>Ga0247611_10004519_pt1 | contig 19212 bp, 24 predicted proteins | sample 177DNAGHGhighgp2_FD_192422 | JGI IMG/M metagenome (GOLD analysis project Ga0247611, IMG submission 192422) | Sheep rumen microbial communities from Palmerston North, Manawatu-Wanganui, New Zealand - 1770 DNA GHGhigh gp2 | ecosystem: Host-associated > Mammals > Digestive system > Stomach > Rumen... | reverse complement strand
TACCCTCCAGGAAAAGATAAAAGCCGGACCCGGGTCCGGCTTTTGTCATGGATCAGGCGGTTTCGAGAAAGGCCCTGAGATAGGTCAGAAACTCGTCCGGATCAACGCCGTGGGCGCAGCAAGCCTGCTCGATATTCTCGCCGCTGGCCATGGCGCAGCCCATGCAGTGCATGCCGATCGCCTGGAAGGCGGGCATAGCCTGGGGAGCATTTTCAACGACTTCAGAAATCAGGGTTTCACGGGTGATTTCCATACTTTTACCTCCATTCATAACTTAAGGAAAGGGGGACACGTTTGTGTCCCCCTTTAGCTGTAGAACAGGAACTCAGGCCTGCTCTCTCATCTTGGCAAAGCACTCGCTGCAGTAAACAGGGCGGTCAGATTTGGGCTCGAAAGGAACACGGGCCTCGCCGCCGCAGGCAGCGCAGGTAGCGGTGAAGAACTCACGGGGACCACGGGCAGCGTTCTTGCGTGCGTCGCGGCATGCCTTGCAGCGCTGGGGCTCGTTCTGGAAGCCGCGCTCTGCGTAGAATTCCTGCTCACCGGCGGTAAAAACAAATTCTTTTCCGCACTCTTTGCAAACTAAGGTCTTGTCTTCGTACATCTTGAATCCTCTCTTTTGATTGTGCCTGTCGGCTGTATTTGCGATCAGCTCAAGCTGATATCGCCAAGAATGTTTTCCCGTGCAAGTTTGCGCCGGATTCTCTGCACGGCATTGTCTATCGACTTTGCGTCCCTGCAAAGTCTGTCCGCTATTTCTCTATACGACAGGCCCTCCAGATAAAGATCAAGCACCTTGATCTCAAATCGGGAAAGGCACCGGGAAAAAGCCGCGTTCAACTCTTCCCTGCTCTCTTCAGCCAGAATCAGTTCTTCCGGATTATGGCGGATCAGCTCAGGGAGAGCCGAGATGTCGGCACCGGGATCTTCGGAGAGTTCTTCAAGTGAAATACCGTCGTTAAGGGGAACATGCTTGAGGCGGGAAGCGGATTTGATTGCTGACAGAAGGCGCATGCGGATGCAGTGCTCGGCATAGGTCTTGAACATTGTACCGTCCGCGGGGTCATAGCTGCGGATGGCGGAGAGCAGCCCAAAGGTCCCCTCCTGGATCAAATCCTCACTGTCTCCTCCGGCGAGGAACAGCGGTCGGGAACAGATCCTGACAAGCCGAAGATAGCGGGCCGCCAAAGCATCCTCGGCATCCCGATCACCGTCGGAAGCGAGTTTCAGCAGCACCGTATCATCCATTCCTGCGTAATCTATCATATTATTTCAAATACTCTAACTATATACATCATGTATTATACAACACAAAACGCCAAAGTCAATACCCTTTTTTGTATAAAGTGATGCAGGGAGGGCAAAAAGCTTACATTTCAAGGGTTTGCTGGCCCAGATATTCAAGGCCCAGATGCTGATAAGCCTTCTGGGTCACGCAGCGGCCGCGCGGCGTTCGCGTGAGAAAGCCGCACTGGAGCAGATACGGCTCGTACACATCCTCGAGTGTCACGGCGTCCTCGTTGATCGTCGCGGCGAGGGTTTCCAGACCCACCGGCCCGCCGCCGTAGAAGTCGATGATGCTCCTGAGCATGCGGCGGTCCAGCGCGTCAAGCCCCAGCTTGTCTACCTCGAGACTGGACAGCGCCATATCCGCCACCTCCCGCGTAATGACCCCGTCGGCCCGGACCTGCGCAAAGTCCCGGACGCGGCGCAGCATGCGGTTTGCGATACGGGGCGTGCCGCGGGAGCGCGAGGCGATCTCATACGCGCCCTCGGGGACGATTTTTACGTTCAATATTCCGGCGGAGCGGACCACGATCCGCTGCAGCTCCTCGGGCGTATACAGCTCCAGGCGCAGTGTGACACCGAAGCGGTCACGAAGCGGCGCCGTCAGCTGGCCCGAGCGCGTGGTGGCGCCGATGAGCGTAAAGTGCGGCAGATCCAGGTGCAGCGAGTTTGCCGAGGGGCCCTTTCCGAGGATGATGTCGATGGCGTAGTCCTCCATCGCCGGGTACAGGATCTCTTCATAGGCCCGGTTGAGACGGTGGATCTCGTCGACGAAGAGGATGTCCCCCTCGTTCAGGTTGGTGAGCATGGCGACAAGGTCGCCGGGCTTTTCGATTGCAGGGCCAGAGGTGATGCGCATGTTCACGCCCATCTCATTGGCAATGACGGCGGCCAGCGTTGTCTTGCCCAGTCCCGGGGGGCCGTGCAGCAGGACATGATCCAGCGACTCCCCGCGCATTTTGGCGGCGTTTATGAAGATGCTGAGATTGTCCTTGGCCTTCTCCTGCCCGATATATTCCTCGATGGTCTTCGGGCGCAGCGAGCCTTCGCTGTTGTCCTCGGGGAGGCTTGCAGCCGTGGTGATGATCTCATCATTGACGTCTTCGGAAAAATTAATACTCATAGGCTCTTACTTTACCATCTGCTTCAAAACGGCCTTGATGATCTGCTCGGCCGTCATTCCCTGCGTGTCCAGCTTCTTGAGTACCGGCGCGATCTCCGCCCCGGAATAGCCCAAAACCGTGAGGCCCGCCAGGGCGTCGTTCACGGCGGAATCCGCGGTCGGCACGTTCACCGGCGTGAAAGCGGTCATATCCGCCGCGCCGCTGTTCATCTCCTTGCTGACCTTATCTTTGAGCTCGAGGATCACGCGCTGGGCGATCTTCTTGCCGATGCCGGGCGCGACCGTCAGGGCTTTTTCGTTGCCGCTGATGATCGCAAGGGCCAGACCCTCCGGCGTGTTGTGGGACAGGATGGACATGGCGGCCTTCGGACCGATGCCGGACACGGCGATCAGCAGCTCAAAGAAACGCCGCTCACTTTTGTCCTGGAAACCGAAGAGATCAAAGTGATCTTCCCCGATCGACTCCGACACATAGAGCTTTGCCTTTTCTCCGAGCTTGAGCCCGCCCGCCGTGTTCGCCGTGATGCTCAGGGCATAGCCCACCCCGCTGCAGTCGATGACCGCAAGCGCCGGTTCCAGCTCGGCGACACGTCCTTCTATATGGTAGAACATTCTTCCTGATCTCCTCTGAACAGTAATGAGGTGGTACTTCTGGCGTGGCAGATGGCAAGGGCCACCGCGTCCGCCGCGTCATCCGGCTTCGGGGGCGCGGGAAGAGCGCAGATGCGCTTGACCATATCCATGACCTGGCGCTTTTCCGCGCGTCCGTAGCCCACGACCGCCTGCTTGACCTGCAAAGGCGTATACTCGTAGACCTTTGCCCCGTACTTGCGGCAGGCGAGCAAAATGACCCCCCTGCCGTGGGCGACCGCGATACCGGTGGTGATATTGGTGTTGAAAAAGAGTTCCTCGATCGAAACGGCATCAGGCTTAAACAGATCGAGCAGACTGAGCATATCGTCATAGATCAGCTCCAGGCGGCTCGAGAGGCTGGTGTGCGCGGGCGTCGTGATGACGCCGCAGTTTATCAGCTTATGGCTGTTTTTTTCGGATTCGAGAGCGCCGAAGCCGATGGTGGCGATGCCCGGGTCGATCCCCAAGATTCGCATAAGATCACACTCCGGCAAGATTTTACCATACTCTCCCCGCTTTCGCAACCATAAATAAAGACAGCCCGCCGTCCAGTGAGGAACGACGGGCTGAAGTCTTATGCTCTGGGATGGGCCTTGTTGTAGACATCCTTGAGCTGTTTCTTCACGAGCTGGGAATACATGTGCGTGGAGGAGATGTCCCGGTGCCCCAGCATCTCCTGGATGGCGTGGATGTCGGCGCCGTTTTCCAGCAGATGGGCGGCGAAGGAGTGGCGCAGGGTGTGGGGCGTGATGTCCTTTTCGATCCCGGCCTTCTTCTGATAGTGCTTGACGATCTTCCAGAAGCCCTGGCGGGACATGCGCTCGCCGCTGACATTGACGAAAAGGGACTGCTCATCCGGCATCAGGATCATCTGCGGGCGCACCAGCGTGATATAATCGCTCAGGGCCTTGACCGCGGCGGGATACATGGGGATGAAGCGCTCCCGGTTGCGGCTTGCGCAGCGGATGACACCGGCGGCGAGGTTCACGTCCTGGATGTTCAGGTCGATAAGCTCCGTCACGCGGATGCCGGTTGCGTACAGCAGCTCCAGCATGGCCTTGTCGCGGTAGCCCTTGGGGTCGATGCATTTCGGCTGCTCCAGCAGAAGCTCGACCTCCTTGCTTGTCAGGATCTCCGGCAGCTTCTGGGTGCTCTTGTCCGGGACCAGACCCTGGGCGGGATTAACGGTGATGAGCTGCTTGATGAACAGATGCGCGTACAGGCACTTGATGGACGCGATGGACCGGGATACCGTGGCGACGGATTTCCCGTTTGCCCGCAGCATTTCGATATAGGCGGAAAGCTCCTCGGCGCTTGCGTCCACGATGCCGTTTTCGCCGTGCGCATCCAGAAAATCACCCAGCTGCCTGATATCTCGCAGATAGGAGCTGAGGGTGTTCGCGGATGCCTTTTTGTCTTCAACGAGATATTTTTCAAACATCTCTATACATTCGGAATTTTGCACGCAAACGCCCTTCTTTCTATGGAATCCTGCCGATCTGCGTAAAATCCATTCAACTCAGAGAGGGAAAATGTCTGTAACCGGATCAGCAAATGTGAAATAATTTTGTAATTAACATAATTGATCTGGAAACAATATATTACAAACTCAGAAAATAATCAAGTCTTTTTTTCGTTTTTTCAAAAAATATTTTTTCGCTTATGTCAACTCTTGTTACCCTATTATTTCCGCCATGCCTGTAATACCATGGAACATAAAGCGATTGAAAGCGGATTACTCCTCCTGTTATGTCAATTTTGCGGCGTGGTATTTTTTTCCGGCCTTTTTCCGCGACGGCAGAATGGTGCCCGAAAAGACGCCCGCATAGGTGAAGCTGACAATACTCAAGATGGCAGAGCTGTTCATCTCCTCCCCCTTTATCAAAAAGCCCACCGTAAGGAGAAAAATGACCAGTGCCGTTGCGGTCGTGAGCGAAACGATGAGCCTCTGTCCCGTATAGCCGCGTGCCGCTGCGATGCCCGCCGCGAACGCTGAGAGGAAGCTGACGGCGGAGCTTACGATCCCGAGCCCCTGCTCCCCGAGACCGAGGGAATTGGCGGCCAACGTGCCCGCAAGCAGCAATACCGAGGCGCTGACTCCCCACGCGAGCCCTGCCCTGAGCAGATACCTGCCGTCAGGCAATGTCCTGTTTTCACCGATAAACAAAAAAACACCCCCAGGCAAATAAGATTACTTCATCTTATTTACCAGGGAGTGCTTCGATTCAGGGACAGGCTTATTTTTTTCTGCCTCTGGTCTTGGCGGCGCGGGCTTCGGCTTCTGCCGCTTCCATCTTGGCGGTGGTGGACACGCCCCACTTCTTGATCTGGATGCGGACGCGGTCCTCGCCGGTCTCAAAGGTGACGGTGTCTTCCGTGACCTGGACGATCTTGCCGGTCATGGCGCCGATGGTGGTGATCTCATCGCCGACGCTCAGGGCGCTGCGCATTTCTTCGACAGTCTTTTTCTTCTTGTTCTCGGGACGGATGAAGAAGAAATAGAAGACCGCGAACATCAGCACGAGCATGATGAGCATGGAAGCAGAGCCGCCGGCGGCAGCGCCGGCTTCGGCAGTAAGAATTAAATTCATTCCTGGAAACCTCCGAATCAAAAGTGTTTATATTATATATGGATTATCGGGAAATTTCAAGATGCTTATATACGTTTGTCGAGAATTTCCGAATATTTGCCCCGGAAGTCCATAAATGTACCGGCGTCCAGCCGGTCGCGGATCGCCTGGGCAAGGCTGTTGTAGAAATACAGATTGTGCATGACGGCAAAGCGCATGGCGAGCATTTCCTCCGCCTTGAACAGGTGGCGCACATAGGCGCGGGAGTAGCGGCGGCAGACCGGACAACCGCACTTGGGGTCGATGGGGCTTTCGTCACGCAGGTATTTTTCGTTTTTAATATTGATGATGCCGCCCCAGGTGAAGAGATGGCCGTGCCGTCCGTTTCGGGCGGGCATGACGCAGTCGAAGAAATCGACGCCGCGGGCCACGCTCTCGATGATGTTGCCCGGCGTGCCGACGCCCATCAGGTAGCGGGGCCTGTCCTTGGGCATGTGCTCCTCCACGATTTCAATGGTGTCGTACATCTCCTGATGTGTTTCCCCGACCGCAAGGCCGCCGATGGCATAGCCGGGCAGGTCGAGCTCCGCGATCTGCTTCATATGCTCCACGCGCAGATCGGCAAAGACCGCCCCCTGGTTGATGCCGAAGAGCATCTGCCCGGGATTGACCGCGTCGTCCTCGGCGTTATAGGCAGTCAGCGCCTCCTTGCAGCGCTGGAGCCAGCGGTAGGTCCGGTCGCAGGAGCGGCGGACATATTCGTGCGGCGAAGGGATCTTGATGCACTCATCGAAGGCCATCGCGATATCTGAGCCGAGATTGGCCTGGATGCGCATGCTCTCCTCCGGTCCCATAAAGATATGGCGGCCGTCCACATGGGAGTTGAACTTGACGCCCTCCTCCGTGATCTTGCGCAGCTTTGCCAGGGAGAAGATCTGAAAGCCGCCGCTGTCGGTCAGGATGGGCCCGTCCCAGGTCATGAATCTGTGCAGCCCGCCGAGGGATTTGATCAGCTCGTCGCCGGGGCGTACATGGAGATGGTAGGTATTGGAAAGCTCGATCTGGCAGCCGATCGTTTTGAGGTCCGCCGCCGAGAGCGCCCCCTTGATCGCGCCCTGGGTGCCGACATTCATGAAAACCGGCGTCTGCACGGTCCCGTGGGGTGTGGTAAATTCGCCGCGGCGTGCGCGGCCTTCCTGCTTGAGAAGCTTATACACGTCGTCCCTCCTGTTACAGAATCAGCATCGCATCGCCGAAGGAGAAAAAGCGGTAGCGCTCCTTCACCGCCGTCTCATAGGCGCGCAGGATATTCTCTCTCCCCGCGAGGGCCGAGACCAGCATGATCAGCGTGCTCTCCGGCAGATGGAAATTGGTGATGAGCGCGTCGATACATTTAAAACGATAGCCGGGATAGATGAAGATATTCGTCCAGCGGGAGCCAGGCCGGAGTATGCCGTCCTCGTCCGTAAAGCTCTCCAGCGTTCGGCAGGAGGTCGTGCCCACGGCGATCACGCGCCCGCCGCTCTTTTTGACCGCATTGACGGTGTCCGCCGTCTCGGTGGACACGATGCAGAACTCCGAGTGCATCTCGTGGTCCTCGATCTCGTCCTCCTTGACCGGGCGGAAGGTGCCGAGGCCCACATGCAGCGTGACATAGCAGATCTTCACGCCCTTTTTGGCGATCTCCTCCAACAGCTCCGGCGTGAAGTGGAGCCCGGCTGTGGGCGCGGCGGCGCTGCCGAGCTCACGGGAGTAGACCGTCTGGTATCGTTCGGCGTCCTGGAGCTCCTCCTTGATATAGGGCGGCAGGGGCATCTTGCCGAGCCGCTCCAGTACCTCCAGGAAGATCCCGTCATAGTGAAACCGGACGATGCGGTTGCCGCCTTCGGCCACCGCCTCCACGGTCGCCGTGAGCTCCCCGTCACCGAACGAAAGCTCCGTTCCGGGCTTCGTCTTCCGGCCGGGACGGCTCAGGCATTCCCAGCGCCCCTCGCCCAGGTCGCGCAGCAATACAAGCTCCACACCGCCGCCGCTGCTGCGGCAGCCGAGAAGCCGCGCCGGCAGCACGCGCGTGTCGTTGAGCACAAGGCAGTCCCCTTTGCGCAGGTATTCCGGCAGCTCGTAGAAATGGCGGTGCTCGATCTCCCCCGTCTGTCTGTCCAGGTGCAGCATGCGCGAGGAATCGCGTTTTTCCAGCGGTGTCTGGGCGATCAGCTCCTCGGGCAGATCAAAATAAAAATCTGATTTTTTCAAAGTATGTTCCGATCCTTTTTGAGAATTGGATGCTATTATACCAGATGTTTTTCCGGTTTTCAATGTAACGGCTCATAATCTCTCAAAACAAATCATAAAGTGTTTGCTGTAATCTTCTATTTGGAGGCTGGATGATTGAAAACACCTGTATTCAAGGGCTCCTGCACGGCGATCGTCACGCCGTTTGAAAAAGGCGGGATCGATTATGAGAGACTCAAAAAGAACCTGGACTTCCAATACGAAAACGGCACGGCCGCAGTCGTGGTCTGCGGCACTACGGGAGAAAATGCCACCCTCAGCGAGGATGAGCATCAGGAGCTGGTGCACGCGGCGATCTGCGAAAACGCGGGCAGAATGAAGATTATCGTCGGTGTCGGCAGCAACAATACCCTCACAGCGCTCCGTCGGGCCGAGAGCGCCAGGGCCGCGGGCGCCGACGCGATCCTCATGGTGACGCCCTATTACAACAAGAGCACGCAGCAGGGTCTTTATGAGCACTTCACCTTTGTCGCCGACCGGGTGGAGATCCCCATGATCCTCTACAATGTGCCGAGCAGAACCGGCATCGGCCTGAGTGCCGAGACCTGCAAACGGCTGTCCGCCCACCAGAACATCAACGGCATCAAGGAGGCGTCCGGTGATATTGCGCTCGGGGCGAAGATCCGAAGCCTATGCGGCGATGAGCTCCACATCTGGAGCGGAAACGACGATTGCACCGTGCCGCTCATGTCGCTCGGCGCACTGGGGGTCATCTCGGTTGCGAGCAATATCGTCCCGGCCACCGTCGCAAAGCTCTGCAGCCTGTGCCTGGAGGGTGACTATGAGGCGGCGGCAGCCCTCTACGGAAAATACGCGGCTTTGATCTCCGCTCTCTTCATCGAGACGAATCCCATCCCGGTCAAGGCCGCCATGCAGATGATGGACATGGACAGCGGCATGCTCCGCCTTCCTCTTGTGCCGATCTCTCCGGAGCACAAGGCGGCGCTGACATCTGCCTTGCGCGATGTGGGGATCAATGTATAGCAAAAAGCCGCCCGGTTCGGGCGGCTTTTCCTGTCAGCGGCTTGTGTCTGTCGGAGCGGGCATACTCGTTGTCATGCCGTTTGTCCCGCTGCCGGGCACGGTGTTTTCAAATGTGCCGGTATCGTTGTTCATGCCGGTGTCATTGTCGGTCATGTCGTTTCCCATGCCTGCATCCGGGACAGGCGTAATGCTGAAATCGGCGGTGGGCGTCGGCATGGCGGGCGCCGTCACCTCGGGCCAGGGGGAAGCGGTGACATTGCCGCGCCCGGTCGTATCTCCGCAGGCAGACAAAAGCAGGCTGAGCAGCAGAGCAAGTACAAGATATGCAAAAGATCTTTTCATTTCCATCCTCCTATCGGTATTTGCACAGCTATTATCTCCGGCCCAAAGCTGATTTATACATACAGTACGCTTTTTGATTGCTATTGTTGTAAAGTTGTGATATTCTGCTTAACATGGAAACATTAAGAAAAAATCAAATCATCCGCGTCACCATCGACGCCTACGCCTCTGATGCCTCCGGCATCTGCCGCGTGGAGGGATGCACGGTTTTCGTCCCCGGCACCATCGTCGGCGAGGAGTGGGAGATCCGCATCCTGAAGGTTTTGAAGAACCACGCCTACGCGAGGGGCGAAAGGCTGCTGCTCCCCTCCCCCGCCCGTGTTGACCCCGGCTGCGTCTGTTACGGCAAGTGCGGCGGCTGCGACTGTCGGCACATGTCCTACGCCGAAGAGCTGCGCTTTAAAATCACGAAGGTGAACGACGCGCTCCAAAGGATCGGCAGGCAGGAAGTTCGGGCTCGGGAAATCGTCGGCAGCGAGCAGATCGAGGGCTACCGCAACAAGGGGATCCTGGCGGTCGGCAGCGTGGACGGAAAAGCAGCAGCCGGATTCTACCGGGAGCGCAGCCACCAGATCATTCCGGTGGAGCGCTGCGCCATTCAGGATGAGCTCACCCACCGCGCGGCAGACGCCCTTGTCGCTTTCATGAACGAAAACGGCATAGCCCCCTATGACGAGCAGAGCGGCAGCGGTGTCGTGCGGCATCTCTATTGCCGCCGCGCCGTACACGGGGCGGACAGGCTTTTGTGCGTTGTCGCACGCAAGGGCTTCGGGGCAAAAACGCAGGCGCTTGTCTCCGCGCTGCGCGCTGCCTGTCCAGAGCTTACCGGGATTGTGCTGAATGTCAACAAGAGCGAAGGCAATACAGTCCTTGCCGGGGATTTTTATACCCTTTGGGGCAAGGATCATATCCGGGACACGCTGCGCGGTATCGCCTTTGATATTGCGCCGCAGGCTTTTTTCCAGGTCAATCCCCCGCAGGCGGAAAGGCTGTACGGAAAGGCCCTGGAATATGCCGCGCTTAAAAAAGACGATCTGGCCTTTGATCTATACTGCGGTGCCGGTACGATCAGTCTGTGCCTGGCACAGCAGGCGGGCAGGGTCATCGGGGCCGAAATCGTCCCGGAGGCCATCGACAACGCCAGATCTAACGCTGCCTTAAACGGCATCGACAATGCCGAGTTTTTATGCGCCGACGCAGGCCAGGCCGCGCAAATGCTCTCCGAACGGGGACTCAGACCGGCGGTCGTTGTGGTCGATCCGCCGCGAAAAGGCATGTCGGAGGAGGCGATCCGGGCGGTGGCCTCCATGGAGCCGAAGCGCATCGTCTATGTCTCCTGCGACCCCTCCACGCTCGCGCGGGATATTCTGCGCTTCAACGGCTACGGCTATTTGCTGCGAGAGGTGACAGTCTGCGATCTCTTCCCGCGCACAAAGCACGTGGAGACAGTAATCTGGTTGTCCCAACAAAAAGTGGACGGGCCGATTTTGGAGCTGAAATAGCCTATGCCCTGATTCCAGGCCAGAAGCTCAAAGACATCATCGAGTGCCGCGCTGTCCAGGCCGTGGATATACGCCTTCACAAGCTCGCGAGTCGCCTGACGCATACGTCCGGTGCCGACTGCGTTGGCAAGGGAGAGAAGCAAACGCATCTCATAGGGCAGATGGCGGTGCTCGTCGTTCTTACTCCAAAATCTTACCGTCGCAGGAAATCGTAACGACCTGCCACGGGATAAATTTGCCGCTGCTGCGCAGGGCCGTTTCCACCGCCCGCTGGAGCCCGCCGCAGCAGGGCACCTCCATCCGTACGATCGTGACGCTTTTGATATCGTTGTCCCGGATGATCGCGGTCAGCTTTTCGCTGTAGTCGACCGCGTCCAGCTTGGGGCAACCGATGATCGTGATTTTGCCGCGCATGAATTCCTCATGCAGATTGGCATAGGCATAGGCGGTACAATCGGCGGCAATCAGGAGCTTCGCGCCGTCAAAGAAGGGCGCTTTTGTCGGCACCAGCTTGATCTGGCACGGCCACTGAGCCAATCGGGAAACCGGCTTGCCGGTAGCTGTAGGCGCATTCTCTGTCTCGCTGCGCGTAAACTGCGCCATGCGTGAACCGGGGCAGCCGCCCTCATGCGGCGCATGAGCCATTGCTCTCAGCTTCTTCTCTGCCTGCGCCTTCTTAACCGCCGTCTCATCGTATGCAGGGGCTTCTCGTTCCTCAAAGGTAATGGCTCCTGTCGGGCAGTTGGGCAGACAGTCGCCAAACCCGTCGCAGAAATTCTCCCGCATGAGTTTTGCCTTGCCGTCTACGATGTCAATTGCGCCCTCATGGCACGCCTTGGCACACAGCCCGCAGCCATTGCACTTTTCCTCGTCTATATGAATGATTTTACGGATCATGGTGGAAACCTCCTTCTCTGTTCTGTCCTGATTATAATGGCAGCCGTCCTAAAAATCTGTATCTGGAGATACACCGGAAAAGTTTTTGGGTGTATAATAGCTTCAGACCACCGGAAGGGAGAAAGGCAATGGATTACACGGTACTTGAACAAAGCGCGCTGTTTTCAGGCATTCCGACAAAAGAGCTGTGCGATGATCTGGACGCGGTGCCACACCATATTCAGCACTATGACAAAGGGGAAACCGTATTTCATCTGATGGAGGACGCAAACCGGATCGGGTTTATTCTGGAAGGAACTGTGCAGGTGCAAAAGCTATTCCCAAACGGGAGCCAGATCAATGTCTCAGTCCGAAAGGCCGGTGAATTGATCGGCCCTGCCGCTGTTTTTTCCAGGAGCCGGAAGTATCCCTGTGATGTTGTGGCGCTGGAAGGGGTCACGATCCTGTTTTTTCAAAGAAAAGATATCCTTCTTCTTTTACAGAAGGATTTGCGGATCATGAAAAATTTCATGACAGAGCTTGCTACCGCAAGCTTCATGCTGCAGCAACGGCTGGAGCTTATGTCCTACAGCGGGATTGCACAGAAGGCCGCGTTTTATCTTCTGATCCAGGCACGACAATCCGGCAAAAACGTGATCAAGATACCCGGTTCGGTCTCCAATTGGGCGATGGTCATGAATGTTTCCAGGTCCTCTCTTCATCGGGAGCTCAAAAAGCTCGAGGCTGACGGGCTCATCTCATATGCTCCGCCGGTCGTTGAGATCCATGATTTTGACGCGCTGCAAAATGTATTGAGTAAATAAGAAACGCCTCCGGTTCCTGTTTTCACCGGAGGCATTGATCTTTCCATCCCACTATAAAGATGGCGTTTTTTTCAACCGTGTAAAGCTTGCCGGCGATACCGTTATGCCGCTTCTTTCTGCCGTGCCGGCGTTTGTCCTGACAGCTGGATTCCATGGATTTGCCCCGGCACAATCCTCATCACTTTGATGACAGGATCGTTCGTACCGGTCAGGAAGTACTGATCGGAGATCAGCGCGTTTTCGCCCGCAAAGCCATTCTTCTCTATCGGAGGACGCCTGACCGCCTTTTTTGTCCGGTAACGGTTTCCGGGTGCTGTCCGGGCTTTCCTCATTTGCTTTTCTTTCGGGATGATCTTGCGGGCTTTACGTTGTCGAAGCTCAATTCCAGGCTGGTATTCCTGCCGTCATCCTTGAGCGTGAAGGCTGCGGCATAGGGCTTTCCGGCCTTTGAGACCAGGCCGCTGACGGTGATGCGCTCCCCTTTATCTAAAACGTCCCCGTGCCGCATGCTCTTTTTCCCGGGGCTGTATTCCAGGCACGAGTCAACATCCCTGACAGCGAGACGCCTCGTGTTTTCCCTTTCTCTCCGACCGCCGTCCGGGGAATAGATCATGCTCCTGCCGGGCATGAATAAGACTGCATACCGGACAGGCGCGGGCTCCTGCCTGTTCTTTTGAGCAGATCATACCACATTTCGCGTCCAAAAACAACGCGTTCCTGTTTTTCCGGGCACAGTGGACACGGCGCGATCAACATGATATAATGACCGCAAAACGCTTATTAGATTGAATTTACAGGAACAGGAATACGATCCCATGAACGAGTCAGATTCTATCGCACGCATACAGTCCGTCATCCGCGAGGTCGGCAGCGTCATCGTCGGCAAGGACGAGGTCCTTGTCAAGGTCCTGCTGGCTTTTCTGGCCGGCGGGCATATCCTCATGGAGGATATACCCGGTGTGGGCAAAACCACGCTGGCGGTCTCGCTGTCCAGGGCGCTGGGGCTGGACTACAATCGCGTGCAGTTTACGCCGGATGTGCTGCCGTCGGATATCACCGGCTATTCCATCTTTGACAAAAACACTTCCGAGATGCGTTATCAGAAGGGAGCGGTGCTCTGTAATCTTTTCATTGCCGACGAGCTCAACCGCGCCACCTCGCGCACGCAGTCCGCCCTTCTGCAGGCCATGGAGGAGGGCCAGGTCACGGTGGACAACCAGACCTACTCCGTCCCCCAGCCCTTCATCGTGATCGCCACCCAGAACCCCAGCGGGGCCAGGGGCACCCAGATGCTGCCGGATTCCCAGATGGACCGCTTCATGCTGCGTCTGAGCATGGGCTATCCCGCGCACGACGACGAGATCGAGATGCTGCGCCGCAAGCAGCGGGGCGTCTCCACCGCCACGGTTCATCAGGTGATGGGCCGGGAAGAGCTGATAGGCATCCGCAAGGAGGCCGATGGTGTTTTTGTCAAGGACGAGGTGCTTGACTACATCGTCCGCCTGTGCGAGGCCACCCGCCGAGACAGCCGCATCACGCAGGGCGCAAGCCCCCGGGCTTCCCTTGCCCTTACCTCTCTCAGCAAGGCCGCAGCCTGGCTGCAGGGCCGGGACTATGTGCTGCCCAGGGATGTGAAATTCATCTTCCGGGACTGCATTGAGCATCGCCTGCTGTGGTCTCAGGATCTGCCCGATCCGTACAGCCGCGCATCTGCTCTGCAGGAAATCTTCTCCGGGGTGAAGGCCCCCTCTATACGCTGATATGCCGATGCTTCGTATTGTTCTCTGGGCATTGATCGTCGGTGCGGCTTGGCTCTTTCAGGTCTGGTATAACGCCTGGCCCGGTCCGTGGCTTTTCGCCTGTGTCGCCGCACTGCCCCCTGTGCTGTTCCTGCTGAGTCTGCCGTCCATGCTGGGCTTGCAGATCCGGCTTGAGGGACCGGGCCGTGTGGTACGCGGTACAAAGACGGAATACACACTCCGCTTCACCAACGAACGGCTCCTTCCGGTACACGCGGTCAAGCTTCAGCTTACGCTGTGCAACCGCTACACCGAAAACGTCACGCACGAGAGTTATCTGCTTCGCAGTCTCTCGTCCGCCCGGCTCGCGCTGCCGCTCCCCACGGAGGAATGCGGCGTCATAAGCTGCCGCATCACGCGCTGTGAGCTGCAGGATTTGCTGGGGCTGTTTGTGATCAGGCGCAGCTTTGACGCGGAGCTGAGCTGCGCGGTGCTGCCCGAGGCACAGGAAGCCCGGGTGGATCTCGATGCCGCCCTCGACGCCGTTCGGGTCCTCAAGCCGAAATACGGCGGCGGTTTTGCCGAAGAACACGATCTCCGGGACTACCGTCCGGGGGACGCGCCGAACAGTATTCACTGGAAGCTCTCCTCCAAAACCGACAGCCTGATCGTGCGGGAAGCCCTTACCCCTGAAAACTGCGACGTGTTTCTGGTGCTGGACGAGCCGGGCGCGGGCGACGAGGGGCTTGCCGTGCTGCGCTGGCTCTCCGCAGAGCTTCTCCGGCGGGAAGAGCCCCATTTCATCGTCGCCGACAGTCTGTACCCGGTGGGAAATGAAAGCGAGTCGGACGCCGCCCTGATCTCGCTGCTTTCCTCTCCGATGCGTCAGCCCTGTGCCTTCGATATGCGCACTGCGCGCTGTGTGTTCCGGGTGCGCGGCAGTGAGGTGCATGCGGAATGAACAAATGGCTCAATCGCACGGCGAACCTGTTTCTGATGCTGCTGTGCTCAGAGTGCCTGCTGCGGCTGATACAGGAAAGCTTTCACCTGACTGTCGCGCCCAAAGCCTATGAGTGGCTTGCGCTGCTTTGTGTACTGCTGTGGGCGGCGGTCTCTATCCGACGCTGTTTTTTCCCCGGCGTATCCGCGGCCGTGGGCGTACTGTGGTATCTGATCCGCTGCAGTGAAGAAAATCTGTCCCGGGAGCTGCTGGACATCCTGATGGCCGTCCGCTCTTACTGGCCCAGCGGCTTCTGGAGCGAGAGCAGCGGGACCGCTTTTCAGCCCTCGGCAGGAAACCACACGCTCGCGCTGCTTCTGATCCTGTTTATCGCGGTCGTCTACCTCGCCATGGTCCTTTCCGGCGAGAGCGTCCGTATCAGCCTGAGTCTGCTGCTTACCCTGCCCATTGTTGCCCTGTGCCTTGCCGTGAACAGGAACCCCCCGGCGTTTCCGCTTCTGGGAATGTGCCTGTTCTGGGCGGAGCTTATCATCAGCGGCGACGGCTATCGCGTGAACAACGCGGCAGGCCGCGCGGTCCTGCTGACGCTTCTCCCCTGCCTTGCGGTGCTCGGTGTCTCCCTGTACTTCAACAGTCCGTCGAACTATGTGCCGGAGAACAAGGCACTCCAGCTGTCGCAGCGTTTGGAGCAGTTGAGCGGCGCTGTTTCGTCTGTTTGGGACAATCTGCCGAAAATGCCGCAGATGTTTCAAGTACCCGGACGTCAAAGCGACGCGCTCAGCGGATGGGATGGAGGTCAGGACACGCTGGATCTGTCCCGGCCATACGATTTTTCCGCCAGAGGGCATGCGGTTTTCACATTCCGCGGCAGCGCGGACGGCAGCCTGTATCTTCGGGGCCGAAGTCTCGGCTCCTACACGGGGACCGGCTGGAGCAAGGCTGAGGAGCGCAGAGATTTCCAGGCGCTCAATTACGCCGCCTGCGCCGTATCGTCGGCGGCTGCCTCCGGCTCCGGCTCCGTGCTTATCTGCGACTTTGCGATCAGCGCGGACCGGGCGTACGATACGCTGTATCTCCCCTATTTCACGCTCACCGCGCCTTCCGGTGACATTGCGGTTCCCGCCGAAGGCAGAAGCGCCTACGCCGGTCAGTGCCTGCTGCTCACCGGCGGGAGCTTCGGGCCGCTGCCGGAAAGCCTGCAGTGGGAGGAGCTGCAGTACCGTTCCTTCGCCCGCGAGTACTACACGAGGCTGCCTGAAAGCACGCGCTCCGCTTTGACCGCGCTGGCCCTGCAAAACGGGCTCAACGCGGCCGACGACAATATCATCGCGGAGGTTGCGGCGTATGTCAGCCGAGGAAGCATCTATGATCTGGGCGTCAACCCCTACCCGGACGACGACTATGCGCTGTACTTTCTGCAGAGCGCAAGGCGCGGCTACTGCATCCATTACGCCACGGCCGCCTGCTGCCTCTACAGAGCGCTCGGCATCCCGGCCAGACTTTGCGAGGGCTTTCTGATCACGGCCCGTGCAGGTTCCGAGACCATCGTGCGCGCCGCAGACGCCCACGCCTGGGTCGAGGTCTGGCGGGACGGCGTCGGCTGGGTCCCGGTGGAGGTCACCTACGGCGCTGGCTCTTCGGAGGGCGGCGGAGCCGACCCCACTCTCCCCGAAAGTGAAAGTGCACAGACCGATGACGGTGCGGACCACACTTCCCTTCCGGACGATCAGAAGTCCGGCAGCACCGACACGGATTCGGAATCAGGACTTGACAGCGCCGGGACCGGTTCTGCCGAAACGGCTCAGGCGAAAGGCTCCGACGGCGGTGAAAGCACCTCAGATCCCGAAAGCCGCGGTATGGAGAACGGGGAGTTTGGATCCGGCGCGTCCAACGGCGAAACGCCAAAGCCGGAGGACGCCCGGGAAGACGGGCATGACAGTATGCCTAAAGAAAAACGCAGCTTTTTCCGCACGCACAGAATCCTGCTGACAGTGCTGGGCGTTCTGGCCGTGGCCGCGCTTGCCGTGGTCGGGCGGTATCTGTTTGTGCGAAACAGGCTCCGCCGCCGGCTTAACGAAGCGGACGGAAGACTCCGCGCGGTCTATCTATACCGCGAGGCACAGCGGGTGCTCCGCTTCGGCGGTGAGATGCCCGAAGCGGTCCTGACCGCTGCGGAGAAAGCCAGCTTCAGCCCCCACAGCATCAGTGACGAGGAGCTGAGCCGTTCTTTGGAGGCCCTCAATGCACTGACCGAACGGGTCCAGGCTGATCTCAACCCTCTGCGGCGGCTGATGTTCCGCTATCATCTGGGACTGTAAATCAGACTATTAGCCCGGCACAGCCTGCATCTCCGCATAAAATACGCCCGTCGGCTGTCTGACAAGCAGACAGTCGGCGGGCGTATTGTTTGAACGGTTTTCGTTTTCTTTGGACTCTCAGGGGGCATCTATCAGCGAATTCTTTACTTGATCCCGACGAGCAGCGCCGAGCCGGAGAGCGTCATCCATGTCGCCTCAAAGGGAGACATGAACATGCCCTTCGTGGTGTCGATCAGCTCGACCTTTTCATAGCCCTGGCCGCAGAGCCTATCGACGAAGGCTTCCATGTCGCCGTATTTCATTTTGGAGAAAATGTCATGGATGGCAAAGCAGCCGCCTTTTTTGAGCACGCGCAGAGACTCCATCAGGATCTCCTGCCGGTCGCTGCTCGGGATATTGTGATACACATAGTTGCTGACCACGGCGTCAAAGCTCTCATCCGCCAAATCGAGCTTCACCGCGTTTCCCTGCCGAAACTCCGTATTGCTCACGCCCTCGGCGACCGCATTCTCCTCACACAGCTGTTTGCTGAAGGAGGCATACTCGGGCCCCCAGCGGTCGATGCCGATAAACCTGGCCTGCGGGTTGCGTTTGGCGCAGGCAATGGTCAGCGCGCCGCTGCCGCAGCCCACGTCCAGACCCACGCCGCCCTCCGGCACCGTCACATAGTCTGCGATCCCCTCGATGATCTGGCGGGACATCTGGCGCTTTCCGTCATAGGAAAAGGCGCGGTGCAGCCCCTCCATCCAAAGGGCCGCGCCGCCCGCCGCCGCGCCGCCCAGAAGCAGGACGCCCGCCGCCGCGTTTTTGACGGTCTCATTTTTGATAAGCTTCGTTCCTTTGCACAGGGCGGCAAGGCTCAGGCATCCCGCCGCCCCGGCCGCCGCTGCGTTCACCATGCCCTTCGGCATCCAGTTTTTGTAATCCGCTTTCATGTTCGCTGTCCTTTCTTTTATTTTCTGCACCTGAATATTCCTTCCGCCTGTACCGTGTGGACGCTGACCTCGGTGTAGAGTTCTCTGAGCCTTGACTCCAGGCTCGCTTTTGTCTCAAAGGGCGGCGTGAAGAAGCCCTTCGGCACATACAGGTGCTTCACGAACCAGTCTGTGCGCCGGAATTCTTCTTTGATGTAGAAGCAGCCGCAGAAGATGCCGCCCTTTTTCAGCACCCTTGCCGTCTCGCGAAAGGCCGCCTCCTTGTCCGGGAAGGCGTGAAAACCGTTGAGGGACAGGACGATATCAAAGCTCTCGTCCCTGAAGGGCAGCGCGCCCACATCCCCCTGCACAAAGGCCGCGTTGGAAACGCCGAGCGCGTCCGCGCGCTTTTTCGCGTTTTCCATCATATCGGCGGAGTAATCCAGGCAGGTGATTTCCGCGTTGGGCAGCTTCCGATAAACCGGCATCGTCAGCACGCCGGTCCCCACCGGGACCTCCAGCAGGCTCCCTGAGAAATCCGTCGGGATCGGAGCAAGGGCGTCGTCGAGCCATTTGGCCGCAAGGGACGCGTCCAGACCCCAGATCAGACTGTCCATCAGCTTGCCCAGCGGTGTCGAGCGCGTGACGATCCCGTCGTAGACCCCGCCGATACTGCCGAGCGTTTTGTAGGATTCCCGTATCTCCTCATGTCTTGTCATACTTAGAGTTTACTGAAAAACGCGGGAATAATGAAATGCGATCAATTAATAACGCAAGAATGGCTTAGAAATTGAAGCGAAATGTACCAAAAACAGAGGAAATGTAGTATAATAAAGGCAAGCAAAAC
>Ga0247611_10004518_pt1 | contig 19213 bp, 10 predicted proteins | sample 177DNAGHGhighgp2_FD_192422 | JGI IMG/M metagenome (GOLD analysis project Ga0247611, IMG submission 192422) | Sheep rumen microbial communities from Palmerston North, Manawatu-Wanganui, New Zealand - 1770 DNA GHGhigh gp2 | ecosystem: Host-associated > Mammals > Digestive system > Stomach > Rumen... | reverse complement strand
ATCCTGGCCACCACACCGGCGGCCACTGATCGCACATTTGCTCCCGGAGCACAGTTGAGGTCGATGCCCAGGTTGCGGTTCTGCCCGCCCGAAGCACGGGTATAGAGGCCATATTCACGGGCTACGGACTTGTAATGGACGGGCCACGGCATACGGCCCTTGTTCTGGGCGAAGTCGGAAGAGAGGGCGTCGCTCGGGGTGGCGGTGGTTGTTTTGCCTGTCTTCCCCGGTTTTGAGGGGCTGCCGGTGGTGGAGCTTTTTGCCACTTCAGCATTGATGAGTTGCTGTATCTGCTGCTGGAGTTGGCGTTTCTGCTGCTCTTTCTTGTTTATCTGTTGCTGCAGGGTGCGCTCGCTCTGCTGACTCTTGTCCAGGCTCCGTTGATGTTGCTGCTGTTCACGTGTGAGGGCCTGCCGCTGTTTGCGTTCCTGTGCAAGAAGTGTGCTCTTCTCGTTGCGTTGGCGTTGCAGGTCGAGGTCGATGTTGGTGAACAGCTGCTCTTTCCGCTTGATGGCTGCTGCCTGGTGTTTACGATAACGCGAGTACTCCTTGAAGTACTTCATCTTAAGATAGGTGAGGTTGTAGGTGGTGTTATCGAACAAGAGCGTGGCGGAGTTCACATTGCCACGAAGGCCATACAATGTGCGGACAATGAGAGCGTATTCGGCCTTCATGCTGTCAATCTGGCCGCGGACCACCCGCAGGGAGTCCTCCGTGCGGGTGATTTGGCGGTCAAGATGTGACATCTGGCTGTTGATGTTGTTGATGAGTTTGTTGCGCTCGTCGATACGCTGGTTGATGAGGTTTATCTGCCGAGTACGGTTGCGGGTGTCTTTGCGGGCCTTTCCCAGTTCGGAGGTCAGCCGCTCGATTTCTTTCTCTATACGGGCTTTGTCGCGTTCAAGCTGTTTCTTGCTCTGGCCCGAGGCAGCAGGAGCTGCCAGGGCGAGGACAAGCAGCAAGGGAAGTATTTTCTTTACAACAGTCAGCATGTTTCTTTTTTTATATAAGGGTTTAATTCCAGTTGAGGATGCGCTTGAAGTCGTATTCCTCGGGGTTGGGGACATACTTCTTGGCAGCTTCGTAGTCGGCGGGGGTGATGTAGTCCATGATGTCGTTGATGTAGGACTGCACCTTGTTGGTGTTCACATTCACCTGGCGAGGAGGTATCTTGCCGGTGACGGGGTCCTGAAGATCCTTCAGATACAATGGCGACACGTTGCCTTGATGGTCGGTGTAGACCATGCAGCCGGTGCAGCCCTGGTTGAAGAGGGTGTGCACTCCCATGCCCATGAGCGAGCAATAGGTGAGGTCGAAGGCAATGGGGGTATGGCAGCGGATTTCGTAGCCCACCTCGACGGGACGGCTCTTCACCTTCAGACCGAGCTGCTTCACTTTGCGCTCCAGCAGGTCGTTGAAGATATGAGCCTTGGACACCTTGCCCAGTTCGGGGTGACCGTGTTCGTCGTAGCTGAAATGGATGCCGGAGTTCTTAATCTCCTCGTCGGAGAGGCTGTGGAAGACGCCTTCCGAAATCATGGCGGCACCGTAATTAATACCCATTATCTTACGCTTGATGATGCAGCTGACCACCATGTTGATAATCTTGTCGACGGTAATCTCTGTCTTGTTGAAGAATTCGGGGATGACCACCATGGGATAATGGCAGGCACCAGCGATGCCGAGGGCAAGATGTCCGGCTGAGCGTCCCATGGCAGAGACCACAAACCAGTTCTCCGATGTGCGGGCGTCTTCCATGACGGCGGTGCAGATGACTGTGCCCTGGGCTTTGGCACTGTTGTAGCCGAAGGTGGGCGAGCCGTTAGGCAGCGGAAGGTCGTTGTCGATGGTCTTGGGCACATGGATGTTGGCGATGGGATAATGCTTGCTCTCCAAGAACTTGGCGATACGGTTTGCCGTCGAGGCGGTGTCGTCGCCACCCACGGTGACAAGCAGCTTCACGTCGTTATCCTTGAAGAAGGCGAGGTTGAAACGCTGCTCAAAGTCTTCGTCGGTGGGTTTGAAACGGCTCATCTTGAGGATGCTGCCACCCTTGTTGAAGATTTCGTCGGCCGTGAGGAAATCGAGTTCCTGCATACGGGGTTTATCGGTGAAAAGGGCGCTGTAGCCGCCGTGCAGACCGATTACACGGTAGCCGTCGCGCAGAAAGGTCTTGGCTACAGAGGCCACCACAGTGTTCATTCCGGGGGCAGGACCGCCACCTGTGAGGATTGCTATACTTTTCATGTTGTGTTTGTGGTTTTTGATGATTAATATGATGAATTGTCTTTTTTATGCGTCAACGAAGGATGTCGCCCAACTGCTGTGGCGTGACACGTATGGTGACCGGTTTGCCCTGCGGCTGGCGGTATTCGTACTCTACGGTAGCTCCAGCCTGGATGATGTGGCCTGCCATGCGGCGGCCCTGCCCTGTGCGGTAGGCCTGACGGATGCCCTCCTCCAGCGACCGTAGGCTGACGGTGTTTTTCGAGGCATGGGAACCGGATTTCTTGCTGCCCTCGTCGATTTTCATCTTGGTACTGTAAGTGTAGTGCAGCACAAGGGTGGCAGTGTCGAACCGGCAGTCCAGCAAGGTGGTGTAGGCATCCACGGCTGCCGGACAGGTGCTTTGCACCTCATCGGCGATGATGCGCAGGTTGATGACGGGGTCGTCGATGCCTGCGGCGCCACGCTCAAAAACGGTCTTCCACATCCAAGGCTGGATGCTCATCACCAGCGAATCGGTCCCGGTCTCGTTGCAGTAGACGTGCCGCAATGTCACCCCTCCCTTGTACGAGACAAAGGCCAGATGATTGACCGTATCGTACACGAGGTCCATGGCACGGTCCTTGCGCACCTGGTCCATGTTCTCAGCGAGGTATTTGCGCACTTCTGGCCATCCCTCCATGCCATACTGGTAGACCGTGGTCATCACCCGCACCGAATCGTTGTAACGGCAGGCGACCATGGTCTCCCCGGGTCCAATCGTGTGGGGCAGCGTCTTGGCGATATGGCGTGCCAGTCCGGCGATATAGGTACGGGCCTGCTGATCAAGGGGAGGCATCAGCGCCTCTGCCAACTCGACAGGACCGAAAGAGAATGCAGCCACTCCCCTGCTGTCCTTTTCCTTCTGCGGAAGCCGCACAGCCACCCGCAGCGTGTATTCATGTTTAATCAACGGGCGTAAGTCCCAAAGCGGATTGTGGGTCATATAGTGCAGATACCAATCGGCATCCTTTGTCAACTGACCCACCTCCAAATCCATCGTCACACGCAAAAAACGAGTCTCGTCGTTGGAATACACCTGCATGATGGAGAAATGGTTGGCCGAGTCGTGATAGGGGATAATGGCCTCGAAGTCGTCTATCATGGCCTTAATGTCGGCCAGCATCTCCTGCAATTCCGGGTCGGGCTCCTGTGCCCGAACCGGAATCGCGCACAGTGCAAACAATATCAAAAACAGACTAATCTTTTTCATATATCAATTTGAATATATCGTCCAACATCTCCTTGTGAGGGCAAGCCGACGTATCGGGACAGACATCGAGCGGGGCATGCTTCAGCATCCGCTCGGCCAAGGCAATGGCTTCGGGATTCAGGCTGTCCGATGCAATCAGCACCTCGTCGATTCTTCCCGCCGCCTCGTCGACGGTTACGGCCAAGTCCACCTCCCCCCACTCATACTGGGCATGTCGCTGCGTGCGGAAGGTCCTCCAACGGCCGTACTTCCACTGGTCGCTGGCAAACTCGTCGCGGAGCTTTTTCACTTCTGAGCGAAGGGCTATTGCGTCGAAATCCAACCGCTCGGCCTTGCCGTATTCCTGCTCGAAAGCTTCCACCAGCAACGGCTTCAACGCCTCGGCATTGATACTGTCCACCAGTTCGGAAAGGTTCACGATGCGCGATTGCACCGATGCCACACCGTGCTTGTGCAGCTTGGCTGGCTTGGCAATGAGGTAGCGCTGCAGCTCGGCCACATCGGTACGGATAAGTATCGTGCCGTGATGAAGCCTGTTGATGCCGCCGCGCGAAAAGGCATTGCCCGAGAACTTGCGGCCCTCGCACAGCACATCGTTCCGCCCGCTCACCTCGGTGTGCAGCCCGAAAGCCTCCACCGCATGCTGCATCACGCTCAGTTGCCGCGCCACATCGTAGCCGGCTTCGGGCACCACAAACGAGAAATTCAGGTTCCCCAGATCATGGTACACCGCCCCGCCGCCGGTGCGTCGCCGCATCAGGTAGCCTCCGTCAGCCTCCAGCCGCTCCACATTGCACTCGGCAAAAGGGTTCTGGTTCTGCCCGATTACCACGGTGCGCCTGTTCTGCCACAGATAGAGCAACGCCCCTCCCACATCGGGCTGCGAAAGGAGATAGTTCTCAACAGCCAGATTGAGATAAGGGTTATCCTGATTGCTTACTACTATTTGAGGCATAATCGACTTCTTTACAAATTTGCAGACCCGACAACGGTGGCAGCTCATCGCCTCCAGCGATATGCCGGCGCGTCACTTCGAGATGCAAAGATACAACTTTTTTTTGTATTAAAAGCCAAAGATGACGGAAATAAAATTGGGTGCCTGCGACAGGTGGTAGTTATTGCGGGCGTAACTCAACTCGAAACCTTTCACTCTTAGGCCGATACCAAACGAGAACCCCGACGTGTTAAAACGGTCCGCAGCCTTCATCTCCACCATCTGACGGTAGCTGTAGCCCAGCCGCAGGAACAAAGCACGGCCAAAGGTCAGCTCAATGCCCACATTCACGTGACGCCCGGCATTGTCCAGAATCCTTGCCACCTCCGACTGCTTGGTCACCTCGCCCGTGAAAGGGTCGCGCACCGAAGTGGGGTTCAGCGGGTCCTCATAAGCCAGATTCCACCGCTGCAGCTCGGTCAGTGCCAACATCAGCCTGAACGGGGCATCCTGCAACCGGTAGGAGCCGGCCACCGACAACTCGAAAGGCAGCCGCTCAACATGTCCGTCGAATGTGGCTATCTGGGCGCCGATATTCCGTCCCATCAGCGTGGCACAGAAGGCGCTGTCGGCGGAGAGGTATGTACCCGCCAGGTCGATGCCCAGCGCAAAGGCCGTATAGCTCTCGTAATGCGACAACACCGGCTTCAAGGCGGCACCGATATACACATGCTCCCCCACCCTGCGGCCCCAGCCGATGGTCAGCACATAGTCCGCAGCCTGGAACGAGCCCGTGGGCTGGTCGTACTCGTTGTATCCCTCAAAGCGTCCGTAACTGGCATACTGCAGCCCGAAGGCGAAACTCCCCGCATGCTTGAAATGCTGTCCGTATGCCACCGAGCCGAAATTTGCCAGGCCGAACATGTTCACATAGCCCAACGCCACTTGTCCTGACACACTCTCCGAAATCAACGAAGGGTTGCCGAGGCAGAGACTCACATCGTTCGCGCCCACGGCCAGATAGTCAAACCCCAGTCCCGCAGCACGCGCCGACAACGGCATGTCGAGCACCGAGAGCGTCGACATCCCCGCCACCTGCGCACGTGCAGCACACATGGCGGCACTCAGCAATATCAGGGCTACAACCTTCTTCATACAGGGCAAGTTGAGATAAAAATTGAAAATTGAAAATTGAAATCATCGAGGCAATGACTGACCCGCCTCCGCGAGGTTTCAATTTTCAATTTTCAATTATCTATATTGTCATCAATTATTGTTGCGCTTCTTGTTGCGCTCGTGGCGCATCAGATGCTTAGGCTCGAGCGACATGCGGTCGGTCTCAAGCAGCGAAGCCACGCCCTCGTCCACACGGCGGTGGGCCTCGCAGGCCTCGCAGTGGCAATCCTCGTGATACTCGCGCGGCTCGGTGTAGGTGGTAATCACACCCTCGAAATTGCGCAGGATAATCTTATTGGGGCTCTGCGAGATGATGTAGGTGGGCATGACGGGGGTCTTGCCGCCACCACCGGGAGCGTCAACCACAAAGGTGGGCACGGCATAGCCGCTGGTGTGTCCGCGCAGATTCTCGATAATCTCGATACCCTTGCTCACCGGGGTGCGGAAATGCTCGAGACCCATGCTCAAGTCGCACTGGTAGATATAGTACGGACGCACGCGGTTGCGCACCAGCTCGTGCATCAGTTTCTTCATCACATGCACACAGTCGTTCACACCACGCAGCAACACGGTCTGGTTGCCCAGCGGAATGCCTGCATCGGCCAGCTTGGCCACGGCGGCCTGAGCCTCGGGGGTCATCTCGTTGGGGTGGTTGAAATGGGTGTTCAGCCACACGGGGTGGTACTTCTTCAGCATGTTGCACAGGTCGTCGGTGATACGCTGCGGGCAGACCACAGGGGTACGGCTGCCGATACGCACAATCTCGACATGCGGGATGGCGCGCAGACGCGAGATGATATATTCCAGCTTCTTGTCGCTCACCATCAAGGCATCGCCACCGCTGAGGAGCACATCTCTCACCTCGGGTGTCCGCTCGATATACTCCAGGCACTTCTCGATACGGTCCTGGGGCGACTCGTCATCCTTCTGCCCTGCGAAACGACGGCGGGTGCAATGGCGGCAGTACATGGAGCACATGTCGGTGATAAGAAACAGCACACGGTCCGGATAACGGTGGGTAAGACCGGGAGCGGGCGAATCCTCGTCCTCATGCAGCGGGTCGTTCAAGTCAGCGGGGGCGATATTACACTCGGCACCCTGCGGGATGCACTGACGGCGGATAGGATCGTACGGATCATCGGGGTCGATAAGACTAAGATAGTAAGGCGTGATGGCCATGCGGAACTTGGCAAGAGCTTTCTTGATGCCCTCGGCCTCTTCGTCGGAAAAGGTGAAATACTTGCTCAGCTCCTCGTAGGTCTCGATACGGTTCTTGACCTGCCATTTCCAGTCGTTCCACTGCTCATCGGTGACGGCGGGAAATAGTTCTTTTCTGCGGTTGACTTTCATAAGATACGATGTTTATTCCTTTATATGTCAGCGCAATAGCTACGTACAAACATAACTATATGCACCTCAAACACGATGCAAAGATACGAAAAAAAATCCAATTTCAAACACAAAACTTACGCACATTTTCCCACAAACTGTTTCATCTGTGTCCCGACGCCCCTGCACTGACTTCGTTCAATCAGGCATCCATCCTCCATAGATGGTGGGTCGTTACCCTTCACTTGAAAAAGGAACGAACGGATAACGATGCTGTAACGATGCTGGTTTGAACGACGTTAGTCGTTTTGTGCAAACCTGTTGCCGACATTCTGCCGGAAGGTGAACGCGGGTGCAGCGGTGGGGCAAGGTTCACCTTCGCGCTGTCATGCACCCGTCTTCACCATGCCGTTGTCGTAGCCGCCGTTCTGGAGGGTTTTCTCCCCTTTGTGGAATTTGCGGCCAAAGTCCATCTGCCAGGTGAGGCCGAGAACGAGCATATTGCCGTTGTTGGCGGTCCAGTGGGTATGATGATAGGGATGTACGGCGCTGAGGCCGATGGTTTCATAGCGTAAGCCCTCTTTGTTGAACGGGCAATGCCAAGCGAGCATGGCGGTTAGGCTCTTGTAGCGGTACTGCACATAGAGGCTCTGCGCCATCTCGCTCATCGTGTAGCGCTCGGCGTTGAGCGTCCATTGGGGCAGAAGGGTGAAGTTGGCTCCTGCCACAAAGTTGTTCCAGTAGAACTGGGCATTGGCATTGGCGGTGAAGTTGTCGCGGGTGTGGGAAAATTCCGACCCCTTGGAGACATAGTGGTAATAGGTGCCGTTCAGCGACAGGTTCAGGTGGTTCCACAGCCCTCTGACACCTACCTCTGCATAGGCGTATGGGACATACCAGAGGTCGGCATTCTGGTAGGTGAGGACGAAGAGGTCGCGGTCGGCATCGTAGTGATAGACATCGAAATAGGTATGGAAGATGCGCATGGCACCGATGGATGAAAAGGCATAGAAACCGCTGGAGTGGTTGTAGCGCAACAGGAGTGCGTCGCGGAGTTGCTCGCTGGGTTTGAGGTCGGGATTGCCGATGGTGCCTTCGACATCGTCGGTTTGCTGGAAGACTGGCGAAAGGGCGGCAAGGGTTGGCAGTATGGGTGTGTACTGCACAAAGGCGGTGAGACTTAGATTATCTGTGGCACGCCAGTTGAGGCGGGCTGTGCTGAGGTTGCGGAGATAGGACTGGCTGTTAGTGCCGTCGGTGACGTTGAGCAGTTTAGCTCCTGTGCCTATGGAGTAGCCTATGTTGCGGCCCATTGCGCCTTGCACTTCGGCGTAGAGGTAGGCGTTGTCTTTGGTCATGGCGGAGGTGGTGTTGTAGAGGGTGTAGTCGTTCTCGGCGAAGTTGTGCTGGTACTGAAGGCCTGTGCGAAGGGTTGTCGTGCCGAACTGTTTGCTGTATACGCCTTCGCCACTGAGGGCGTAGCCGTGGCCGTCGACATGGGTGGCATAGGTGCCGGAGGTGTAGGCGAGGGCGTTGTCGTAGAGGTCGGTAGCATATTCGCCCACCACGTTCAGCTCCATCTTCTGCCCGTTGGGCATGCGGTGGGTGTAGAAGAGGTCGAGCTTGGGCAGGTTGTCCTTCTGGTAGTTGTGCTGCTGCATGGTCTGGTTGGTGGTTACGCCACGGTCGGTTTCGGTCATTGTGCCGGTGGCGTCGAGCGTCTTGGTTAAAAAGTTGTCCTGAAGCGAGGCCACGAACATGGTGCTGTCGTCGTGCTGATAGGTATACTCGGCATTGAGGGTGTAGTCGATGTACCAGAAGGGCATGTTGGTGCGCTGGCTGCGGGTGACGGTGCGGGCAGGGTCGATGTAGCTGTCCTCGAGTTGGTATGGCACTCGGTCGTAGTTACGGTAGCCAAGGGTGTACTCCAATGCAAACTCGCTCTTGCCCTTGTGGTAGGAGCCGAGCAAGTAGCCGTTGACGAAGCCGGTGGTCAGTGCCGTTTGTCCCTGTGCCACAATGCTGCCGCCGTCTTCGCGTTCCTTGAGTATGATGTTGATGATGCCGGTGGCACCTCGGTCGAGGTAGCGGGTGCCGGGGTTGTTGCTGTATTCCACGCGCTTGATTTGTTCGGCCCGGAGGTTGGCCAAACGTGTCAGAGGCACCTCCTTGCCGTTGATTTGCAAGATGGCCATGCCGCCGTCGACGGTAATCTGCTGCAAGGCTACATCCACTTTCAGCCCAGGAAGCTTCAGCATGTCGAGGAGTATCAGGGTGCGACCCGCCGACGCCACTTCTTCAGGTTTTGGCAGCACCACATAGCGGTCCACCTGCTCGGTGGTGCGGCTGGCCGTGACACTGACGGCATTCAGTTGTTTGGCGTTCAAGGTCAGGGCACCCAGGTCGCCCGCCTCGCAGCGGACCACCAGCCGCTCGAATCCCACCGACGAGACTTCGACGCGGTAGGTTCCCTGCCCGCAGGGAAGAAGGAAGGCACCATCATCGGCAGTGGTGGCACCGGCCAGCACGCTGTCGCCGTCGGCATTGTGCAGCACGACATGGGCGAAAGGGACGGGGTTGCCGTCGGCATCCAGCACACGACCGACGATTTGCTGTTGAGGAGTCTGTGCCGTAACAAAGGCAGCAAACAGAACAAAGAGTAGTAGAACAAGGTGTTTCATTACAAATATATGTTTAGTCGATATTTCGTTTTAACACCTATACAACGCGCGAGAGGCGAAAATCTATCATCTTGTCGAAAAAAAAGTTTAGAAAGGAGGGGGAGGACGATGGTAAGTGGCTGATATCGATATTCGAGAGTGTAAAAAAACCTGCGGGAAGGTCTCCCCTTCCCGCAGGTTGTTGTTTTTGGTCGGACTAGTCGGACTGGTCGGACATTATTAGGCATACAGCTCTTCGAAAATCTTGCGGAGCTTGGGGCTCTCGCGGAGTTCCTGAAGAGTGAATTCGGCGTGGCCTTTGGTGTAGCCGTTACCCATAATCATGTTGACATCGCTGCCGATACCTTCGGCACCGAGGCTGGCTTTGGTGAAGCTGGTGGCCATGCTGAAGAAGTAGACGATACCGTCGTCCTTGGTGCAGAGCACAGCGGTCATCTCCTGGTCGGGAACGTTGACGCAGTTGATGGTGACGTCGGCCATCTTGCCGTTGGTGAGTTTCTCGATTAGTTCGTACACCTGTACGGGAGTCATGCCGGCAGCGGACTCGACGATGTCGCAGAAGCCGAGGTCCTTGATACGCTGGGTGCTCTTGGGGCTGTTGGCAATGCCGATAACCTTACCGGTGACACCTACGCGCTTCTTGGCCTCGTAGCAGCAGAGCATACCGCTCTTACCACCGGCGCCGAGGATAACGACGGTCTGGCCATACTGGCAGAGCTTGGCGGTCTGTGCGGGAGCACCGGCCACGTCGAGTGCAGAGAGAGCCAGCTTTTCGGGCATGTCGTTGGGGATCTTGGCATAGATGCCGCTCTCGAAGAGGATGGCCTTGCCCTTGATGTCGACCTGGTCGACGTCGGGACGGATTTCCTTAATCTCGTCGATGCGGAGAGGAGTGAGAGAGAGGCTGACGAGGGTGGCAATACGGTCGCCTTCCTTCAGGTCAATCTTGCCTTTGAGGGCGTCGCCGATTTTCTCGACTTTGCCGAGGAGCATACCGCCGGAACCGGTGCGGCGATTGCGATGCTTGCCCTGCAACTCGACATTGAGGAACATCTCTTTCTTCACCTCTTCCATGATTTTCTCCTGGCTTGCACCTTCGCCGGCCTGCTGCTTGGCGTAGTTGTGGATGTCGGTGAACGAAGCGGAGTCGATGTTGAGGGTCTGCACGTCGATGAGAATCTCATTGTCGTAGAGAACGTCCATGTTGTTGTCCAGTTTGTTTGCGGGCTGGGGAAGAACGCCCTTGGGTTCGATGACACGGTGAGTGCCGTACTTGTTGCCTTTTGGTTGCATAATAATAGGTTTATGTTGTTAATAATTAATTATTTTACATTAAAAGGGATAACCTTTAAAACGTACAAAGATACACTTTTTTTTCGAAATGGAAAGAAAAAAAGATAAAAAAGGTATGATAGAGGGGATAGAGGAAGATAGGATATGATAGAATTTTTTTTGATAGAAAGGGCTATTACTTCTACACTTTCTATCGCTTCTATTTTCTCTTATCGAGTTGTTGGCGAAGGTAGGTGTTTTCTTGTTCTAACTGTTGGAGGCGAGTGCGGAGGGAGTTTATTTCGCGGTAGGCGGCTTCTAACTCCTCTTTCTTGTCGGAACGGTAGCCGAGGCGGGCCGCTGTCATCCTTTCTTTAATGCCCCCTTCGGTGACAAACTCCTTTTCTTTTTTCCTCTGATAGGTCTGCATCATGGTGTCTACCATGCAACACAGGGTCACCGCAGCATTGCTCATCTCTTCGTCGGTCCAGCGGTCGAAGTATGGCTCATATTCTTCTACCTTGTTATGCTTCTGGCAGAAGTGTTGCATGCCGATATATCGGGGATGGGATTCGTCCCACAGCGTAAGTTTATGGCTATGGAGATAGTCGAGGTAGTCTTCTTTTAGTTCTTTGATGCTGGCACGAGCCACATTCAGCAGCTTGGCCTCCATCTCGGTGGAGGTAACTCCGTCGGCTGAACCCTCTACTATGTTCTGCTTACCACTACGGGCTGCTTGCACCATCTGGTCCACCGTGCGGTCGCCATGGGCTGGGAGGAACCGCCTACAGAACACCACTGTCATATCGTAGAGCGTCACCGTCTTTTGGTAGAACCAGAGGTTCTCCCAGCGGGCCTGCTTGCGGAGGTAGTGGTGGTTTATTTCTTGTTGCATAGTATCTAATTTTTTAGAGGGGATAGATTTGATAGAGGGAATAGAAATTATAGGCTATTATCTATCATTTCTATCGCATCTATCCCCTCTACCATTACTATTTCACTTCTATTCTTTGGCCGGGGCTGGTGGCGCGGAACTCGGGGGCGTAGAGGCATTGCAGCACTGAGGGCGCCAGCGTGAAGGAGCCGGGGTTGGTGACGTAGTAGTCGGCATCGATAATGTACTTGCCTTTCTCCAAGCGGTCGATATAGACGGCGTTGTGGCTGTTGTTGATGGCCACATAGTAGCTCAGACCGTTTGTCCATGCCCAGCCGGAGGTGGTGCTGACAGGTTCCAGACAGGCGGCACGGAACTCTTTCAGCTCGACATACTCCATATTGCGGTCGCATTGCACATGCAGCCGCACCCGCAGACGGTCGCCTACAGCCACTCCCCTGCCCTTCTTCAACTCCGTCAAAGACCCGTCGGCTTCCACCTTGTAGAGCGTCCGCGAGAGGGTGATACCCGTCTCGGAGGCGGGAATCTTGTCCATCTGCTCGGTATATTGGTAATAAAGAGCCCCCCAGGATATACCCTTGACATCCCGCACAATGGTAGTGGAGACATTTCTCCCCGCAGTAAGCGAAGCCAAGCTATCCGCGCGGTAGGTATGCCGCAAATAGCCTGCAGAGCCTCCAGCAACGTCCACCTGCAGCGTATCCACCAAAGCCTTACCCCGGACTATAATATTGTCATCAGGCACAAGGGCGGGAGAATAGCTTTTTGTTCCAACAGGCAACAACGCCTGGATGGCCCTCAAGGTGGCGATGTCCGAACTCCAGCGGGTAGTCTGTTTCTGTTTGAGCAGCCATTGCTGCATCTGTCCGACGGAATGGGTGTCCTGCGGCATCACCTCGCGGAAAGTCTCGATCAGCAGGGCTTGTGTCTCAACAGGGCGTTGGTAATAGAACCATCCCGCCTTGTTGTCGCGCCAGTACATACCCATCTCGTCGCTGTAGAGAGCCTTCTGCCGAATGCGCGCCACCATCTCGCGTGCCAGCTTGGTGTCGCCGTTGCGCTGGAACACGAGGGCAAGCAATGCCTGGTCGTAAAGCGAAGTGTAGTCGCCATAACGCTGTTTGGCGTTGCCGTAGAAGTAGTCGAAGGCCTGTTTAGCGCCTCCGGCAAAGGAACGGCCTGCATAATAGCTCCGCGTATAGAGGTAGTCGAGCATGATAGGCTTACACTTACTGTCGGGGTGTTTTGCCAAATACTTCTGCCAATCGAGATAATCCTTGTATGCCTCCTTGTCGACGTATGCCAGGGCGCGGGTCTCCATCGGGGTGATGCCACGCGACATCTGCCGAGCCATCATTCCATAGCCTTTGAGGATATGCTGCGTGACGTAAGTGCTGCTATGTCTGCCACCGGGCATCCAAGGCCAGCCGCCGTCGTGCCGCTGCTCCTTCTGCAACTTGCCGAAAGTCTCTTTGCACTGCTGCTCCAACGTCTCGCTATCGTAGAAACGGGCAATGTTCTTCAGCTGTTCCACCTCGCTCAACCCCGACCGCAGCCATGGGGTCTCTTCCAGCAGGGTCTGCTTGATGTCCTCGTTGCGCAACAGGGGGCTGTCCTCTTCCATGGCGTTGTCGGCACAGTGTTTCAGCTGCGGGAACTGTTCGGCAATAGTCTTGCCTATCGTGTTCACATAATAGCTGTTGAAGAGGTAGATATTCGACGGATTGCTGCACTCCTTCATAAAGGGCAGCGACTGGATGGCCAACCAAATGGGATTGGCCGTATACTCCACCGTGAAGCTCACGGGCTGTGCAGTCGCCGAAGTGGGGAGCGTCATCGTGTACTGCTTCGTCCCTTTGCCGTTCATATACATGCTTACCGACTGCGTCACCGCCTGACGGTTGGTCAGCAGTGGCAACGGACCTTGCTCGCCGTCGCTATGCCTTGCCTCCGTGGCAATATACTTGTACGTTGCCACCGTGCCGCCCACGGGGACGGTGACCGTAAACTGCACCGGCACCGTACCACGAGCGGGAACTGTTATTAATTGAGATTTGAGAATTGAGAATTGAGAATTATTTCTTTTGTCAGCTGAATTTTCAATTTTCAATTTTGAATTTTCAATTTCAAAGGAGAATTCCACTGTTACCGTGAGGTCGCTGTCCGTCAGGTTCATCACCTTGGCCATCAAGGTGGCGGTGTCGCCCTCGCGCAGGAAGCGGGGCATATTGGGCTGTATCATGAGTTCCTTTCGGGTGATGAGTTGCCGTTCCAGCGAGCCGGTGGCCAACTCCTGCGTCCACGCCAATCCCTTCACGTTCCACTGCGTCAGCAGGTCGGGGGCGGTGAAGCTGTAGCTCACCGTGCCGTCCTTGTCGGTTCTAAGGGTAGGCTCAAAGAAGGCCAGCGTGCTGAGATTGGTGCGCACGTAGGGCTTCTCCTCCGTGACACTTCTTGTTTTTGCCGAAGGCTCAACAGCGTACATCACTGCCGCCTCCTCCATCACCATAACATCCTCCACAACTTCCAAGTCCGTCGTCACCTCTGGTTCCAACACTGCGGCATTCTTGACCGCAGCGCGCTTGCTCACAGCGCCATTCCTTTTCACCATTCCGCTCTCACCGCGGGCAGTAGCGTAGCCCACGCCTCCCACCGAGGCCACGATGCTCTCCACCGATGTGCCGGGCATCGACAACATGTTTCTCCTACGCCAGCCCCGATGGTTGAGGGCGGTGAAATCCCATCCGCTTGGGGTTTTGCCTTGATAATAGATGTATTTGCCATGAGGGATAAGCAGGTCGTGCCCCTCGCGATAACGCCAATCGAGGTAATAAGACAATCCCACAGCCGTATTGGACTCGGTGTTGCGCCAGGGGAACCACGCAAACGAGTTGCCGCCGTAGCCATAGTTGTCCAAAGCCGCGTCGTACATGCCCAGCAGCAGCGCGAATTGAGAATTGAGAATTGAGGATTGAGAATTGGCTGACGCATCAGGATATTTTTCACTTTTCGATTTTTCAATTTTGATGGTCCAGCGTTCCTTCTCGCCGGGTGTGAGCTTGTCGCGGAAAGTCAGTATCTGCACATCCAATTTCTTGTGTTCGAAGGGCACCTCCACACGGTAATGCTCCCTTTCAAAGCGGCCCTCCTTCACTGCACACAGGTTCACATCGAAACCACCCAGCAGGGCCTCGCTTACAGGTATGCGCAACGTCGCAATCCCATTGTCCACACGCAGCAGGCGGCGTTGCACCGTCTTGTCGCCACACACCAGCTCGTAAGCCGCATGCACGTCCCTGTGGCGTGTGCCGAAACGCAGCACCACGGTATCGCCCACCTGGGCCTCCTGGGTGCTGATGTCCGACCACAGCAAATCCATCGTATACACCTTGGTGCTCCCTTTCGGGGTATATACTACTACCAACGTGTCGGCCACTGTCCTCTTGCCATGCTCGTCCGTCGCCATCAGCAGGCGGTATACACCCGGTTCCAACATAGGCATCGGCACCCTGTTGAGCGTCAACCCCTCGCACTTCACGCGGGTATCAAACACCCGTTTCTCCACTGGCCAGTTCCACATATTCTCTTCCTCACGGGTATATGCCGTCAGCGGGAAACGCTTGCCGAACTCCTCGCGGGTGATTGTATGGCGTACGCCAGCAAGAAGCTGCGAGTGCGAAAGCAAAGGGCGTTCGGGCTGCCGCAGCCGCTCGACGTTAAGGACGACATACCCCTTCATCGGAGTGCCATTGATGTCGCAATACTTGTATTCCACACTGGCCAGCTCCTGCAGCTGTTCTGGCAACGTGATAGAGATGTAGCTGTTATCATATCCCGCATTGAGCGTGAGGCTCTGGCTGTGTGTCTCGCCATTGATATCGGTCACGTCCACCCTCACCTCATACGTGAAACAAGGGTTAGTGGAGAGCTCTATGTTGCTGTCGGGCTCGGCCACGAAGGCAATACGGAACTGACCTTCGGCATCGGTAACCAACGAATCGGACACCAGAGTAACCACCTCGCCGTACAGGCTATACCCAAACCATCTGCGCCACCACGGCCGCATCATTGACCGTGTGACGGTATAAACGACCTTTGCCCCACTTACAGGCACCTGGGTGTATGAGGCTGCCAACCCCTCCACCGCCAAGCTGTCGCCCAGCGAGGGAACCACCGAGTGACCTTCGGCATCTTTGCGGTCCACCCCTTTCAGGGTGACGGTGAACTTGGGCTGCTTGTAGGCCTCGACGGGGAAATACTTCCCGCACAATGTCTCCTTTTTCTTCTTTGGGTTGGTGTAATAAGCAGCTATCCGGAACTGCCCAGGCAGCGCTTTGGCGGGGATGACAAACTGCCCGCTGAAGCTGCCATACGCATCGGTGATGCCGCGAAGCGTGTCAACCGTCTTATAGTTGACATCTAACAGCTCCACCTTCACGCTGTCGCCGCCGACGGTATGTCCCCGGCGGTTATTCTCCACACGGCCTTTCACCAGCATAAACTGCACTGTGTCGCCAGGACGGTACACCGGCCTGTCGAGGAACATCTCGGCCACTTCGCACACAGTGTCAAGCCTGTTGGAACCCAAATCACATTGGCTCTCCACATCCAGCCCCTTATACTTCGTCACCAAACGCCAATCGAATTCGTACCTATCTTTGACCCCTTCCGCGCCAAAGGCGAAAAAGCCCTGCGCATCGGTTGTGGCGGTGGCCACCGTGCTGTACTTCGCGTCGTAGTAGTTCTTGCTGCGTTGCAGCTGCACCTTCTGCCCTGCCACCGGTCCCCCTGTCACATAGTCCATCACATAGCCGTACACACTGTCTTCGGGCGACGACATGATTACAAATACCGCCGCCGACACTGCAAAGCCCCTCACGCAAAAACCCTCGCTTGTGAAATCCTTGGTGGGCGACGCCATCAGCAGGTAGCGCCCCGGGGCAAGGGCAGGGATATAACCGTAATGCTTGTACGATTTATAATCTTTCGGCAGGGAGAACGACTGGCTCCACGATTTAACCACCCGCTCTTTCAAAAGCCGGGTCCTTTTATCCGAATCGCTCTTGTAATATTGCTTTAACCACTCGGGATACTTAATCACACGGTAATAGAGATTGTCCACATTGCGTGTCGAAACCCTCATCAGTATGTCGCGGTTAGCAGGCGACACCTCACTGATTGTCATATCGATATTCGTCGACTGTATGGTTCTTTTCCGGTTGGCACAGGCCACGCCGCCCTGGCTCTTGGGCCAGCGGGCAATAGCGCTGTCGCAATAAGCCAGTGCCGTCAGATAGTCGCCGTCCTGTTCATAAAAACCAGCCATCCGATCGTACAACTCGGCCATTTGCTCGTTGCCCGTCCAGCGGCAGCGGTTCAGGCAATCCTGCACCAACCGTTTGCGGTAAGCCAACGACTTGTTTGGCTGGGCAGCGAGGAAATTGACCAGCCGAATCTCATTAAACAATATCAGGTTCACATTCCCTTTCGAGGGACGTGATGAGTACCACGTAGTCAACTGCCTCTGCAGTTCTATCTTTCTTTTCAGCGGCACATTTTCCATGGCCAGATGCATCACCAGGTCGTACATCGTCGGGGTGGTGTTGAAGCTCACATTCTTCGGTGCGGAACAGAAGTCGGCAATCTGCATGTTCGGCACTTCGCGCAAGGCAAGCGTGTCAACCAGCGCCGAGTCGATGTTGCCGAGGAAAATGTAGCACAGACAGCTGTCCACAGTGGTGAGGTACGGCAGAATAGCACGGAAGCGCGCCAGACTGCTGTCTGCCACATCCTCCTGATAGTTGATGGCTGCCCGCTCCATAAACCAAGTGGCGGCAAGCAGCTGGCGACTAGTAGCTGGACCTCTCTGCCCGGCACGAGCACGGCCCATAGCAACGGTGCGCAGACTGTCGGCCAAGGTGTAGGCGTCGGTGTAGCGCTGGTTGGATAGCTGTTTCTCAATGCGGGCCCAGGCATCGGGGTTGCCGTTATTGCCCTGCTGGGCAAACACCGGCTGGAGTGCCAGCACAGCGACAATCAGTAAGGAGACAATTGGTTTCATGGTGTTAAATATTATGTGTTAAAGTGTTAGATGTTGATATGTTGATAAGTTTATACGGTTCGCATCATATAACAAAAACATATCAACCCATCAACGGATTTAACAAATTCAAAATAACTCATTCTTTCATTTCTATAACGCCAAAAAGGGCGTATTATTGCCCCTCAGACACTTTAACGTTTAGAGCCACATGATGTGCCAAAAGTGACACACCCAGACAAAAAAAGAAGGACGGCCATAAACGACCGCCCCTCCTGCACGCTGAAGAACCACAATTACCACTAATCACGCGTGCTTTTTTTTCTCCACGTATTACACAGACAACACTTGTGATAAAAGAGATCCGTGGAAAAACAATGTGCTACTCGATTAACGCATTAACACATTTACATAACCCGTTGGCGGAATTAAATAAACACCGCCGGCCTGTGCGAGGACATCCGCAAGCGCATGGTGGCTGTTATCGACGGCGGCGAGGATTATTTCTGCATCGACAGCAAGCCTATCGAGGTGTGCCGTCTGTCGAGGGGGAAACGCTGCAAGATGGGCAGAACCACTCCCGACACGGCGCCGAACTTCGGCTACTGCGCCTCGCAGGGTGTGTATTACTTCGGCTACAAACTCCACGCCCTCACCGGGCTGAGTGGCGTGGTGCATTCCTACGACCTCTCGAAGGCAAGCGTACACAACCTGCATTATCTCAACGACATAAAGCTTCTGTATCACGACTGCAGCATCTTCGGGGACAAGGGCTACATAAGCGAGAGTGTGCAGCTTGACCTTTTCGAGACTGCCAACATCAGGCTTGAATGCCCGTACCGTCTCAATCAAAAGGCATGGAAACCGACATTCATTCCGTTTGCCAAGGCGAGGAAGCGTGTCGAGACTGTGTTCTCGCAACTGTGCGACCAATACATGGTCATCCGCAACTATGCAAAACAAACCGACGGCCTGTTTGCCCGCATCATCGGCAAAATCAGTGCACAGACCGTCGCACAATACATCAATTACCTAAACAATCAGCCGATTGGCAGAGTTAAATATGCACTGGTTTAATTCCGCCAACGGGTTAATATAATAACTTGTGCATTTTTTGCACAAGTTGCATGGCAAATAACACGCAACAAATGCGTGTTGTTCAAAACATCAATATCCACCTGATATCTAAGCCATTACGTTGTAATAAGCATAATTAACCTATTAATGTCTGACACCCGTCTAAATTGTCTTTAGGTTTTACTCCCCTTTTACTCAAACTTTAACCCAAATCGGTCATTAGACTTTATAGGGTAGGTCAAAATAGTCGAGGGCAGACCATATGCCTTGGAAAGCAGAGCGGGTTTTCAGGGAACGAGCGAGGTATAGGACATGCTTGTCCTTTGATTTG
>Ga0247611_10004517_pt1 | contig 19214 bp, 17 predicted proteins | sample 177DNAGHGhighgp2_FD_192422 | JGI IMG/M metagenome (GOLD analysis project Ga0247611, IMG submission 192422) | Sheep rumen microbial communities from Palmerston North, Manawatu-Wanganui, New Zealand - 1770 DNA GHGhigh gp2 | ecosystem: Host-associated > Mammals > Digestive system > Stomach > Rumen... | reverse complement strand
AAGACGGCCAGCTTCTGAAGTGTGTTTCCTATGTCGATTACCAGGTTCATCGCTATTTAGCCATGGATTCCCGGTTGCGGAGGATATCGATGGCGAGGTAGATGGCGTTGCGCATGGCTTGCGGGTCGGCGATGTTCTTGCCGGCGATGTCGTAGGCGGTGCCGTGGGCGGGGGCTGTGCGCACGATGGGCAGTCCGGCGGTGAAGTTCACGCCGTTCTTGCCGAGCAGTTTGAACGGCACCATGCCTTGGTCGTAGTACATAGCCAATATTGCATCGAACTTGGCGAATGCGCCGGAGGAGAAGAAACCGTCGGCGGGGAAGGGGCCGAAAGCGTTGATGCCGTTGTGGAAGGCTTGGGCCACAGCCGGTTGCACGGTGTCCTTGTCCTCATTGCCAAGCAATCCCTCTTCGCCTCCGTGCGGGTTGAGCGACAACACGGCGATGGTGGGGGCGTTGAGGGCGAAGTCCTGTTTGAGCGAGCGGTTCAGGATTTCCAACTTCTGCAGTACGGTCTCGGTGGTGATATTAGCAGCCACATCCTTGATAGGCAGGTAGTTGGTAGCGAATCCGATGCGCAGTTTCTCGGCCACCATCATCATCAGAGCGGGGTGTTCCTTGCCGCCGAAATAATGTTCGAAGAAGGAGGTGTGTCCGGGGAACTTGAACTTCTCGGACTGGATGTTGTTCTTGTTGACGGGTGCGGTGACAATGGCGTCGATCAGGTTGTTCTTGAGGTCGCGGCCGGCGGCGTAGAGGGCGCGCTCTGCCATCTGGCCGGCAATTCGTGTAGAGGTGCCGAGGTCAACCTTCACCTCCTCTTCATACAAGTTGATGAGGTTGGGGCGTTTGTTGGAGAGTTGCTCGGCGGTTTTGGTGTATTGGAACGAAAAGTCCGGCAGATCCATATATTTTTTATGGTACGAGGCCACTTTCGCGAGGCCATAGACCACGGGAGTGCAGAGTTCCATGATTCTGTTGTCGCTCAGGGACTTGATGATCACTTCGTAACCGATGCCGTTCAGGTCACCTTGTGTGATTCCGATGGTAAAATTCTTATTTTCAGCCATATTGTATTTTTTCAATCGGCGGCAAAGATACTAAAAATGTAGAGACGCGCCGCGTTATAATAAAAGTAGAGACGCGCCCATGGCACGTCTCTACAAATATCTGGAAATTTGCAGTCGGTTTATTTGTTGACTTGGAATTTCTTGTCGCCGTTGACGAAGAAGTTGACGATTTGGTTGGCGGCGGCGAGACCCGCGTTGATGTTGGCCTCGGCGGTTTCCGCGCCCTGTTTCTTCGGGGTGGCGAAAAAGCGTTTCTCGAATTTGGAGAACTCCTCCATCGCGTCGGGGGCGATGTCGGTGCAGTACTTCAGGTCTTCGCGCTCGGTCATAAGGGCGATGAGTTCTTCCTCGTTGATGACCTCCTTGCGGGCGGTGTTGATCAAGCAGCCACCTTTGGGCATGAGGCCGACCAGGGCTTTGTTGATGGACTTTTTGGTCTGGTCGTTGGCGGGGATGTGGAGGGAGATGTAGTTACAGTTCTTGTACATGTCCTCGAGGGTAGCGGGGACGACCACGCCTTCGGCTTCCATTTTCTCTTTCGGGACGAAGGGGTCGAATGCCCAGACTTCCATGCCGAGGGCGCGGGCCTTCTCAGCGACGAGGCGGCCGACGTTGCCGTAGGCCTGGATACCGACTTTCTTGCCCTTCAGTTCGGCGCCGGTGCCGGGTTTGAAGGTGTTGCGGGCCATGTAGATCATCATGCCGATGGCGAGTTCGGCCACGGCGTTGGAGTTCTGGCCCGGGGTGTTCATAGCCACGATGTTGTTGGCGGTGCAGGCGGCGAGGTCGAGGTTGTCGAAGCCGGCGCCGGCGCGCACGACCACCTTGAGGTTCTTGGCGGCGTCAATCACCTGAGCGGTGACCTTGTCGGAGCGGACGATCATAGCATCCACGTCGGCGACGGCGGCGTACAGTTCCTCGGGGGTCTCGTACTTTTCTAACAGAACCAGTTCGTAACCGGCTTTCTCCACGATGGCGCGAATGCCGTCAACGGCAGCTTTCGCGAAAGGTTTTTGCGTTGCAACTAATACTTTCATTCCTTATATTCAATTTAAATGATTAGGTAATAGTTAGTAGTTGGCTGTCTGAAGTGACGGCTAACTACTAACTACTAACTGCTAACTAATGTTATTTGTTCGCTTTTTCGAAATCTTGCATGCAGGCGACGAGAGCTTCGACATCTTCGACGGTGCAGGCATTGTAGAGGCTGGCGCGGAAGCCGCCGACGGAGCGGTGACCCTTGATGCCGACCATGCCGCGCTCTTTGGCGAAGGCCATGAAGGCGTCCTGCTTGTCCTCGTAGCCGGGGGCCATGACCCAGCAGTGGTTCATGATGGAACGGTCGGCCTTTTCGGCGACGGTGCCCACGAACATGCTGTTGCGGTCGATTTCCTCATACAACAGGTTGGATTTCTTCATGTTGATCTTGTTCATCTCGGCGACACCACCGATGGTGTTCTTGAGCCAGGTGAGGGTTTCGTGCATGACGAAGATGGGGAGCACGGGCGGGGTGTTGAACATGGAGATGTTCTTGGCTTCCTCGGCCGCGTGGGTGCGGTAGTCCACCATAGTGGGCAGGGGGTTCATGTAGGCGCGGTCGCCGATCTGACCCAGGATGTCCTTGCGCACGATGACGAAGGTGACGCCGGCGGGGCCGACGTTCTTCTGGGCGCCGCCATAGATGAGGCCGTACTTGGTCACATCGACGGGACGGCTCATGATGTCGGAGCTCATGTCAGCGACGAGCATGACGTTGTTGCACTCTTCGGCGGTGAAGTCCTTGCGGATTTCGGTGCCGTAGATGGTGTTGTTGGTGGTAATGTGGAAGTAGTCGGCGTCAGCGGGGACGGTCCAACCTTTCGGGATGTAGTTGTAGGTTTTGTCTTCGGAGGAGGCGATGATTTCGGTTTTGCCGAAATTCTTGGCTTCCTTGGCGGCCTTCTTGGCCCAGACGCCGGTTTGGAGGTAGGCGGCCTTGGTCTTCATCAGGTTGGCGGGCACCATGAAGAACTGGGTGCTGGCGCCGCCGCCGAGGAAGAGGACCTCGTAGGTGTCGGGGATGTTGAGCAAATCGCGCCAAAGTTGGCGGGTTTCTGCCATGACTCGCTCCCAACCCGGGGTGCGGTGCGAGATCTCCATCAGACCGATGCCGGTGTTGTCAAAGTTGCGGATGGCGTTGATTGTGGATTCAACAGCCTCTTTCGGGAGGACACACGGTCCTGCGTTAAAATTGTGTACTTCTTTCATAACTAACAAAATACGTTATTTTTTTTAAAGTGGTAAATGAAATTCCATTGAGCGGCAAAGATACAAAATTTGTGACCGTCCGAGCCCTTTTCCGGGGGATGAAATTTTTTTTGTCACAGGTGGTACAGCAATTGAAAAAAAGTGTATTTTTACAGCCTCAAAATCAAGGAGAGATGGCCGAGTGGTCGAAGGCGCGCGCCTGGAGAGCGCGTAAGCGCCAAAAGCGCTTCATGGGTTCGAATCCCATTCTCTCCGCTCAAACGTAAAAGCTTGAAAATCAGTAAAGTAATAATAATTTAATTCCAACAAATCAAAAATCAATTATGAAAAAGCTTATCGCCTTACTTACCGTTTTCGGTTTTTTGACCTTCGGTATTGCTAACACTGCTTTTGCGCAGAAAGATCAAAAATCTGCCGAACCTGCCGCCACCGAGCAGGCTGCAGAGGAAGTGGCCGAGGCTCCCGCCGCCACCGCCCAGGCAGAATTGTCGGAAGATCCCGATGACTCCATCAACCAAGGCTTGCACTATACTTTAAAGGACAAATTCATCCAAGGTGGCGCAGTCTGGATGACCCCCGTGTTGATCTGCTTGATCTTAGGCTTGGCTTTCGTTATCGAGCGTATTTTCTACCTCAACCTCTCGTCAGTGAACTCCAAGAAACTGCTCGACAAGATTGAGAACACCATCAACACCAAGGGCATTGCCGCTGCCAAGGATCTGTGCCGCGACACCAAAGGCCCCCTCGCCGCTGTCTTCTATCAAGGTCTTGACCGCTATGACGAAGGCCTCGAGTCCGTCGAGAAATCCCTCACCTCCTACGGCGCTGTCCAAATGGCCAAACTGGAGAACAACATGACGTGGATCAGCCTGTTCATCGCCCTTGCCCCGTCCTTGGGATTCTTGGGAACGGTTATCGGTATGGTCCAGGCATTCGATGACATCGAGCGCGCAGGTGATATCTCCCCGACCATCGTCGCTGGCGGTATGAAAGTGGCTCTGTTGACCACCGTCTTCGGTTTGATCACCGCTATGATCCTCCAAGTGTTCTACAACTACCTTCTCACCCGCATCGACGCTATCGTGAACGACATGGAAGACGCCACCATCTCCTTCATGGATATCCTCGTCAAAAACAAGGAGAATAAATAAGGTCTCCAATCATATCTTATATATACAATAACTTTAAATGGTTGTATAATGAAGAACAGAATTATCAATATCGTCATATTTGCGGTCGCTATCCTGGCGTGCATCGTGGCTATTGTCTTCTCTTTCTTCTCCTTTGACGCGGACAAGAAAGACAACTATATCCAGGCGCAGGAAGTGAAAGCACAGTCGCCGCAAATGGTGGCTGACTTCGAGACCGCCACCTTGGAGACCCTCCCCACTGTGATTGAGAAATACCAGAAAGAGACTCAGGACCGCAAGGAAAACCTCAAAAGCGTCCAGATGGAGAAAGATATTCTCTATACCTACCTGCAGGATCTGAAGAATCTCGACAGCGAAGAGAAATTCGAAGCCTACAAGGCCAATTTCCCCGCACGCTCCGAAGCCCTCTTTGTGAAATGCTCCCCCGAAACCAAAAAGAAATGTGTTGACGGGTTCAATGGCATGAAATCCTTCAAGGATTTGGAGAAATATGTTGAAGTTGTAAACGAGGACTATTCCGCCGTGAAACAGTCTTACTTGGTGGAGAACAGCTACATCAAATCGGCCAACTCCCTCATCGGTCGCGCCGACGGTATCAACACCACCGCCTCCGCCAGCAAGAAGGCTGCCGATTTCGAGACGTTCCAGGGCGACCTGAAGAGCTTCGACAAGAGCGCATCCCTGCAGAACTTCTTCATTCTGCTGACCTACTGCCTCCTGCTCGGCGCCGCCGCTTTGATGGTGTTCTTCCTCGTGGCCAACATGGTGACCAACTTCAAGACCTCCTACAAGATCTTGCTGGGTCTGGTCCTGCTGATTGTGGTCTTCTTCATCGGCTATGCGGTGGGTACGCCCACGCTCAGCCCCTCGGCTATCAAGGCCGGCATGACCGGTTCGGGCTACAAGATGGTCAACGCCGCTGTGTTCACCGTCTATTCATGCCTGTTCGGCGCCATCCTGGCTATTATCGTTTCCTTGATTATGAACGCCGTTAAAAACAGAAACTAACATGAGCAAAAGAAAAACACCCGGCTTGAATACAGGTGCAATGTCAGACATTTCGTTTCTGCTGTTGACCTTCTTCCTGCTGACCTCCTCCATCAACACGGAGCAGGGTATTCCAAGAAAGCTTCCGCCGCCAAAAACGGAGGACGCCCAGGACAAGAAGGTGGATATCAACCGTAGAAATGTGCTGAATGTGCTGGTGAACTTCCGTGACGAGATCTCCGTGAACGGAGAGGAAATCATGGTGAGCGACCTGAAGGCCAAAGCCAAGGAGTTCTTCGCGAACCCCAGCAACGACCCGTCACTGCCCGAAAAGGTGAGCAAACCTATCGAAGGCATCGGCGATTTCCAAGTCTCCAAAGGCGTGGTGTCGCTGACCAATGACCAGGGTACAAGTTACAACATGTATGTGCAAGTGCAGAACGAGTTGCAACGCGCCGTGAACGAGTTGCGTGACGAGACCGCCCTCATGTACTTCGGCAAGAAGTTCGACGGTCTGGACTCCGCCGCCCAGCGCGCCGTCTCCACCGCCATCCCCATGAGCATCTCCGAGGCTCCGCCTATCGACTACAGTAACCCCGGCAAATAAACCTTTAAAACGCAAGATTATGTCAAGATTCAGAAAAGAAGGAAAAAAAGAGACCCCTGAACTCAATATGGGTTCCATGTCCGACATTATCTTCATGTTCCTGTTCTTCTTCATGGTGATTACCACCATGCGTGAAGCGTCATTGAAGGTTCATTTCCAGCCGCCGCAAGCCACCGAGATCCAGAAACTGGAGAAAAAATCCCTCGTGGCCAACATCTACATCGGCGCTCCTATCTCCAAGAACGAGAATACCCTGCCCCCCGGTGAGGTTTCCGTCCAGCTGAACGACCAGACCGTCAAGGCCGAGGATCTGAAACGCGACGTGCGTGACTTTATCGGTACCGAGAAGGAGTCCCGCGACGCTCAAGACCGCGACCGTCTGACGTTCTCCCTGAAGGTCGACAAGGACGTGCAGATGCGTTATGTGAACACCATCAAGCAAGAACTGCGTGCCAACAATGCGTTGAAAATCAACTACGCCGCAGGTAAGAAGGTGGTGAACAACTAATTTACGATTCCAGTTATTCAGGGCAATGTTTTGTCGTTGCCCTGAATTTGTATTTAAAATTCAATTTCAAATCAAAAATCAATAGTATGAAAAAAATTTTACTTGCTGTTTGTGCGCTTTTCGTTTTTGGCGCCGTTTTTGCTCAGAATGGACGCGTTGACGTTCGTAAGAACGCCGTTGCTGTGCCCTATGTGAAGAAAGCCCAACTGACTGGCTTTGAAGAGGGTGCGGAACCTCAAGTCCAACCTTCCATGGTGCGCTCCTTGAGCCGTAACTTCATCGGCACTACGTTCTACGACTGCCAATCCAACGGCAGCATGTCCCAACGCATCGTTGCCCACAACGATGGTTCTATTTCCGCCATCTGGACAACCAATGGTGCCACTGCTTCTACCCGCGGTACCGGATACAACTATTTCAACGGCGAGGATTGGGTCAATCCCGCTTCCAGCACCGACAGAATTGAGAATGTCCGTACCGGTTGGGGTACCATCACCTGCATCGGCGATGCCGAGATCGTGGCATCCCATAATGGATCCAACGCCCTCGTGATCGGCATCTGTCCTCAGAAAGGCACCCAGGATTGGACTTTCACCACTCTTCAAGGTCCTGCTGTTTCCGGTTCCTCCGGCACCAGCACCTGCCTGTTGTGGCCCATGCTCGCCTCTTCCGGCAACTACGTGCACTTGTTGGCCTGTACTGAGTCTGACACGGGTTACCTTTATCAAGGCATTCAGACCTGCTTACTCTACTATCGTGGCTTATTCGATCCCGCCACCAAAACGATCTCTTGGGAGAACCCCCGTATTGTCGGTAATGTGACCCCCAGTGAAGTCTCGCAATTCTCTGGCGACAGCTATGCCATCACCGCTAAGGGCAACAACGTGGCTATCGTTGCTATGCCTTCCAGCACGATGGATGCTTTCCTCTGGAAATCTACTGACAATGGTGTGAACTTCACCAAAACCATCTTCCTCGAATCCGCTATCAAGAACGGAAACCTGTCGGCTATGCTCGACACCAACCTCTATGTCCAGGACGGCATCTGCGCTGTTGCCCTGGGCGATGACGGTATGGCTCACATTGCCTTCGGTGCCTATCTCGTCTCTTCTGATGTCGATACCGGTGATTCTTGGTACTGGTATCCTGGCGTTGGTGAGTTGGTGTATTGGAATGAGAGCAAGAATCCCATTCTCTACAATGGCGACGACATGTACATGCAACCTGAAGTCTTGAGACAGAGTGGTCTTACCGTTATTGAACGCTTTAACCTCGACTGTGACACGAGCCTCTGGGGCTTGACCAGCTGGGGTGCTTCTGCCTATCCGAGCTATGGTGCCGGTGCTGTCTCCTTCCCGCAGCTTATCGCTGAGAACGGTAAGGTCTATATGACTTTCTGCCAGACGTTGGAATACCCGTTCATCGATGCCACGAACGAGATGTACTACAGAGGTGTGTTCGCTACCAAATCCACTGACAATGGTCAAACTTTCGGCGACTACAGCTGGCTCTCCTACAACAAGGATTGCTATTATATGACTTCATGGGATCTGTTCCCGATTGAGGAGACCACCACGTTTGAAGAAATCAGCGCTGATATCTACAACGAAGGCGAAAGCGTCTATCCGGCCGTTGCTCCGAAACTTGTCAATGGCAAAATCGTGATGAGCTGGCAACAGGATTACAATGCTGGTAGCGAAATCAAGGAAGCGAGCACTGCTATGTGTCAGAACGAGTCCTCTATCTACTATCTCCTCATGGATGCCGATTCCATCGGTCTCTACAACAACACGAACGAGGTTTGCCAAGGCTTATGGGTTGACAATTACGTGGGTCTCTCCAACAGAGCGATTTCCGGTATCAAGATGTACCCGAACCCGGCTTCCGAGTCTGTGAACATCGCTTTCACCTCTGTCGAGGCTGACAACGCTGTCATTACGGTTCGCAACCTGATGGGCCAGACGGTCTATACGCTCAACCGCGATGTCAACGAGGGCAACAACCTGGTCAATGTTCCGGTGAAGAACTTCGCCAACGGCATCTACATGGTGACTGTCCAAACCAGCAAGGGCCTCTCCACCCAGAAGCTGATTGTGAAATAATTACAAGTAAGTTATATCCGAAAAGGCAGGCCTACTGTGACCTGCCTTTTTTTCTGTTTTTAATGTTTTTTTGATATGATTAAGTCGATGACCGGTTTCGGCCGGACGGTTTTGGAGACCGAAGGTAAGTGCATTACGGTCGAAATCCGCACCCTGAACAGCAAACAGTTAGACCTTAACACCCGTATCCCGTTGCTGTTTAAGAATTACGAGAACGAAATCCGTTCCATTCTCTCTAAAGAGCTGGAGCGTGCCAAGGCCGATTTTACCATGACGGTGGAGAATCGCTCCACCACCAGTAATGTGGCGATCAACACGGAACTTGCGGCCTCTTATTATCAGGCGCTTACGGAATTGTCCAAGAACCTTGGCAATCCCGTCGAGAGCGATATTTTCCTGCACGTGTTGCGGATGCCCGATGTGGTTTCCACCCCGCAGGAGGAGGTCAGCGACGAATTGTGGGAGGCCGTCCGCGGTGCCATCCTCGATGCCTGCCGCCAACTCAACGAGTTCCGCATCTCCGAGGGTAAGGTTTTGGAAGCCGATTTCGTGAAACGCATTACACTCATTCGCGATATGATCGACGAGGTGACGCCGTTTGAGGAGCAGCGTATTGTCAAAATCAGGGAGAAGTTCGAAGCCTCGCTGAAGGAATTGGCCCCGAAAGTGCAATACGACCCCAACCGCCTGGAGCAGGAAATCTTCTTCTATCTCGAGAAGCTGGACGTCACGGAGGAGAAAGTACGCCTGCGTAAACATTGCGACTACTTCATCGAGACCTTGAACGACAGCCAGTCGAACGGCAAGAAACTCGGTTTCATCGTGCAAGAATGCGGCCGCGAAATCAATACGCTCGGTTCCAAAAGCAACGATTTCAACATTCAGCAGATCGTGGTGCGCATGAAAGACGAGCTGGAGAAGCTGAAAGAGCAGTTGGCGAATATTCTTTAGGGTTTAAGGTTTAGGGTTTAGGGTTTAAGGTTTATGGGGCTGACGCATTGCGACAGTCATTTGATGATTGAGAATTGTACATTATACATTGTACATTGTAAATTGAAATAAAATGGGAAACATATTATCATTGATCGGTCGGCCGAATGTGGGGAAATCGACCTTTTTCAACCGCCTGATTCAGGCGCGGGAGGCTATTGTGGATGCTACGGCCGGCGTGACGCGCGACCGCCATTACGGTAAGTCCGACTGGAACGGTTACGACTTTTCCGTCATTGACACGGGCGGCTATGTGGTGGGCTCGGACGACATTTTCGAGTCGGAGATTCGCAAGCAGGCGGCATTGGCCATAGAGGAGTCCGACGTCATCGTCTTTATGGTCGATGGCCGCGAAGGGTTGACTCCCTTGGATGAGGAGATTGCCGACATTCTGCGCAAGTCCAAGAAACCGTATTATTTAGCGGTGAACAAGATTGACAGTCCGAGTAATTACTTCGACTACACGGAGTTCTATGCGCTCGGAATCGGGGACATCTATCCCATTTCAGCCGTGTCGGGAAGCGGTACAGGAGAGCTGTTGGACGAGGTAGTGAAGCACTTCAGCAAAGATAAGGACGATCTTCCCGATGACCTGCCACGCATCGCCATCGTGGGCAAACCGAATGTGGGTAAGTCCTCGATTATCAACGCGTTCCTCGGCGAGGACCGTCATATTGTGACCCCGTTGGCCGGCACTACCCGCGACACCATCTTCACCCGCTACCGCAGTTTCGGTTTCGATTTCTACCTCATTGACACTGCCGGACTTCGCAAGAAGAGCAAGGTGGAGGAGAGCTTGGAGTTCTACTCCGTGATGCGGGCAGTGCGCTCCATTGAGAATTCCGATGTCTGTATCGTGATGGCGGATGCCTCGCAAGGGTTTGACTCACAAGATCTTAATATTTTCGGATTGTGCGCTCGAAACCATAAGGGCATTGTGCTGGTGATGAACAAGTGGGATTTGGTGGAGAAAGACACGCATACGCATAAGAATTTCGAAGACGCGCTGAAGAAACGCATCGCGCCGTTTACCGATGTGCCGATCATCTTTACCTCGGTGACGGAAATGCAACGTATCTACAAGGTGTTGGAGACGGCTATCCAAGTTTATCAGAACCGTCAACGCCGGATTTCCACTTCCGAGCTGAACAACACGATGCTGCCGATTATCGAGGAGACTCCGCCGCCGATGAACAAGGACAAGGTCATCCGCATCAAGTATGTCACCCAACTGCCGGTAGCCTACCCCACGTTTGCATTCTTCTGCAATCTGCCGCAGTATGTGGTGGATTCCTACAAGCGATATCTGGAGAATCAGATCCGCAAGAATTGGGATTTCTCCGGCGTGCCCATCGAAATTTATTTCCGAAAGAAATAACGAATGAAAAAACTGTTCATAGAGACATACGGCTGTCAGATGAACTTCGCGGACAGCGAAGTCGTCGCCTCCATTCTTAAGGAGATGTATGCGCTGACCAAGGATATTCAAGAGGCCGACTTAATCCTCATAAACACCTGTTCCATCCGGGACAAGGCAGAACAACGCATCCACAAGCGTTTGCACGAATTAGAGGCTTATAAGCGCAAAAAAAGGACATTACAGGTTGGACTGTTAGGCTGTATGGCCGAGCGGATGAAGGAAGAGTTGCTGCAAACCGAGCCCGTGTTGGACTTTATTGCCGGTCCGGACGCTTATCGCACTCTGCCGCAGCTGATTGCCGAATCACAGCGCGGACATACATCGTTCAACGTGTTGCTCTCTAAAGAGGAGACTTACGACAACATCATGCCGGTGCGCTACGATGCCAACGGCGTGTCGGCGTTTGTCTCGATTATGCGCGGCTGCAACAACTTCTGCTCCTATTGTGTGGTGCCTTACACCCGCGGACGCGAGCGCAGCAGAAGCCCCAAAACCATCTTGGGCGAAATTGAGGATTTGCTGAAGGATAACTACAAGGAAGTCACCCTGTTAGGACAGAATGTAAACTCCTATTTCTGGAGCGAGAACGGCAGCGAGGTCTCCTTTGCCAAGCTGATGGCGATGGTGGCGGAGATGTCCCCCGAACTGCGCGTGCGGTTCGCCACATCGCACCCGAAAGACCTCTCGGACGAGCTGATTGAGACCATCGCCCGCTATGACAACATCTGCAAGTGCATCCATTTGCCGGTGCAGTCGGGCAGCGACGAGATGCTCAAAAAGATGCGCCGTGTCTATACCCGCGAGAGCTACCTGGATCGGGTGCGCAAAATCAAGGAGGTGTTACCCGATTGCGCCATAACGACCGACATTATCGTGGGATTCTGCGGGGAAACCCTTGACAACCATCAAGATACACTGTCCATTATGCGCGAAGTCGGCTACGAATATGCCTATATGTTCAAGTATTCCGAGCGCGGTGGCACATTAGCTTCCAAGCAATATCCCGATGACATCCCTGACGAGGAGAAGACCCGTCGGCTGGAGGAGGTTATCGAGCTGCAAGGCGAACTCTCTATGGCGAGCAATCGCCGCGATGTGGGCAAGACGTTCCGCGTGCTGGTGGAAGGCACCTCTAAACGTTCCGAAGACCAACTCTACGGACGAAACAGCCAGAACAAGGTCATCATTTTCCCGCGTGGCAACCACCAGATCGGGGAGTATGTGGACGTGACGGTGACAGAGTGTACATCGGCGACGTTATTTGGAAGTTAGCAGTTAGTAGTTGTAACTAAAACCCCAATTCTGCTTCTTTTGGAATGGATCCTTGAAGGTCGGGGTAGTGTTTGTAATGCTTCCTTAAGCAGCCCCGAAGGGGCAAGAGCTTGGTAGTCGCAGCGTGGGGATGATAATAAAAGTCGAATATGAATGATATACGTAACATAAAATTTGACGCGTTGGTTTCATTTTTGCAGGCGAATGGTGAAAAACCGTTCCGGGCAAAACAGATCTGGACGTGGTTATGGAAGCGGGGTGCGGGCTCGTTTGACGAGATGACGGACCTGTCGGTGGCCTTGCGTGCGAAGTTGCAGGATAATTTCACGTTCCATCGGGCGGAGATTGCCGGCGAGGCGCAAAGTAGCGATAAAACCACTAAGTTTTTGTTGCAGTTCCACGATGGGAAGATGGTGGAGGGCGTGCTCATTCCGAGCAAAGAACGTGTCACGGCCTGCCTCTCGACACAGGTCGGTTGCCCGCTGCATTGTGCGTTCTGCGCCACTGGCACGATGGGCTTTATCCGTAATCTGCACTACAGCGAAATCATTGACGAGTACGTATTGCTCAATAATCGAGCGCAAGAGATTTACAACCAGCATATTACCAATATTGTCTTTATGGGGATGGGCGAGCCGCTGCTCAATTTCGACAATATGATGACAGCTATTGACATCCTGACCGGTAAGGACTATTTCGCCTTATCCCCGACGCGGATTACGCTTTCCACAGCGGGTATCATCAAAGGCGTAAAAGCTTTGGCAGACAGAGGTTTCCGTTGCGGATTGGCTATTTCATTGCATAGTGCGGACCCCGTTGTGCGCGCCCAAATCATGCCGGTAACGGAGGGCAACCCGCTCCATGACTTGCAGGCGGCATTGGTCTATTATCACCAGAAGACGGGCGAGCGTATCACTATCGAGTATTTGTTGCTTTCCAAGGTGAACGATTCGGAGAAGGCTGCCGAGCAGTTAGCTCGTTTCTGTCGCCCGTTCCCCGTGAAAATCAACATCATAGAGTATAATTCCACCCCTGATTCGCTGTTCCACAAGTCGGATCCGGTGCGCCGTCAGGGATTCATCGGTGTGCTGGAGCGTTGTAATATGGTGGTGAATATCCGCCAAAGCAAGGGCCAGGACATTGCGGCGGCGTGCGGGCAATTGGTGCGGGAGCAGGCTAAACGTTAGTACCGTTTTCGGAATCCCTCGGCGTCAGATGCCGTTCGCACCCGATGTTATCGACGCTACTAAGCATCCGTACAGTCCTGCAGTTTCCGTTCGCAGCCGTCGGTTGCCGAGCTTTACCTCCGTGTAGCCGGACTCGCGTGCCAAGGCAATTTCCTCTTCGCTGAAATCCCCTTCCGGCCCAATCAACAGAATCATTTCCGGAAAGAGTCGCGGCATATCCACCAGTTGCCGCTGGTTGTGCTCGTCACACCATGCGATAAACTTATCCGCTTGTGTATTGGTGTTTTGCTGAATGAAATCCGTGAATTTCATCATCTTGAGTGGTGGCAACCAAGTGGTTTGCGACTGCTTCAGGGCGGCAATGGCTAACCGTTGCAGACGTTCCAAATTGAGGTGCGTGCGCTCGGAGTGGTCGCATTGCAGGAACGTCAGCGAGCAGATGCCGATTTCGATGGCCTTCTCCAACAGCCACTCCATGCGGTCGGCGTTCTTAGTGGGCGCCACGGCGAGATGCAATCCGTTGTGGGTAAGGAGGTTGTCGGTAAGTTGTTGTAAAATCTGCAACAGACATCTTTTCGGGTGCGCTTCGGCGATGACAGCCTCTGCCAGATGGCTGCAGCCGTCGGTGACGCGCACCGCATCACCCTCTCGATGACGCATTACGCGCACGCAATGCTCTGATTCTTCGTTGCTTAAGGTGACGAAGGGTTGGGCTATATCGGGGGAGTAGAAGTAATGCATGGCTAACCTTCTTTTTCGGACAATTCCATCCAGCGCTCGGTCTTCTCGTCCAGCAGCTGGTTGAGTTCATTGTAACGCTTACCCCATTCGGCGAAGTCTTCGGGTGTGCCTTTGCCCATCGCCATCTTCTCTTCGAGAATCTTCTTCTCGATTTCCATATTGGCGATGTCGGTCTCCAAGGCTTCCAACTCGCGTTTCTCTTTGTAAGTCAGTTTGTTGGGTTGCGGTGTGCGTTGCGGTTTCACCGGTTCGGGACGGGTGGCCTTCTCAATCCGTTTCTGGATGCGCCGTTCCTTCTCGCGCTGCTGCCGGTAGTCCTCGTAGTTGCCCCAGCAGTCGCGGATGATGCCGTCGCCCTCGAACACGAAGAGGTGATCGACCAGCTTGTTCATCAGCCAGCGGTCGTGGGAGACGATGAGCAGACAGCCCTCGAAATTGCCGAGGAAGTCCTCCAGCAGGTTCAGCGTGTCGATGTCGAAGTCGTTGGTGGGCTCGTCGAGGATGAGGAAGTTGGGGTTTTTGAGCAGGGTGATGAGCAGGTGCAGCTTCCGTTTCTCGCCGCCGCTGAGGTCGTTATAGTAGGTGTACTGCAGGCTATACGGGAATCCGAAGTGGTTCAGGAAATTGCTGGCACTCATGTAGTTGCCGTTGTCCATGCGAATCACTTCGGCGTGTTCCTTCACCAACTCCAGCACGATTTTGTTACCGGCGTATTCCATCCCGTTTTGCGAGAAGTAGCCGAACTTGATGGTCTGTCCGGGGGTGATTTTACCGCCGTCGGGAATCACTTCGCCCATGATCATCTTCAGGAAGGTGCTCTTGCCGGAACCGTTCTTGCCCACAATGCCGCACTTTTCCCCTCTTTTGAAGATGTAGGAGAAATCCTTGACGATGGGCTGGTCGGGATAGGCAAAGTCCAGATGACTGATTTCCAAAATCTTGTGGCCGATACGTTCCGCCTGCACTTTGAAGCCTTCGGGGGCGGCCTCACTGCGCACGTTCACCTGCTCTTGAAGTTTCTCGAAGTTGTTGATGCGGGCGCGGGCTTTGGAGGTACGGGCTTGCGGGGAGGTGTGCACCCACGCGAGCTCGCGGCGGTAGAGTTGCCGCAACTTCTCGTGCTCGGCGGCTGCGTTGGCTAACCGCTCGGCCTTTTTCTCCAGAAAATAGTCGTATTTGCCCCGATAATGGTACAGATTGCCGTTTGAGAGCTCGAAGATGTCGTTGCAGACGCGGTCGAGGAAGGAGCGGTCGTGGGTGACCATCAGCAGGGTGATGTTGGCGGTGGAGAGGTAGTTCTCCAGCCATTCGGTCATTTCGATGTCGAGGTGGTTGGTGGGCTCGTCGAGGATGAGCAGGTCGGTGTCGGCGATGAGCGTTTTGGCGAGCGCGGCCTTCTTCCGCTGACCGCCGGAGAGCTCGCCCACGTTCTTCAGCACGTCGTTAATGCCGAACTTTGACAGAATCTCCTTCACCTTCGATTCGTAGTCCCACGCCTGCAGCCGGTCGAGGTCGGAGATGGCCTTCTCCATGCGCTCCTGTGGCACGGTTTGCCCGTTCTCCATCAGCGTCACGCAGGTTTCGTATTCTTTAATAGCCTCGAATACAGGGGTTTGCGTGTCGAAAAGGGTGTCTAACACCGAGCTGTCGTCGTTGAAATCGTCCCGTTGCGGCAAATAGGAAACCACGATGTCGTTGCGGATGATGACCTGCCCTTCGTCGGGCGTGTCGAATCCGGTAATGATATTGAGGAGCGTGCTTTTCCCCGTGCCATTGCGGGCGATGAGGGCGCTTTTCTGCCCTTTCTCCAGACCGAACGTGATCTGGTGGAAGAGTTCTTTCTCGCCCACGGACTTGGAGACCTTATCGACGGTAAGGTAGTTCATTGACTTTTGACTTTAGAGGCGGCAAAAATACGATTTTTTAGGGTAGGGGAAAATCACAAAAAAACGTGTGACACTGAGTTCTCCCAACATCACACGTCTTATATTTGAATGCTATTGTTTCACAAACTTCTTGACCATTACCCCTTTCCCAGTAAGGATACGTGCCAGATACATTCCAGAGACATAATCAGAGATGTTTATTTCAATGGAAGGATCATAGGCATTTGTTATGTGGATTAGTTTGCCATACATATCATACAATTCCACAGTCTGAATGATATTTTCTTCCTCTGTAGTATGAATTTCCAAAACATTTAACGCTGGATTAGGATACAAATCCACATTCCAAGAGTCAGTGACGGATCTTTCTCTGTTTTGAAGCATTTCAGATGTGATTTCTATAAGAATGGACTGCCCGCAGGAATCTTGTACGTGCAAGTATAAGGATTGTTCTGGTTCGAGATTTACATTGCATATATAGTTGGAAGTCGACAGGTACCGGACGTATGAGGAAAGGTTTTGGATTCGTTCATGATCAATAAACCATCCGTACTGATAGGGGGGAGAACCATCCAAGGCATTGGCGAAAACAGGTTTTTTACAGGAGATATTGGGATATTGAATGTTAAGACCCAAAGGACAATCGTGAAAGCGAGGGAAACAGACGTGCAATTCCGAAACGGAAGAGGAGATGTTTTCAGACATTTGTGCTATGCACCCTACGCTGTCGACGAGGGTGAGGTTGCGCCTGTTGACCAGGTGCAGTAAGCGTTTGGAAGGCAACGCCATGTGAAATACTATCCGGATTTACTGCAAAGGCGAGATGTAAAAATGGTTTCGGAACAGTGTCCAAAAGCACTCTCTGCAAGGTATAGCCATAATTTATGCCAGCAGTTATATCAAGAGTATTAGCTGAGAAATTATATGAGCCGTAAAAACAATAATTGTCGGTTTGGAAATCGGAGCCAAACGTGGCATTGAAAAAACAGTATTGGCTATGTTTGGCTTAAAAACAGAGGTGTCGTACAGAACCCGAATATGTCCGCCGTCAAAATAGACATTGGATTGGTTGGTGTGTACGCACACATCGACTTCCAAGCATATTTTGTTCAGTGTGTGATTGTATCGGATTTCGGGAATCCCGAACGACAGGTAGAGATTAGTGTTGCTTTTTGCGGGGTGTGGATTTTTTTTTTGCCTCCTTTCCCCAGCTTTTCTCAATTTCAGGGGGAAGGGGCTTGTCCGGGTAACAGGATGCTCGCTTGCTGTTGTCAGGAGCTGTATTAGGTGGGCCGACAGGAATTATCGGGTGTTTTGATTGGCTTGTGGCGGATGGAGTTTTGGAGGTGTCAGGCAGGATAACCGACAGGTCATATCCCCCGGCTTTAATCATAAAATCATACAAATCACGTCGGGAATTGAACAGGGTGTCATTCAAACCAGCAAACTTACCTTCTGAGACGTACAATTTTGTTCCCTCATCGAAAAACACAAAAGGATATAGATATTGGTATTGTGTCAAGGTATCATATCGTGTGCCATTTGTCTTGGGATACGTGGATGTTTTGAAGAACATTACACAATCATTTTGGAAATGATCTAAAGCAAACACTCTTTTTGAAAAAACTATTTCAGGATATTCATACAAAATATCATATTCAACTTCGACAGAATCTCTCAAAAAGGAATTATATTCTTTTTCTTTAACATAAGGATAATGTTCAAACGGATAAAATGAAAGTTTAGGTAAAGAAGCCCCCTCCCTTGTCACATAAATGGTGTCACCAGGTTTGGCATCGCCTTTTAAGACGCGGTAGGCAATAACGGGGCAAATGCCGTAGTAATGCTCTTTGCCGTCGGTGTCTTTCACCGCGTAGGCGTGCAAGGGCTTCAAAAAACGCCCTTCCACCACCAGCTCGGCCTCCTTGAAGAAAGACATATTGTCTTTGTCCAAATGATAATTAAGCTCCTGGCAAAAAAGAGTTTGGCAGGAGTAGAACAAAAAGATTGCTAATAAAAAAAGTTTACGCATAGAATGAATAATAAAGTTGGCAAAGGTAAAACAATTACAAATATACACAGACATGAAAAAATGTTATGCAAATAACTTCAGAATTTTCATATCATTTGAAATAGAAAACCACTAAATTTTCTGGGTGGGCGAAAACAAAAAAACGTGTGGCATTGGGCTATCCCAACGTCACACGTCGTGCATCTGACACACGTCTTATTTTACTGCAATCACCTCGATTTCGACCATCACGCCCTTGGGGAGGTCGCGCACGGCGAAGGCGGCGCGGGCGGGCGGGTTGGACGGGAAGCGGGTCGCATAGACCTCGTTCATCGCGCCGAAGTTGGCGATGTCGCTGAGCAGACAGGTGGTCTTCACCACGTTGTCGAAGGTGTAGCCGGCCTCGTTGAGGATGGCGGCGATGTTCTTCATCACCTGCTCGGTTTGGGCGGTAATGCCCTCAGGCACAGTGCCGTCGGCGGGATTCACGGGGATTTGGCCGGAGATGAACAACATTCCGTTGGCCTCAATAGCTTGACTGTACGGCCCGATGGCGGCCGGTGCATTGTTGGTGTGGATGACTTTCTTCATAATGGGTTGTTTTTTGAAGTTGCAAAGATACTATTTTTTACACGTACATATTCACGATCATCTCGTACAACTCCTGCTGGCCGCTAATCTGCTGCGGCTCGGGAAGTTGCAGCGCGATGTTGCGCATATCTTCCAACGTGAGCTTGCCCTCTTCGAAGGCCTTGCCGTTGCCTTCGTCGAAGGAGGCGTAGCGCTGGGCACGCATCTTCGTGAGGTCAGAGTTCTCAAGGATGGCAGCGGCGGTGAGCAACGCACGGGCGAAGGCGTCCATGCCGCTGATGTGGGCGTAGAAGAGGTCCTCCAAGTCGGTGGAGTTGCGGCGCGTCTTGGCGTCGAAGTTGGTGCCGCCAGTGGTGAAGCCGCCGCCCTGCAGGATGACCAACCACGCCATCGTCAGCTCGTAGATGTCGATGGGGAACTGGTCGGTGTCCCAGCCGTTCTGGTA
>Ga0247611_10004516_pt1 | contig 19220 bp, 7 predicted proteins | sample 177DNAGHGhighgp2_FD_192422 | JGI IMG/M metagenome (GOLD analysis project Ga0247611, IMG submission 192422) | Sheep rumen microbial communities from Palmerston North, Manawatu-Wanganui, New Zealand - 1770 DNA GHGhigh gp2 | ecosystem: Host-associated > Mammals > Digestive system > Stomach > Rumen ... | reverse complement strand
TACAGGAGATAACGACATATGCCTAATTCAAATACTACAGCCATACCGCAGAAGTCGTCATCTTCAGTGATGGCATAAAAAGACATTTCCTGGCAGTGGTCTATCATCCACAGGAAACGTTCAGTGTTAGTTCTCTCCGCTTCGGGAAAAGCAGACTCGTAGAGCTCTGGAACTTGCGCTATCAGCGGGTCTTTGCTTGACTGTATTTTTATCAAATTCATGACTATATTACGATTTTTCTATTATCACATTTTTTTCATATAATAGCCCATTCTGTTCAACTGCATGGCGGCTCCCATCAGGTAGAGTTGATGCAGACAGGAAACATAGGCATCGAAAGCCTCCTTGGTTCCTGGCTCTATATGCTGGTGCATCAGGGCATTATAGACCCGCGAGGCACACTCGCCAGTGACTTTCTCCAGAACGGTGTAGTCAACACCTTGCAGCAAAAGGACATCTTCACGGATATATTCGTCCATTGCATCGTAGCCCCTCTTGTCTCGCATATAGGCATAGAGGTTGTCAATCTTAGAGTAGATCTCCCATTCGGCATCCCAGAACTTAGCGACGGCCATTCCGATATACATCATCCAACCGAGGGAAGCGGAAGGGAAGTCATTGAACTCCCTAATGCCGTCGGGAATATAGGCTTGTGCTATCTCCTCCCACTTGTCTTCAACATCGGGACACTCCGGCATACGTTCATCCACCTCCTTCATTGACTGAAGGAACTGATGCAAGTCCTGATGCAACTGTTCTTCAAATTGTTCCATTGTTTCTTTTAAACTTTGTTGTAAAACGAGGCAAATTTACTCATTTCTGCCCGATTTTCACTACTTTTGTGCCAACAATTAGGATTGTTTATGAAGATATGATAGAAATTGGACTAAAACATACGAGCGAATTGACAGTTACAGATGATGTTACTGCTATAACTTTAGTGGGATAAAAAAATCTCAAATCTCAAATCTCAGTTATTTAGTGTGAATTGTAGATGTATGGTTATAATTTTACTATATATATAATATATATATTATATATAGTAATATATATACATAAATTATACACACAAGACTAATCTTCATTTTCAACAACTGAGATTTGAGATTTGAGATTTTTCCACGATGAAAACAACAACAATATTTGCTTAACCCCTAAGGAATAGCCTCTAATAGGGTAAAGGAATATCTCCCGTACACCACGGGAGATATTGGAATGAGCTATGGGAGATATTAGAATGAAGCAAAGGAGATATTAGAGTGAACTCACCGTTCCGACGGTACCTTAAATTAAGAGCCCACTTTAAAAAGTGGGCTCGATTAATTAGAAATATCAATTAAAAGCTATAATACTTCGACAGGAAATAGGTCCTTTCCCAATCTGTAATCTTTATCTGAGATTCTTTTTCTGAATGAATATTGAACTCATCCAAAACCATCACCCTCTTGTCACGCAAGTCATAGAGAGGCCACTCCTTCGCTTTACCGTCAGGAGAGAGGTCGGCACTGAGCGAAGGATTCCCTGTCTTCGCAAACTGCACCCACATCTTACGCATGGTCTTGGAGAAGGTCTCATCAAATGCACGTCCCGTGTCACCGTCCAGTTCAGGATGTTTGAACAAGGGAGCTAACGCCATTCCATGTGCGCTCTTCATCATCGGCAGGGCGGACTCAACCGTAAAGTAGTAGGTATATGACTTACCGCCAGCCTTGACCTGCTCCTCTGACATTCTGATCTGAGGTGCGTTAAACATCAGCTGACTAAACAATTTGCAGTATGGCTCATAGTCTTCACCCTTCACATCCTTACAGAAACTTTCCACCAGCGCTTTCTCCTCGTCCGTCATCAGAGCAAGTTTCTTCGCCTTGCGATCGGAAGCCCACTCAATGAAGGGCTCCGGTCCACCCATTCCAACCAGGAAGAAGTTCATCTCGTCCTTATTGACACCATGCAGATAGGTGATGTCCTTCACTGCACCGCCGGCAACAGCCTCCCACGGATTCAGAGGCAGAAAGTTTCCATCTCTCTCCGGAGCGATACGCAGGGAAAGCAGTTCTGACGCAACGCTTACGAGTTTCTGGGCATCAATCTTCTGCAGGTCGGCGACGGTTTTGCAACCTAATGCCTCCATCAACTCATTGGTACATGCGATGGCTGCTTCTGTGGATCTCGACAATCCAGGGGTACCGCTCAAGGCGATGACTTTGTTGAAATACTGATGCGACCCCTTGACCAGTGAGAGATTCGTTACGCTGCCACCGCCTGCCGACTCACCCATGATAGTCACATTATCAGGGTCTCCGCCGAATGCCGCAATGTTCTCATGTACCCACTTCAGAGCCATTAACTGATCCATGAGTCCCAGGTTCTGTGCATCGGGAAAGTCTTTGCCATCGGGCAAATGCGACAGATGCAGGAAACCCAGTACACCGAGTCTGTAAGCAACACTGACAATAATGACATCAGGGTTCTCCTCTACAAAATTATGGAAGTCATACAGCGGGTCAACCGTTCCCCCATACTCATAGGCACCACCATGTATCCATACGATAACGGGCTGACGATGGGTACCCACCATCGTCTTCTCCTCAGATTTTCGGGCAGGCTTCCAGACATTCAGATACAGACAGTTCTCGTCCTGATAGTAAAGGGAGGACACCTCTGCCTCCGGCTGACAGGCACTTTTTGCATTATAATACGCCTCATAGACGCTGTCGCAGGGTATCACATCCACAGGGGCTTTCCAACGCAGACTGCCAACAGGCTGCTTGCCAACATACGGGATGCCCCTGAAGACGATGGTATTATCCACCTTCTTACCGACAAAGGTTCCATTGACACACTTGACTGCCAGCAACGTGTCGTAGTTGCCATCGGTGATGGCTTTATTCTCGCCATACCAGGACCTTACAATCTTCTTATGCTCTGCAGTCTCATCACCAGACTCACCTGCAGACTGTTTACCGCCTTTGCACGCCGTCAACACCGCTCCCGCTCCGCAAATCAGGATGACGGCGAGCATCCATAGCTTACTTTTTCTCATACGCAAATCTGTTCACTATTCACCTTTAAAAACCTGCTTGCCTTCGAAGTAGGTAGCGGCGGGCTTAGCCTCGTGAATCTCCGTCACCGGACAGGTCAGCACGTCCTTGGTGACAAGCAGGAAGTCAGCATACTTGCCAGTCTTGATACTGCCACGTTCATTCTCCAGGAACATCTGACGTGCCACGTTAATGGTCAGGGCGGTAAGAGCCTGCTCACGAGTGATACATTCTTCAGGCCACCACGGTTTTGCCTGTTCAGTATAGTAAACACCCGTGACCACAATCTCCATAATGCCGAAGGGGTCATCAGGAGCACCGCATAAAGCGGGGAAGTCGGAGTGAGAAGAAAGATTGATGCCATGGTCGAAGAAAGACTTCATGGGATAGCCTTTGTGATTCATGCCCTCAGGAAGTATGTGAAGCAGTTCCTTTTGCAGCACGCTGTCGCAATGATGCCACAACATACCTGAGGTGACGTAGATGTTATTGTCTGCCATACGCTGATAGTCGGGCTCGCTAACACCATACACATGCACCAACGTGTTGCGCATCTCCTTCTTTCCAGCTTTGACATAAGCGTTGACAATGCGTGTGACACCCTTGTTACCCATCACGTGCACATGCATGGTGATACCCTTTTCATTAGCCTTACGTGTGATCTCCGTCAGTTCCTCTTCCGACCAGTTAGGAATGCCCTGATGTCCGTCAGGATAGACCGGGTCAATGAATCCGGTACCGCTCTCCACCGTGCCGTCCATAAACATCTTGAGCCAATTGGTCTTGATGTGCGCAGTCTCGTATTTCTTCGTGGCAGCAGCCTTTTCCAAGGTCTTATCCACATCCATCCAGCTGTCCAGTTCCCATGCGGTACCCAACACAAAGTGCATGTCGCCAGCCTGGTCCATCTGCTGGGCAGCCTTGTAGAAGTTATCATTGAAGAAATAGGAGGAGTAGCCGTCCTGATACATCGTATAGCCCTCCGAGAGCAGCTGCTCCTGGATGCCAGCCATGTTTGCCTTGGCGACATCGACGGAGAAAAGATACTCATTGTCCAGGAAAGAACGCACGTAGGTGCCAGCCTGTTCCTTCACGTAGCCAGTAGGTATGCCGTCAGCATCCAGCACAACTTCACCGCCGCGCACTTCCGTCTTGCCGGCAGAACCGTCCTCTTTGATGAGACCTGCCTTCTTCAGCAGGATGGTGTTGGCAAGACCCTTGTGTCCTTCCTCGTCAGCGAAATAGATGGGGATGTCACTGCAGACCTCATCCAATAGCTTGCGGTAGCACAAGTCCTTGGGGAATTTCATCATGTCCCAGCCACTGCCAAACACAACATTAGCCTTATTGTCCTTTGCCTTCTTGACTGCGGCAGGAACGATTTCCTTGATGAACTTATCCACACCGTCTGCTCTGTCCATGACTGTACCTGCCGACTGGATGGCATAGCCCAGCGAATAGTGTGCATGGGCATTGCCACAACCAGACATCACAAGACCCTTGCCAGTGTAGTCCACCACCTCGGTCTTACCTTCCTCAATATAGGCTTCGGCTCCCGCTTTGTCACCTACATAGATATATTTGCCATCTTTCACGGCAAAGGCTTCTACAATCTGACCGCCCTCTGATGTGAATATCTTACCATAAACCACCAGGTCGGCACTGTCGTTACTCTTACAGCCAACAAGCATTCCTATGCTGATGACTACGCACATGACGGTGATGTACGATAAAAACTTTTTCGCATTCATAAGGATCATTAGTTTACTTCATTAAAATGTTATTGTGATAGGCTTTATATTGCTTTAGGCTTTATAGACTTCTTCGCCGTCTACGATGGTAGCGATGATGTTCGCCTTACCCACTTTTTCAATGTCGTCATGCAGGAAGTCGCAGTCGAAGACCGTCATATTGGCAATCTTGCCGAACTCGATGGACCCCATGCGATGCTCCTGATGGAACAGACGAGCCACGTTGATAGTCATGGCGCGCAGCGACTGCTCACGGCTGATGGCTTCATCCAAATTGCGTGGGGACATCGCTCCACCATAGAGTTCCTTTGGAACGTTGCGCTTTTCTGCCGTATAGAAACTGAGTTTGATATCCATCATCGGTGAGACAGGATAATCGGAGTGGAACACCACATTGGCACCTGCGTCATAGAACGACTTGATGGGGTAAGCCTGGTCTGCCAACTCCTTACCGACATACGCGACTTCTTGCTCATACATTCCAGGAGCTTTAGGTGTCCACAATGGCGGAACGGCAGGCACAGAACCCGTCGCTGCCATGCGGTGAACATCTTCGTCGGTCACAAAGTGCAGGTGTGCCAGCACGTTACGCTGATCCATATTGCCAGTAATCTTCTCGGCATCCTCGATACATCCTAACATGTAATGCGTAGCACCACCACCCTCTGAGTGGACGTGAACGGACATTCCCTCCTTGTTAGCCTCAACTATCAGTTCCACCATCTTGTCGTGGTCGTTGAAGCGCTCTGCGCCATGATAGCCAGGCTCATCCAGGTAATCCTGATTCTGCCAACCCGTATGTGCCTCGGTCACACCATCCAGGAACGCCTTGGGTCCGATAATATTGAAATACTCTCCACCCAACTCTGCTCGCTGCGCTGCGATGCGGGCAATCTCTGCCTTTGGGTCGGCTATATTATCGGTAACGTACATCCATGCAAAGGTGCGCAGCTTCAACTTGCCTTCCTCCTGCAGTTCTTTAAATGCCTTAGGAGCGTCACGATGAACAATCTCCACACCAGCATCACCTACAGCGGTAAAGCCACTCTTGAGAGCGATTTCCTGCCATGCGAGCAGATACTCCTTGATCTCTTCCAGACTTGTGGGAATTTTTGGTGTAATCTCAAATACAGGACCCTCACAGATATAGCCGTCTGGCTCACCGTCCTTATCTACATGCACTAAGTCATAACCCCATTTCTTGGCATACGCTGCGTCAATGCCAGCCCATTGCATCGCCTTGGTATTGAGCAGCATGGAGTGCCCACCACCAGTTTGCATAATGAGAGGCTTGTCAGAACATATCTCATCCAGATACGCCTTGGTGACGTATTCCTCATTCTCCACCCATCCGGCAGCCATATAAAACTGGCGCTGCGGGTTCTTCGCAATGAATTCCTTGATAATCTCACGGTATTTAGAATAGTTTGTAAAACCTGCCTGCATCAGGTCTGCCTGTCCGATAGCACGGTAACCTGCCAGATGACCATGACAGTGGGACTCAAGGAAGCCGGGATAAACATAGTTGTCACCATAGTCCAACACCTGCGCATCACTGCATGCAAGTTTCCTCACTTCCTCCGCACTGCCGACATAGGCAAACACGCCGTTCTTCACTAAAGCAGCCTTGGCAAAGGGCTTTTTCTCATCTACCGTGATGATGTTGCCAAGAATAATCGTCTGTTTCATCATTATAGGTTTTAATTATTGTTATTAGATCAAGTGTTGTTGTCGCCTATCCATGCTGTCACACTTTTCCCCATGTGTTGCTTGAAAGCATTGCTGAAAGTGCTGTAGCTGCAGAAACCGCTTTGCTGTGCCAGCTGCTTGAGAGTAAAAGACTGCTGAGACTCAATAGTCTTACGATAGAGATTGACGAAATGGTCGATACGCAGACTATTGATATAGGCATTATAAGTATTTCCTTGCCGTGCAAAATACTTACTAAGATAAAAACGGTTTGTACCAACCGCCTTGGCAAGCTGGTAAACGGTCAGGTCGCGCTGCAAGTAGAGTTCCACATCAATGCAGCGTTGTTGTAATAATAAGCCTATCTTGTCTTGAGCAGACTGCGAGAAGTTATCCTCCATCGACTCTCCTCCCCCCGCCTCCGTTTCCACAGCCAAGCAGAGAGACTGAGAGACACTAAGGTCGCTTAACGTCTCGACTCGCCACACGAGGAAGCTTATCAGTACGATACAGGTCACCTGCAAGGTGTACTGGTAAGCTACGCCATCGTTAGTAAACACATAGATGACGAAGACCAGCAGCATGATGAACAACACCACGATACTTTGCCACACCTCCTTGTGCTCCAGATCGGCATAGTTGTCACGTAACCAGCGACCATACTTCCTCACCTCACGTACCATATATATAACAATTCCCACGCCCAACAACAGGAAATAACCATATATGATCATAATAAGTGTATAGCTGCGGTTGGCAATGCACAATGACATACCCACGACGAGCGGTGCCACCATAACGGCAATGGGCCACAGTGGTCGACATCGGTCTTGCAGCATGACAATCATGACGACTATCGCCAAAGGAAGAATCGTCATAAAGTCAAGCAGTCCACCTATAAGATCCACCAGTTTAAGATCATCGCTGGAGGTGAGGAAAAATAACGGGAAATACCACAAATGTCCTACACCGACGCTGGCAAGGAACGCTGCTGTCCAGCGACGCAAGCGCAATGGCGGGGTGATGTCGGCGGCAAAGGCATTGCCCTGTCGGAACAGCAGATAACAGCTTGCCACCAATGACATGGTTGTGACAACTGTATAAAGCATGATAAAGAGAACATCTCCCCGGATATAATCGTACATGGCTGATGATGGTTAAACCATTCTGTTATATTGATACCATTTCTTTACCTTATTTGACTTCCTGCCAAAGTAAAATATCAGACAAGGAGTTATAAATCCAATGACACTACCCATGCATACGTCAGACAGGAAATGTTGCGAGAGATAGACACGCGAATAAGCCCCCAGCGCAGCAAATGACAACAGCAGCAACAGCGAGAAGGAAAACACCGCCCATGACTTGTGATTATCTTGTCTGGTACTGAGCTGATGATGGTATGCCAGAAAGATAGCGCAGCATGTGAAGAAGACAAAGAACGTAGAGGCATGACCCGATGGGAACGAATTGCTGCTATGCAAGTTGACACCCTCCACAACAGGCAAAACCATATCGGGGTAATTCTCAAATGCGCTGTGGGGACGCGGCATACTGATAAGATGTTTCAGTAATTGCAATACCGCACCACCTGTCAGTTCACTGAGGGCGAAGAAAATGGTCAGTTTAATATGCTTCCAGAAAACTGGGAGCAGGGCAAAGAAGTATAATGGTCCTTCTGCCAGCATGGAGTAATAAGTAAAGAAGATATCCTGGAGCCTCGTGTGATAGGAGTTCAACAGCAGATGAAGCTCCAGTTTCGGATACACACAGAGCAATACCAACACGACTGCCAGCAAGAGAAAATAGGCTATACCATAAATCGAAAAGTATTTCTTCATTATTATATATTAAATCATCTTACATTTTTACAATATCAGGGATGGTGAACAAATGTCCTGTAGCGGCATCATAATATTTCAGGGTCACCGACTCGCCCTGGGTACTACCGTAGATGGTCAGTGACGTGTTTCCATAAGGAGAGAGCATCTCCGTACCACGGCATTCCTCTCCCACAAAGGCAGACACTACATTGCCCTGGACGGGTGTGATGCCGACTCTTGTCAGGATACTCTCCACAATGACTGTCTTCATGACGGGATACTTGGCAGAGCCGCTGGTGAACGCTGGGATATAGTCCGACTCAATACCTGTATCCAAATCCGAACTGAATTTGATGACATCAGACAGGGTGAAGATTTGCTTCAGCGTTCGACTGTAGTATTGCAGTGAGATATTCACCGTCTCCGCCCCCGTCTCGTTACCCCATGCTTTCATCACAAACTTGCCATTTTCCACCTGATTACTGCCTACGATGACAGCAGGAGTCGCCATTCCACGCAACTCACCGTTCACGAAGAGTGCCATCATGTCACCCTCGGAGGTGTAAGGTTTCAACTCATCCTCTATCAGCACCTTCAGGATGGTCCAGTTCTCATAGAGCGTCGCATCGGGTTCCGTCCAGCTCGGACGCTCCTGGTTGTAGCTCCAGTTTATCTGCCATCTGGGAGGCTCGTTGAGTATCGTCTCGGTATAAGCAGGATTGTTGCCGTTGCCTTTACCGTTACCGTTGTCATCGCTATTGCTGTCGCTGCTGCTGCAAGCCCCCAATACGAGGCTTGCCAGCAACATAGACATTAACTTTATAGTTTTCATACTTTCGTTATTTCTTTATTACGATATTTTGAATCACTTTATCACGAATTTGAGCAAGCTCAGTCCTTCACTCACTTAACCACGACCTTCTTGCCATTATAGATATACAGACCCTTACGTGTCGGTTTCTGTGGCAGTTTGATACCACCGACGGTATACCAGACACCGTCCTCGTAATCTGCTTGCATGAAGTTGATGACGGTAGGCATTTCCGGACTACCGATTACCGCATTCGTACTGAATGCCATGATCTCAGCGGTAGATGCCACGATCTCACCTTCACGCTCAATAGCAAATAAGATAGGCTGTTGAGAGTCACCGGCGATGCTGAGGTAAGCAGGTTCAGACTCTCCGAGGAGCACACTCTCACCTACTATCTCACCATTGCTATATGCCAGTAGGATGTCGCCCTCCTCTGCTTCAAAGCCTGCCACTGTAGCCGATACGCTCATCGTGCTACGTTTCTGTGAGGCGGCACGACTTGTCGGCTGCGGTCCATTCTCACTGACGCTGTTACCCATTTCGTAGTACGGATAGACGAAGGAGGTATCTACGCCATTCTTGCGGAGCAGCATATAGCCCTCGCCAGGCTTCATAAACTGCAGACTACCGCGCCAGCGTCCGGTATTGCCAGACTTGCTGAAGTAGGCAAACTCTGTATGACTCTTGATCACGTCACCATCCTCTGCCAGGTCGTAGTAGTCGCTCAGTGCCGTCTCCACGGGCAGATTGATGGTCGGCGTGTAGCCAATAGCGTTCCATCCCTGCTTCAGCTTGATGGTGCGCACCTTCTCGTCTGTGATGACGGTACCGCCAATGGGGAACTTACAGTCTTCCTTCACCTTGATGGCATACGACTTCTGCGGTGAGATGACCACTCCCGCTGTATTTCCTGATGCAACCCACTGTTTCTTGTCTTTCTCGTAGGTCATCACCAGTTGACTGCCCAGTTCGGTCAACGCGTCACCATCGTTCCAACGCATACCGCTGAGCAGTGTGTTCAGGTCACTCATCTGTTCGCTGTTCACGTTGAACGATACCCAGTTCCAGCCTTCCTTCAGACTGAAGTATTGCATGAAGCTATTACCGCCTTCCAAGCGCACAGGCTTGTCAGTGCCCAGTACGGCTCCGCTCTCGAACTTGACGGCAGGTGTTGCCTTCAGCATAATCTCACGACCGGTGCTATACTGCCACAGACGGAAATTCAGGTCGAGTCCGCTTGCCTCGCTGTCGTAGACGGTCAGGTAGAGCGCCGTCTCACCAGTCTGTACGTCATGGGTGATGTTGGCAAAGCCGTGACATACATTCTCCTTGTCGAAGGCTCCCACGATATCACGGGAGTCAGTGTCCAACTCATTATAGAGATATACCTGTCCACTGATGCTCATCGAGTTTTTCAACAGCTCACCACTGACATTCTGCGCCCATGCTGGCTGCTCGCCCTCCACCGTCAGGTTGAGGTAGAGCGGTTCTGTGATACCATCCTCGTCGGTCAGATAGATAATCTCATTATACGTACCAATGTTGAGGTCCTTGCTGACGGTCGCCGTAACACCATCCAATGTCTGTGGTGCCAGCACGTCTTTGTATTTACTGAGCGTAATCCACTTGGGACAGTTGTCGATGGTGTAGTTGTGGGCAGTAGCACCGTTGTTGTAGAACGGCAAGTCAACCGTCTCGCTGGCACCATATTTAATAGTGGCATCCACTCGGTTCACCATCCACTGCAGGCTGCTGTTGGCAACATAGTAGCAGGCGGTCTGTGGCGAAGCCATCGAGTTACCATTCCTGTCCTCGACATCACGCAACGTCACATAGATATTGCGGTGGTTCAGCCTTGCGGCAGGCTCGTCGATATCTACCAGCACTTGGTTATCCTTGCCGATGAACGAGAACTTCAGGTTCTTCACTTCCTCGTAAGGTACCACAGGTGCCGCATCACCGTCTGCGAGATGCTTCTTAACGGCATCGACATCATCAACGAATACGTAGTCGCGTACCAGTGTGTCGGTAGGCTCCTTTGTCTCCGGGTTGAGCTGATAGCGCGGCTCACCCTTGTCGTCCAGATAGAGTCTCTTGCTATAGACATAGGGCACCACTTCGAGGTCGTTGTCCTTCTGCCGCTCTATACGGTCGAAGCCCAGGTAGGTCAGCAGACCAGCCTCGTCACCTCTGGGGCTCTTCGAGCTGTAGGTGCTGATGAGCTGCTGCGGCAGTGCCTGAGCAAAGAACATCAGCTCGTCCACGTTACCCTTCATGGCATCAGTACCGTCGACAACCTCTACATCGCCTTTCTCCTTCACCACGTCGTAGCGGGTTGCACCGATGAGCGGATAACCACCGCTGATGCCACCTAAGCTGTCGAGTTCGAATGTCGTGCGCAGTTCCTTATCCATATAGATGTTTGCCACGTTGCGTCCGCGGTTCACCGTCATGGCGAAGTTGTGCCAGTTGTTGTCGCTCCAGTTGCCAGGAACCTCGATGCCAAAGCCATTAGAGCGATACATCAGCTTGTCGCCTTCGAATCCGATATGGAACTGGTTCTCGGCACCGTTGTCCTCCTTCAAGCCACGACCATTAGAGAGCAGTGCACCACGACCGTCAGCGTCGGTCTTGAACCAGAACATCAGCGTGTAGTCTTGGTCGCTGGTACGGTTCAGAGCATCCTTCGTCAACAGCATGCCCTTATCAGCCTTCTCCAAGTGCAGTGAGATACCGCGTGGGATAGCCCAGCTGGTTCCTATCATCTGGGCATTGGCTCCCTGCGTGTAGTCTTTGACATATTTTCCGGAACCCTCGTTCATCGGGTAGTAGTCAACAAGATCTTTCTCGTAGCCTGTCAACCGCTGGTTACCGTAGGTCGTACCGATGAGTCCACCGTCCATGGCACTATACCACAGGCGAGCCTCCATCATACGTCCCTCGTAGTACTGACTTGCCTTTCGGTCTAGTTCGTTGGTGCGTCCGAAGATGAGCGGACCCGTTCCGGTATACAGCGATGTCAGCTTATGCTGTTTACCAGCCTGCACACCGCCGTTGAAGAAGGTCACGAGACTATCCGTCTGGTTGACGGTCATTGCCACCTGTGTGAAGCCTTTCTTCACGATGGTAGAGTCAGACGTGAATACCTGTTCGTTCACCACGCCTTTCAGTTTGTAGTCCTTCGTCAGCCACAGTTGCAGTTTCTGACCATTGGTGCCATGTGAGAACAGCGGCATGTCACGTCCTGTCTCATTAGGTCTCACCATCAGGTCGATGGTCAAGTTCTTACCGTTGAAGTTGCGCTTAGCCTCGCTCTCCAAACTACCCTTGCCGTCAAACTGCACGCTCACCATCTCAGAGAGGTTATCGTTGTTCACCTCACCCTTCACCTCGAAGTTGGTGATGGCACTCAGATAGTTGTGCTCTATGTCTTCCGAGAAGTTGAAGATGATATTCTCACCAGAGGTCAGCAGTCCGCTCTTCGGTTCGGGAGTGCCAAACAGCTGTGGACGGCGTGTGTCCTTGATACCGCTGATAACCTTCGACGGCGTAGTGAGGAAATCACTGCCGTTGCGGCAGAAGAGCACCGCACGCAGGTCGTAGGTACGTTCGGTCACCCAGCCCTCACCGTAGAACTGCGTCACAATGTTGCCGTTCTCGGGTATCAGTTCCCTCACACCGTTGGCATTCGCCATCAGAGAGTCCTTGGCATAGAACGAGCAGAGGTTCGTCCATGCGTCATCGCCGCGCTGCGACTCCTTATACTGGAACTCGATGTGGTCGAAGTTATGCTGGTGGCGGTCGAAGCCGTTGATGGTGACAGGTATGTACCAGCCACGCTTCGAATCTAACTGGGAGTTGGTGTTCAGCACCCACTTATCGCCAGGCACAGCAATGTTCACGCCTCCTGCCTCACGCAGGAAGTGTACGTCGAACGAGGTCATTACAGTAGTGTGATCAGGGTCGGTGGGTGACATCACGCCGAGAACCAGTTTCTCGAAGTCGAAGCCCTGACCGGCACGAACCTCCATCTGCAGTGCCGTCTCCTGACCTGGTACTACCGTGACGGGGATACCTGCAGTAGTCAGCGTCTGACCGTTCACGCTGATCTTGGCACCTAACGGATTCATGTGGTCGGCAGCGAACAACTGCAAGACGGTCAGATTATCGGTCGCCTCAGGCTTCTCGCTCTCGTTGGACAGGAATACCGTGAAGTGAGCTGCGTCATTGACAGAGACACCGCTTACGCTCTGCTTGTCGAGACGGATCTTCGGGTTGCAGATCTTCAGCGTGCGGGCATCAAGCACGGTGCCCGGGTCATAGATCTTCGTCACACGCTGGTCCTCCCACGGATTCTGGGTAGAACCACCACGGGTACGGAATACAAAGCTGCGCGGACCCACAATCTTCTCGTTCTTGAGTGTTTTAACCATCTGATCCTTCACCATGCCATAGTACTTGTTGAAGTTGTCGTTCGTAAAGATATTATAGACATCCACGTTTTTAGAATCGGTGGAAATCCGAGAGCGATAGACATCCACGTTCAGATGACTCGACGGATCAGTGGCAATGGTGAAGCTTTCCGTACGGTTGTATGACTTCGTCTCCGAGTCAGTACCAATCGTTGTGTAAGAGACCACAGGGACGAGCGTCCACTCAACCATTTTACCCGAGAAGTAAACGTTTGATTTCTCTCCATGGTCAGGGTGATTAAACACACCGTCCACATTCGGCACTTGCCAGGTCTTCATTTCTGCAAGAGAGGCTGCGATGCCAGCAACTATCGTACTTGCAATTCCTGCTGCCGAAATGGCATTGCTGGCACCCTTGCCGAGACCGAAGTAGTCCACTTCCGTAGCGACGGGGAAGTGTTGTGTCATCGAGTTCGAGAAGCTGGCATCGAAGGTCTCACTATAGTTCACACCCGCAGCGCCAGCCACATCGTAGTTAGTCACCAGGTCATTCGCCTGCAGTTTCTCCATCTCGTTCTTGGCAATCATGTCTACCCATGCCTTGATGATCTGATATTTCTCTGACACCTCGTCGCTGAAGTCTGAATGCTTCTTATTGCTGGGTATCACCACTAAGTAGTTGATGCCCTTCTCTGCCTTGTCGATGCTGTCGTTGTACGTACGGTCATCCAGTTGTCTGTTCACCACGGCGAACATGGTGTCTGTTGGCTGGCGCAGCGACAAGTAGACAGGACGTTGTGTCTTGTTGGCTATCTTCTGTGCCTCCGCCTTGGTGCCAAGGTACATCATGTCGACAATCTCCTTCGCCTTGGCAGGGATGATCTGCGTCAGCAGCTGCTTCTGCGAGTAGACAAACTGTGACTGCAACTTCGGACCGTAGCCTAATGCCACGTCGCGTATCAGGTAGAGGGTGTCGCCCTTGGCATTCTTACCCTCAGCAATCTTCACCATCGTGCCGTAATTGACATTCTTTGCCACCTCGGACACCTTGTTGACCCCACCCTGTCGACCAGCTATCTCATCGAACATTTTCTTGTTCACGGCGCGGATGGTTGACATCGGTGTTACCACAACATTCTGCACGGTACCGATGTAGAGGTCGGCGTCAGCACCCACCATTGACGGGTCACCGCTGGTGCTGATATTATTGCCTACGACCATCGAGTGCGAGAATGCCTTGCTGCCTTGCGCATTGTACATCAGGAAGTCAACCTCGGCATCCCATGAGTCAGAGCCGTTGATGGGTCCCACGGCACTACCACTGGATGTTGCCGGCGTATTTACCGTTGCCACGGAGGCAGTTATGGTCTCCAGTCTTGTTCCGCTCTTATAGCTGAAATACAGACCTGCCGACAGTGAGAGATTCATCATATATGTATTGTTGAGGGTAGCGCCCTTGGCAAGCGTATTAGAACTATAGCCTCCTGGCGGGTCACGCAGGATGTCGTACAGGATGGGCGCACCTTCGGTCATGACATCCTGAGCCTCACCGATGGGGAACATATTGAGCACGTAGCCATGCAGCGGCTCTGCCTCAATGAAGGTACCGTCACGCTCCACGGTGAAGGTCACCGTCTTCAAGGCGTTCTCGCCCGACAACAGCGTGGCAGTCTGGTTTGCCTGCAAGGTGAACATCGCCTGTCCAAGGCTATCGATGTCCACAGGAGGCTCCATGAGAGATTCCACAGCAAAGCCCTTCATACCGTTCTGCATGCGTGCCTTACCACCACCAAGACGTACCAGGTCGGGGGCACCGCTTGACGGGTCATTATTATACTGATAACGCTCTGCCACCTGCAACAGGATACGGTACTTGCGCTCCACGCTGAACACGGGGTGTCCGAAGGTGTAGACAGCCTTCAGGGAGTCGCTCCTGGTGACAGGCCAGTTCTCTTTCTTCACAGGATAGACCAGTGGTACCTGAACCGACTCACCCGTCAGTTCGCTGGCGGTGTACGTCCTGTCACCGAAGTAGTCGAACGTGTCATAGCCTATCTGTCGGTAGGTCACCTCCACCGGACTGTGGTAGATGCGGTTGTAAATAGCGTTGTAACTGAGCGTGGGGTCTACCATCCTGACGGAGTCAACACTATAATAGGTACCCACGTAGGTGGTGTCCTTTGCCGTGAGACAGTCGGTCAGGTCGACGACCTCATTTACCTGTCCCTCCTGGAACAAGGTAGGATAGCCCTTACAGTATATCTGCTGTACCTTCCAGCGTACTGGCGGTAGCAACAGCTCGTACTCACCGGTCTTCTCGTCAGGCAAGACGGTCATACGCTTACGCTCGGTCTTTACCGTAGTGAAGTGCTTGTTGCCGTTGCGCTGATGACGTACCACCTCCTCACGTGTGGTGCGGTTGGGGTTCTGGTTGTCGAATACCAGCCACGACGTGTTGTCGCCCTCTAAGGCAAGCACAATGGTGAGAGAGTCACCCAGGTTATTCTTCGAGAGATTATTGCCTAAAGGCATCTTGCCCTGGTTGTCACCACCCACGACACGTCCGGTCAGTTTCACTTTCGTAGCGTCGTAGAAATAGGTGTTGGATACGTTGTCGTTGAAGTAGTGACCTGCCGGACTCTTATAGTAGCCGTTATTAGTGAACGTGTGACCGTCCATAACCACCTGGATGGTATCGTTTCCTGGGAGCACGTAGAACGAGAAGCTGCCATCATACTCCGTTTCCACGAAGTCGCCCTTGGCATTGTGAATCTTCTTGCTGTTCACCATGAAGTTGGCACCCTTCACGGGGATACTCGTGCCGTCGTACATCACATAACCCGAGAAACGTTTACCGTTTTGGATGACAATCTCGCGCAGCGACTCGTCGTTGCTATGGGCATCGAACGTCACACCGGTACGCTCCGGTAAGAATTTCGCACCACTGTCATGCACTGCGCTCACTTCGTAATCAACTTTTGTTCCACCGTAATATGACAGTTCGTCGGCAACATAGTGTCCACTCTCATCGGTGAAGACGGTCGCCACCTTATTATCTTTATAGAAAACGTTCACCTCAATACCGGCAGCACTCGTACCGTCGTTGAAGCGCACGTAGCCGTCCAAGCGTCCCGTATGCTTACTCTCTCCTACTTTCGTCTGTGTCTCGGTAGTGCTGATGCCCTCGCAGTCGTTCACACCGATTACCTTATATTCATAAGTGACAAGCGGTGACACACTGGTATCCTCGTAACTTAACTGGTCGATGTTAGTGGCTATTTCCTTCCAAGCGTCATCACCCTCGCCCTGTACACGGCGCATCACCTTGAAGTAGTCGATGGGGCTGCCGTCGGTGTTCCATGACAGCAGTACGCTGCTTTGGCGGGTCTGCGTCATCAGAACCTTGTCAATGGTACCCGTGTTCTTGTGGTAGAAGTCGGGCACGTTACTCTTGGTCACGGAGGAAGCGTTCATCTTAGGAACCACCTTGTCACCGACTACCTGCCAAGCGTTGATGCCTAACTGAACAGCCAAATCGGCTGTCGTCATTGAGCCAACTTGGTTTGCCTCGCTCCATTCGTGGTAAGTCCAGTTGTTGGTATTTTTCGCACTATTTCCGTAAACGCCACCAACATAGGAGTTATTCAGTCCAACGGTGGTAACGGTGTAGCTGCCGTTCTCTAAGTTGTTACTGATAATGCTGCCTTCATGACTGTCGTCCCAGCCGATGAAAGCACCTGCTCTGGTTCCACTTCCACTACACTTGATGGAGCCGTCGAACAGACAGTTCGTGATGGTGTGGGCTGCCTTTTGTCCATGTCCGATGAAACCGCCGGCATGGGTCGAGGAGCAGTCTACAGCTACCGACACATGACAGTTCGTGATGGTGTTGTGCTTGCCGCTGCTGGCATCGCTGACACCCACGAGACCTGCTGAGTGAATGGCACCCCTGACACTACCCTTCAGGGTCAGGTTCCTGATAGTGTAGTCCTTGGCAAAGCGGAAGAGTGCGATGTTATTGCCATTGTCGCTGATATTGAAGGTTATCGTGTGACCGTTGCCGTCGAATGTTCCTCGATAGGCAATTTCTCTGCCCCAGCCAATGCTCAGGTTAGTACTGATATCGGCAAGAAGCACGGCATTCACGTCCTTCTGTCCCTTGGCAGCCTCCACGAGGTCACGGAACTGTCTCCAATCGTCGGCGGTACTGATGCCAAAGACATTAGATGTCGGCTCGGGGAGCGTCGTGGTGGCGGGCACGAGAACACCGTTTTCCACCGTCCATCCATTGCCGAGGTCGCTCAGAAAACTTTCCTCGTTGGTTACTGTTGCTATCGTGCTTGTAGGCATGATGGGAACCACCTTGCCGTTCACCACCGTCCAGTTGCCCTTGCCTAAGCGCTCCACCTGCTGGGCCGTGCTGAGGGCTAACCAGGGATTATCAGGAATAGCGGTCTTAAACATCTTGGGAACGACCATCTCAAGCCCTGCGACTTCCCAGTTGCTGCTGCCCAATTTTTCAACCAAAGCGTCTTCTGACAATTTCATCACACGGACACCGTAGGCTCCCCACAGATTGTTATAACTCCAGTTGTTGTAGCTCCATTGGTTCGCGCCATTTCCCCATGAGGTTGGTGTTCCATCAATATTTAATCCACTATGGTTAATATAGGTGTACTTCGCATTTTCCAGGCAGTTTTGTACTGCGCCGTTTAAGGACCCATCCACAAAGCCGTAGAAAGCACCTCCCCATGGGTCATTTGCGTTACACCATAATTCTCCGTCGAACAGACAGTTCACGATGTCAGCACCGTTTCCTCGTCCGACGAAACCACCTAACATGTATCCAGTAGTCCAATTAACCATTATGGAGACTGATGAACGGCAGTTAAATATCTTACACGCTGTACCACCAGTTCTAAAACTAACACCCACGAAGGTCGCAGAATGCATGCCACCCCATATTTTACCAGTGACGCGCAAGTTCTTGATAGTGTAGTCTGTGGCATTCTTAAAAATGGCAACAGCCTGAGTTGAACCACCATCGATATTAATATCCAGCGTATGTCCGTTACCATCAAAAATACCGTTGAAGTTGTCCGCAGAGGTGACAATTCCGAAATCAGCATCCATGATAGCATTGGTGGCGGGATTCGTTTTTAATGCATCCACGAAATTTCCCCAGTCTGCGGTGCTCTTCAGCACCATAAAGCTCTTGCCGTCGATTTCTCTGATTGCAGGTGACAGATCCTTAGTGGCATGGCTGTTCGTTACCGTCACGTTAGCTGCTCCAAATCGTGCCCAGGTTTGACAACCATCCATTTTGATGTTGACACGGTCAGGGGCGAAGAGGCAGTTCTCGATGGTAACAGAACTGTTAGTCCAACCCACAAAGCCGCCGTTGTGGCTGCTGTTGCTTCCCTCGAAGCTGCCGTCGAACTTACTGTTGCGTATGTGGGCATTGCCGTTTGTAACGATGCCTATAAAACCGCCACTACTGGCATCGCCATTCACACTGGAGCTGATGGTCATCGACGAATGGCAGTTCTCTATGGTAAGATTGCCACCATTAACGACTTGGCCCACGAGACTGCCAACGTACATATTGCTGCTTGAGATGGTTCCCGCTATATGCAGGTTCTTGATAGTAGCATCGCCTACGTTTCGGAAGAGACCAATATATCTTTCCG
>Ga0247611_10004513_pt1 | contig 19226 bp, 1 predicted proteins | sample 177DNAGHGhighgp2_FD_192422 | JGI IMG/M metagenome (GOLD analysis project Ga0247611, IMG submission 192422) | Sheep rumen microbial communities from Palmerston North, Manawatu-Wanganui, New Zealand - 1770 DNA GHGhigh gp2 | ecosystem: Host-associated > Mammals > Digestive system > Stomach > Rumen ... | reverse complement strand
AGATGATTATGACTTTCCATATATTAACGATGAAGACGATAAGAGATATTCAGCGGATAAAGAAATTTCATATGTTCGAAATAATGAGCTTTTATATGGTGGAAAAAAAATTGTTATTACTTTTTTAGGATCTGGAATGAATACTTTTAAAGTTGAATATGCTTATGATGATAGTAAAAACTATAAAGCATTAGAAAAAAATTTCTTTAATGGATATGGACTTATTATTGATAACACTATTTTGACAATAAATGAAGAAAGAATTAAATTTAAAATTACTAAAATTGCTGACTATGAAATGGTTCATGTAGAAACAAGAATATATTCTAATGGTCATACAACAATTTACCCATATGATTCGTTTGATATTATATTATATAAAAATAAATCTGATAGTAAAAAAGAATGTTTTGAACTGGACAAATCAGTAGTAAAAGATGCTAGTAAAAAATATACTCTAACTTATATATCATATACCAAAAATATTGAGGCAAAATATTCTCCTAATAATAATAATAAACCCATAAATCAAGAATCAATGTATGAAGAAGTAAATGGATTTGATTCAGTGTGTTTTGAAATAAATGATTCTAATCAAAATGCTATTGGAACCTTATCATTAGAATTAATGGATATTTCAATTAATGAGCCAAAAAAAGATGACAATGAATATAGAGTCATTAGAGCTTTACCTACTTATCACTATCTTTATAAATCAGCATCTTTTGTTTTTAAACCTGAAGTTTATAATCTAAAATCAGATAATGTTTTAAATATTCATTTCAAAATGATTGAAGGAGTTTCTCAACTAAGCACAGGAACATTTACAAATAGTGGATTTAATATTAATAAAGAATATACTCATTTTAATGGATTTATTTTTGTAAGAGAAAGTTTATCTACATATAATGATAAAACATTTGCAATGGTTAAATGCATAGATAAAAAAAGCAATTGCAAATATGTCATAGAAATAAAAGAAGAATCAGAAAAAAGTTATTTTTATCCAGATTTAAGGTGGTATGAATTTATATCAAAAAATAATATTGGAAACTATATGATTAATGTCAAAGATAAAAAAAATAATGATCTTTTATTAAATATTAATTCTTTTTCATATAATCCTTCCGTTGATATTACTATTGGCAGTAAAAATATAACATTAACTAATAAAAATAATGACAATTTTTTACTTAACAATAAAATATCTTATAATATTCAAAAAAGTGATTTCGCAAGTCAAGAATATATTTATATTAAAGTAACAAATACTGATAATAGTGATCATATCTTCTATGGAATTAATTATCAAGTAAACGATGGTAAAATTCCTTTAGAAAGTGGAATGCTATATAGCTATCAATTATCTAGTCCTCTTAACTTTAATCATAAATATAAAAATTACGAAGATGATTCAATAATAAATATTAATACTTTTTCAAATGATATATCGATTAATAGTCAAAAACCTGAAAATAATTTAATCCAATTAACTAAATTAAAAGAATTTACATTAAATGCTCCAGCTCAAGGAGATAAAATAGTCAATTTTGAAGTTCATGAAAACTCAGCAAATTCCAGTATATTTATTGAAATTGGACATTTATATAGAAATAAATTGACCCAAAATGGAGAAATAACTTATTCTTACTTATTTAAAAAATCAACTGGAAATAAATTCGTCTTAAATATTAGAAAATTTTCTAATGTTCCGGTAAAAATAATATATACTTTAAATAAAAACAATAAAGATGAGGCTAAAGAAATTACAATAAATAAATTATCAAAATCAATAATAATAGAGGAGAGTGAAATAAAGTGTTTTGATGAATTTGAAAAATTATATAAAGTTTGTATATTTGATATAAAAGTAAAAGTGGAAGAAATTAAAGATACTAATGATAGTCTTGATTTCAGCCTTCAACTAGTAAAATATGATGGATCAACTCTTATTTATCTTCCTCAAAATACTTTTATGAGTGGATTATTAATTCCAAAAAAGAAAGTAACTTATTATACAGAATTTAAAGAAAATATTCCTGGAAAAATTTTTGTTGACCTTCTTGGAGGAGAAGGGAATATAGATGCTCAAATAAAAACTAAAGATGGCAAGGATGTTAAACCTCTAACTTATAGCAATAAATATATTGATATTCAAGGAGAAACTTTATCCAAATGTAATAATGGATGTTATATTTATATTAATCTTAATCTTAATTTAGATGAGACTAAGTCAAATTATGAATACAATATATATTTTAAAACAGAAACAATTCTTGAGGTTAATTTGAATGTCCCTGAAGGAGAATATGTATATGGCTATTTTGATAGTGATAAATTAGATTATTATAGTGCCAAAATAGTAAGGAAAAAAGCAAAAATATCTTTTTATGTTAATTGTGAAGATTGCATTTTAAAGTTATATAATATAAATGGATATAACATCGATAATTATTATAGTATGAAAAAAGCCCAATTTATTTTTAATTTAAGTGATGATCTTACATATGTAAAATATTCAATTGAAAATAATTATAAAGAAATCTCCAATAAAAAATATAGTATAAAAGTTGTATCTTTTTTTACTGAAGAATCATTAATTGTACCTATAAATTCAATAAGAAATGAATTTTGCTCCATTAATCAAGGTAGTCCTTGCTATTTCTTTGTCTCAAATGAAGATTATAATCTAATTAATAATTTAAAATTTTTAGTGCCTAATACTGATAATGCAATTATTTCAATAGCTGAATGCACACAAAATATTTATGATGAATCAATTATAACATTTATTAAAGATAGTACTAAATATGGAACCTATCCAGAAAATAATTATCTATCAATCCCAAATAACAAAAAAGATTTAATAGTAAGAGTTCAACTGGACTATAATGAAAATATTACTTTTGCTTCATCTATTCATGAATTAATTTCAGAGCGTACAAATAATAATTATTATCAAGAAGAATATAATATAATTGATTTAGGTACTACAAAAGAAATTAAGCCTTTCGAAAAAGGCTTAATTAATTATGAAATGCATTTAATTGAAGGAAGAGGATATATTATGGAAAAAAGTAAAAAAGAAAAATATATGCTAGAATCTGGATTTCAAGAAAATATAAATATAATAGATTCTAATGAAAATTCAAATATAGAATTATCTTTGGATGGTAACAATATATTTATTTTATATTATAGAATCGTTTTCAATAAAAATAATAAGTCAAATAATTTAATTGAAATAAATTTCCAAAAAAGTAACTATATTAAATACTTAAATAAAATTAATGAAACAAGCTTTTGGCCATTATATTTCTTTATGAAATTAAAAACAACAAAATCTCAAATTGAAACTTTAAAAGATATTCATTTCAATTATAAATTTTCAAACAAATATAAAGATCAGAGTTTTTCCAATGAATTATTTAAAATAAAAATTTATGTGGCAAATCATATGTATACTTTTAATAGTCTAAATACAGAGTCAAAAAAAGAAGAATTAATTCTTAATAAAACTGATTATATATATGAATTCACTTCAGGATATGCTTTAATTGAAGCAGAAGAAATTAGAAATAAAAGTTTATACTTTGATGATAATTATTATTATTTGATAATAGAAATAGATACAGATTATAGAAATATGTACAATGAAATAAATTTAGCTTTGACTTTATTTGATTTAACTGATAATTATGTATTGCCAATGAATGAGTATTTGCTCATGCTAATTAATGGAAACACAAATATAAATTTAGGTAGAGATTTCAGTAAAGAATATACACCATTTATAGAATTAGCTCATCAAAGTTTGAACTATAATTTTAATGACACAAGTATTAATCCAACTAATAAATATGGAAAACTATTTTCAAATTTAGCAAAAAACCAAAAATATATATTAACATTAAATAAAAAATCAAAAAATGAAATAGAAAAACCAAATATAATTACTAAATATGCAATATCTGATAAAGATATTTATTCCTATTTTAATTTAACTGATGGTGATGTTAAAAATTATGATACTAAAAATAAAATAATAAAATTTAAACCTGTAACAATCGATAAAAATTATTTACCAAGCTCATCATCTTATTTCGTTTATAATATCAGATACTATGATAGATTAAATAATAGATACTTCTCGCCCGAAAGCATTTTCGAAGAAAAAGCAACAGAAAAAAGTAAAATGAAATGTATAGGCCAGGCAAATGAAACTGAAGTTAATTGTAAAATAGACTTAGATGAACTTTCTTATGGTCTGTACTATATAAGTATTTTGGCAGAAGCAAGAAAAGGAAGCGTGTATGAATATTTTCTTTATGATACATATAATATCAGTAAAATAACTGATGAATATATAACAGTTAATATAACAATAAATACAACAAAACAATATAAAGAAACAGGATATGCAAGAAAAATTTTATTTAAAGGAGATATAACAGAAGAAGGAAAATTTATTAAATTATATGTGACACATAAACATCCTTTAGAAAAGAATTTTATATATGCTAGTCAATCTTATTCTTTGAAAGATTCTAATGATCTTTATAGAGATAGTGAATTTAAAACAATTGATAGAGAAACTGCTCTTATTATCCCCATGGAAAGCATTAACCGCAGCAAGCCTTTATATATAAGAATACCTTGCGATGATGTTTGCGATTATGATTTTCATTATGTAGTTTATACTGATAATATTACAATAAATGATGATCAATGCTTTGATATAAAGTTAAAATCTGATATTGAGTCATATAAATTTATTTATAATACAGAAAAAAAAAATATTAATTCTTTATTCACAATTACTGGATATTCATTAAATGACTTTTCTGTAACAAGTCTTAATAAAAATGCAAACAAAACTTATTTTAATGGATATTCATACTTAATTAATAATGACCAGAATAAAGAATTCGAATTTGAAGTAAAAGCCCAAGAAAGAATTAAAATATGTCACAGATTTTTAAATATAGGAAAAAATGCAAAAGATATTATTGATGGAGATAAAATATATAGTAAACTTATTGATAGTAATTATCAAGAGTGTTTTAATATAAATAATGAAGCAAATGATTATAGTTTAACTTTTATTTCAAAAACAAAGAATATAAAGGCGACATTCACTGGAAAAAATAATCAACCTAAAATTGAGGAAGATATTAATGAAGAATCAAAAAATATAATTCTTGGTAAAGAATATAATAAATTATGTTTATCAAAACCAGAAAGTATTGGAGAAGATGCAGGAGTATTTTTCCAACTTGTATCAGTTAAAGAAAGCCAAGAAAGTCCAAAAATGAATTTAACTTTGATTAAGGGTGTATCCACTTTGCAAAAAATAAAAAAAGGACAATATATATATTATAGAATGAATGAATATAGCTCAGATAGTAGTAGTTCTATAAATATTCAATTCCAAAATATAACAGGTCATACTGAAGTGAAATTATCTGAATGTAAAAATTTCCCAAATTGTTCTTTTTCAGAAGGTATAATATTAAATAAATACTTTCTTAATAATATTTATTATAATTATAATATAACACCTGGAGAAGATATTTATCATAAACCTGATTTTCCTGCTGTAATTGTTCATTGTCTTGACAATGCTGAAAATGAAGAAGAATATTGCAATTATTATATAGAAATGTCAAATGAGAAGGATACCAAATTATTAAATAAAGACAATAAAATTTATACTTTTATTCAAGACAATGAAGAAACATATAAAATTAATAAAAATTCAAATGATAAAATTTATTTACAAATTCGTACTTTAGCAGGTGAAGTAAATGTAGAATCATCAAAAAATTATAAATTTGAATATTATAATAATACAAAATTTTTGTTATTCAATGATAGCTCTGAAGATATAAATATTAGTATAAAAGGAACTAAAAACTCTTTAATTAATATATATTATTATTCAGAAAATGAAACACACTTCTATTTATCTAATGGTGAAGTTCAATATAATATAATTTCTGAAAATGAAACAAGACATTATTATTTTTATCATAAGCTTTCAAAAAATAATAGGAATAAATATATTGTCTCAATCAACGCTATAAATTGTTATTTAAATATTAAAGATGATAAGGAAGAAAAAAAAGGAATTAGATATTATCAGAATATAACAGGAAATAATAGTACATTAAGCATTAAATGGAATACAAATGATTTTACTAATGATGTGAATGACAAATGTGAATTTACAATTTCAGCATCTGAAATAATAAATAATAATCCCAAAGAATTAATAATAAATGATGGAATGTATTACTATTATAGCTTAAATAATATAAATGGTAGTTTTAATTCTGTGGTTTTACATTACTTATTTTCTAAAAATGAAGAGAAAAAAAATATATTAATAAATATTAATAAAAAATCTGATAATGATTTAAATTTAATATATGAATTTAAATATAAAAATAACCAAGAAACAAGATTAATAAAAAAATATAATGATTTATTTTATATAAATTATCAAAATGATAAAAATAAAAACTTGGAATCAAATTATTTGGATAGTATTGAGTATTTAATCATCACTATTACCACAACCAAAATTGGACAAATTGATTTTAGAATTAACGTTAATGGAAGAAAAAATATACCTATATATTTAGATCCTGAAGAAATTGAGTATGGAATTGTCCAAAATGGAGAAAAAGCATTATATTATTTTGATTATTATAAAAATAAAAATGAAAATGAAAATGAAAATAATCATCAAATATTTTTACATAGTAAAGGAACTGCTAAAATAGAATATATTAGCATATATAATAAAATAAATGAAAAACAAATTTCTGATAGTAATGTAAAAAATTTTGAAAACTTTTTTCATATAAATAAAGTAAATGATTGTGAAAATGGATGCAGAATTTATTTTTACATTTATTTAGATGGAAAAGAAAATAATAAAACTAGTGATTTTAATTTATTTAATGTTTATAGGCATTCAAATTCAAGAAGTCTAAATGTCCAAGAAAATACTAATATATATGGATATTTTGATGGCAAATTAGGAAATAGGCATTTATTTATTTCAAAAACTAATTCTCCTAATTTGACAATTACTCTTAATTGCCCAAATTGTGTGATGTCATTATCAGATAAAAAACAATATGATGTTAAAATTACAAATACTACCACAATTAATTTTACACAAAGAAAAGAATCTTTTGAATATGAAATTACTTCAGAGAAAGAAGGATATTATTACTTTAGTTTTACATATATTAATTCAAACAAATATATCGATCAGTTAGAACCTGAAAAATGCTTTTTATCTGAATGTATATTTATACTTCCTTTACATAAATATTATATGTATACTCAAAATAATATTATTTTATTTGTTCCAGATTATGAACAAGCTGAAATTAGTTACAAATTTGATATTATGAATGAATATGAAAATAATACCCTTGAACGTATAGATTTTCCAGATTCAAACTCTGGTGATAAGTATATGACAAATAGGCTATTAGTTGATATAAGTGATCATTATAATAAAAATGAATATTTACTAATAAAGGTAGATAGAAAACATCTCGAAGGTCTTTGTACATTGATGATATCTCAATTTTATAATTCATTAAATTCATTAAAAATACCATATAGAGAAAAAATTTATATAAATGATAATGTATTAAAAGAAACTTCTTTAGAATATAGCAAATATAAATTTGACTTAATTTTAATAAATGGAGGTGGAAGTGTATCTTTTAATTTAAATACAGGAGAAAAGTATACTTATTATTTAAATTATGATAGTCGGGAATCAATGTCTTTAATTATGGAAATGGAAGCAGATTCTTCAATGATAACACAAAAAATTTCAGAAAATGAAACCTTTATTTATTATTTAAATATTACAAAAAGGGAAGATGAAGAAAAAGAAATAGATAAATTAGTTCTCCAAAAAGTAAACACTTTTAAATATTATGAAGATGTCTTTCCATTAAATTATACAATATTATTAAGGCATGAAGATTTAATAATTAATTTCCGTTTTTCAAATTTAACAAATACTGAAGATGATATTTATGATAATATTGCTGTGAATACAGAGAATGAAAGCTTTGAATTCGAAATATATGGAATAATGCCAAATAATGAAACTAAAATTACTCCTAAAGAGCTATTTTATTCTAATTCATTAAGAAGAGGATATATTTACTTAAATTACTCAAATGGAACTGATAAGTTTGATCACTATGAATTAAGGATATCCAAAAATTCGTCAGAGGCAATTAAACCTTATAAATATAAAAGTGTATTTTTAGAAATAACTCCATTATATATAGGAAGTATTAATAAAGAATTTAATCTACCAAGAAATACTTATTTACAACTTGAAGTAAATTCAAGTCAAGAGTATTCTTTTTCTTTTTATAAACCAAATGATGAATACCAAGAGATAAGAGTAGAGTTAGCAAATAGCTCAGATATAAAAGAACTAAATGTAAATAAAAATTATTCTACACATGATATTTCTGGAAAAAAATATTTAGATTTTAAGAATATTATTAATGAAACTAAACTAATATTAAAATTTAATGAGCAAGGCAAAATTTTAATAAAAAATACCCCTATAAATATAGATTTAGGAAATTTCATTGAGATTGAAAATAAAACTGCATTTGTTAAAAATAATAATGATAATATAACATATCATATTACCCAACCAAACATAATAATGAAGAGTGATAGCTCTATTACACCTGATTATAAAGTAGTATATTTAATTAGATTATTTAATATATTAGATTATTATGATCAAGATGAAATTGATAATATTCTATTTCCTCAAAATTTATCAATTAAGTCTTTTAGGAAAGAATTGAATGAACATCAATATAATCAAAGTGAAATTGGGTATGATGTACCTCTAGGAAAATTACCATATTCTCAATATTATTTAAGTATTATTGGAGAAATTAGCTATAATGATACTGTTGAATATTTTGCTTTTCATAGTGGTGGTGATAACTTAAGAATAATGGAAGAACAAAAACCTGAATTTGATTATACTTGGGTCTATGTTCTTGTTACTTTAGTTGTAATTCTAATTCTTTTAATAGTCTATCTTGTGAGATATCATATTAAAAATAAAGATGTAGTAAAAAATGAAATTATTGACGATAAAAAACAATTTTTAATGAATCAAGCTAATAATTAGACATTTATTAATGAAATTTTATTTTAAAATATTATTTCTTAGTTAATTTTAAATTTAAATTAGATTACTAATATTTAAAATTTGCTTTAAATATTTGATTAATGGGGATTGGGGATTGGGGATTGGGGATTGGGGATTGGGGATTGGGGATTGGGCCCAATCCCCAATCCCCAATCCCCAATCCCCAATCCCCAATCCCCAATCCCCAATAATATCTAAAATTAAAGGTAAAAGATTTTTAAATAATAATAAATCAATCTTATTTATCAAAATAAATTAAATAAATTATTTATAAAAATGAAGTATAAGCTTTTTATTTTTTGTATAATTTTATTTTCATTAAATACTATTATATTAGGAAATTTGGGAAATGAAATTTTGAGTATTTTTAATCAAGAGAAAACAATTGATATAGACGTCACAAATAAATATGATAAATCAAATTTATATATGACAATGACTAATGATACCATGTTCTCAACTGCAAAAATAAATGTATATACAGACCATACACATGATCTTATTGAAATTAATATAACTTGTAAAAATAAAACTAATTTTAATTTAACATTTTATAATGGAACCCAAACAGTAAAGCCAAAGCAATCGGCTAATGAGAAATATATTTTTGTATTAAAGGTTCGCGATATACCTAAAGACAATAAATTATATATAATGATTACTATAGATGAAACTGAAACAAAAGAAGAAGACATTGATTTTGTAAGCAAAGATTATCTCTTTTTCATTGAACATAAATTAGATGATTATGACTTTCCATATATTAACGATGAAGACGATAAGAGATATTCAGCGGATAAAGAAATTTCATATGTTCGAAATAATGAGCTTTTATATGGTGGAAAAAAAATTGTTATTACTTTTTTAGGATCTGGAATGAATACTTTTAAAGTTGAATATGCTTATGATGATAGTAAAAACTATAAAGCATTAGAAAAAAATTTCTTTAATGGATATGGACTTATTATTGATAACACTATTTTGACAATAAATGAAGAAAGAATTAAATTTAAAATTACTAAAATTGCTGACTATGAAATGGTTCATGTAGAAACAAGAATATATTCTAATGGTCATACAACAATTTACCCATATGATTCGTTTGATATTATATTATATAAAAATAAATCTGATAGTAAAAAAGAATGTTTTGAACTGGACAAATCAGTAGTAAAAGATGCTAGTAAAAAATATACTCTAACTTATATATCATATACCAAAAATATTGAGGCAAAATATTCTCCTAATAATAATAATAAACCCATAAATCAAGAATCAATGTATGAAGAAGTAAATGGATTTGATTCAGTGTGTTTTGAAATAAATGATTCTAATCAAAATGCTATTGGAACCTTATCATTAGAATTAATGGATATTTCAATTAATGAGCCAAAAAAAGATGACAATGAATATAGAGTCATTAGAGCTTTACCTACTTATCACTATCTTTATAAATCAGCATCTTTTGTTTTTAAACCTGAAGTTTATAATCTAAAATCAGATAATGTTTTAAATATTCATTTCAAAATGATTGAAGGAGCTTCTCAACTAAGCATAGGAAAATTTTCAAATAGTAAATTTAATATTGAAAAAGAGTATAAAGATTTTAATAGATTTGTTTCCGTAAGAAAAAAATTATCTTCAAATAGTGATGATACATTTGCAATGGTTAAATGCATAGATGAAACTAAAAATTGCAAATATGTAATAGAAATAAAAGAAGAAACAGAAAATAGTTATTTCTTTCCAGATTTCAGGTGGTATGATTTTATATCAAAAAATAATATTGGAAAATATATGATTAATGTCAAAGATAAAACAAATAATGATCTTTTATTAAATATTAATTCATTTTCATATAATCCTTCCGTTGTTATTACTATTGGCAATAAAAATATACCATTAACTAATAAAAATAATGACAATTTTTTACTAAACAATAAAATATCTTATATTATTCAAAAAGTTGATTTCGCAAGCCAAGAATATATTTATATTAAAGTAACAAATACTGATAATAGTGATCATATTTTATATGGCATTAATTATCAAATAAAAGATGATAAAATTCCTTTAGAAAGTGGAATGCTATATAGTTATCAATTATCGAGTAGTCTTGATTTTAATTATAAATATAAAAATTATAACGGTGATTCAATAATAAATATTAATACTTTTTCAAATGAAATGCTAGCTAATAGTCAAAAGCCTGAAAATAATTTAATTCAAATATCTTCAAAAAATGAATTTTCAATATCAAATGATAAAATTCAAGGAGATAATATAGTCAATTTTGAGGTCCATGAAAACTCAGCAAATTCGAGAATCTTTATTGAAATTGGCCATTTATATAGAAATAAATTGGCCAAAAAAGGAGAAATAACTTATTCTTACTTATTTAGCAAATCAGGTGGAAATAAATATATCTTAAATTTTAGAAAATTTTCTAATGTTCTAGCAAAAATAATATATAATGGCAATGGAATTACAATAAATAAATTATCAAAATCAATAATAATAGAGGAGGGTCAGATAAAATGTTTGGATGAATTCCAAGATTTATATAATATTTGTATATTTGATATAAAAATACAAGCGGATGATTCTAATGGTAGTCTTGATTTCAGCATTCAGTTATTGAAATATGGAGATGAAGAATCAAACCAAATATATCTTCCTCAAAATACCTTTATGAGTGGAGTATTAATTCCATCAAAAAAAACAATTTATTATTCGGAAATTAAAGGAACAAGCATTGGTAAAATTTTTGTCGATTTTCTTGGAGGAGAAGGAGAAGCAAAAGCTGAAATAAAAAATAAACAAAGTGGTAATACTGATACTCTGACTTATACCAATAAATATTTTGATATTCAAGAAAAAGGTTTATCTCAATGTAGTGAAGGATGTAATATTGAAATTACTCTTCAATCAGGTGAAGCAAGTTCAAACTATGAATATAATATATATTTTAAAGAAGAATCTAGTTCTGGGTTGAATTTGAATGTCCCTGAAGGAGAATATGTATATGGTTATTTAGACAGTAATAAGGTGGATAATTACAGAACTAAAATAGTAAGGGAAACATCAAAAGTGTCCTTTTTCGTTAATTGTGAAGATTGTAGTTTAGTGGTTAAAAATACAAATGACGAAGATATAGGAACTTATTATTGTATGACCAAAGCTCAATTTGATATAAATATAAATGGTCCTAAAGAAATAAAATATTCAATAGAAAATAAAGGAACCTCAAATAAAAAATATAGTATAAAAGTTGTATCTTTTAATAGTGATGGATCATTAATAGTTCCTATAAATTCAATAAGAAATGAATTATGCTCAATTAATAAAGATAATCCTTGTTATTTTTATGTCTCAATGGAAGATTACAATAAAATTAATTATTTAAAATTTTTAGCACATAATGCTGATAATGCAATTATTTCATTTGCTGATTGCTCAGAACAAAATGTTTATAATAACTCAATTATAGAATTTATTAGAAATAATAGCAAATTTACAATTTCTTCAAAAAATAATTATTTATCAATACAAAATAAAATTAAAGAATTAATAATAAGAGTTCAATTGGATCATACAGAGAATATCACTTTTGTTTCATCTATTTATGAAATAATTTCAGAGCCTATAAGTAATAATATGTATCAAGAAGAATTTTATATAATCAATTTAGATAAGACAAAGACAGTTACTCCTTTAGAAAAAGGTTTAATTGATTATGAAATGTATTTAATTGAAGGAAAAGGATATATAATGGAAAAAAGTAAAAACAAAAAATATATGCTAGAAGCTGGATTTCAAGAAAGTATAAATATAATAGTTTCCACTGATAATTCAAATATTGAATTATCTTTGTATGATAGTAAAACAAATTTTGTTTTATATTATAGAATCAAAGTAAATAAAAATAGCTCAAATAAATTGGCTGAATTAAATTTCCAAAAAAGTAATTACTTTAAATTTTTAAATGATATAAATGAGAATAGTTTTTTGCCTTTGAATTTCTTTGTGAAATTAAACATAACAAATCCTCAAAAAGATAGTTTAAAAGATATTCATTTTAATTATAAATTTTCAAACAAATATAATGAAAGCCAGAATATTCCAGTTGAATCCTTCGAAATAACAATTTATTTGGTGAATCAAAAGTATATTTTTAATAATCAAAATGATGATTCAAAACCAGAAGAAATAAGTCTTGATAAAACTGATTATATATATGAATTTACTTCAGGGTATGCTTTAATTGAGGCAGGAAAAATTAAAGAAAAGCTTCCAAAAGTTGAGGATAACTATTATTTAATAATAAAAATAGATACTGAAAATAAAAATATATATTCAGATATTAATTTAGCTCTAACTTTATTTGATTTAAATAATAATTATATATTGCCAATGAATGAATATTTGTACATGCTAATTAATCAAACAGAAAATATAAATATAGGTAGAAATTTAGGTAATGAATTTACACCATTTACAGAATTAGTTACTCAAAATTTGAACTTTAATTTTGATAACAAAGATGTTAGCACCTATTTTAGATATGGAAAAAATATATCAAGTCTAGCCAAAAACAAAACATATAAATTAACAATAAATAAAAGTTTAAATGAGAAAGTAGAAAAGCCAAATTTAATTACTAAATATGCTATATGTAATAGAGAAAATCATTCCTATTTTAATTTAATTAGTGAAAATATTACAAGATATAATAATGAAACAGAAAAAGTAACATTTTATCCTATAACAGTCAATAATGAAGACCAAACAGAATCATCATATATCATTTATAATATTAGATTGTATAATAGACTATTTAATAGAAACTTTTCACCAAAGACTCTTTTACAAGAAAAATTGCCTCTAACAAAAGCTAAATATTTAAATAATACAAAAGAACCTATCACTTACCAAATTGATTTGGGAGGAAAAGAATATGGTCTTTTCTATTTAAGTATTCTAGCAGAAGCAAGAAAAGGAAACGTGCAAGAATATTTCCTTTATAATGCATACAAAATAAGTAAGATAGTCGATAATTTAACAATTGATATAAATATAACTACAACAAAGCAATATAATGAAACTGGATTTGCCTACAATATTATATTTAGAGGAAAAATAAAAGGAGATGGAGATTTTATTAAATTATATGTATTACATAAAGAACCTTTGGAAGAAAACTTAATTTATGCTAGTCAAGATGAATCTTTCGAAGAGACAGTTAATCTTTATGAAGATAGTAAATATAAAACAATTGATAGAGAAACTGCTCTTATTATTCCCATGGATGAAATTGATAAAAATAAGACTTTATATATAAGAATACCTTGCAATGGAATTTGCGATTATGATTTTTATTATGTAATTTATTCTAAAGATAATATTGAAATAGATGACAATCAATGTTTTGATATAAATTTAAAATCTCAAAGTGATAAATACAATTTCAAATATACTACAGAATTAAAAGATACTAATTCTTTAGTTACAATAACTGGATATTCATTAAAAGATTTTAGTGTGAATTCTGATAGCATAAAAAAAACTTATTTCAACGGATATTCATCTTTAATTAAACATAATGGAGATAAAAAGACAGCTAGTTTTGAGGTTAATGGTTTATTGAGAATTAAAGTATGTCATCGGTTTTTAAAAGAAGATAAAGATATTATTGATGGAGATAAAATATATAGTGCTCTTAATGATAATAAAAAAGGAGAATGTTTCAATATAAATAACATAAAAGGAGAAATAAAGAATTATAGTTTGACTTTTATTTCAAAGACTAAAAATCTAGAAGTTGATTTTTATGAAAAAGGTAAAGTATCTTGGAAAGAAGAAATTAATGAAGAATCAAAAAATATAATTTTAGAGCCTAAATTTAATAAATTTTGTTTATCAACAAAAAGTGGAGATGCAGGGGTATTCTTCCAACTTTTATCAGTGGAAGAAAATCAAAATAAAATATTACCTTTAATTAAGGGTGTGTCCACTTTGCAAAGAATTCCTAAAGGCCAGTCTCTATCTTATCGAATGATTGAATATACTCCAAATAGTAAATCTATTAATATTCATTTCCAAAGTATAACAGGTAATGCTGATATAAATTTCTCCCAATGTATAGGTTTCCCAAATTGCACTTTCACAGATAATCAAAATTTAAATAAATATATGATTAATAATAATATATATTTTAATTATGATTTACCTTCAGATAAATCGGATAATATTTATCATATGTCTGAATTCCCAGTTATTATTGTTAATTGCATTGATTCAAAAGATGATTGCAATTATTATTTAGAAATGTCAAATGATGTAGATACTAAATTATTAAATCAAGAGAATAAAATATATTCTTTTGTTCAAGAAGGATCCCAAAATTATACAATTAATACAATTACGAATAAAAAACCAATTTTTTTGCAAGTTCATACATTCACAGGAAAAGTAAATGCACCTATTTCAAACAAAGAAAATTTTGAATATTTTGAATATTATAATAATACTCAATTTTTAATATTTAATGAAGAATCTGATGAAATAACTATTTCAATTAATGGAGAAAAAAATTCTTATTATAATATATATTATTATTATTTAAAAGAAGAAAATAATTTTTATTTGACTAGTGGGGAAGTCCAATATAATATAATTCCTAAAGATCAAATATATAATTATTATTTTGGTCATAGACTTAAGCCAAATAATGAAAGTAAATATATAGTTTCTATTAATGCTATTAACTGCTATTTGGTTTCCAATAAAAGTGAAAATGAAGGAAAAAGAAATTTTCAATATAAAGTGGAAAATAATGAAACAATATGGGTTAAATGGTTTACAAATGGTTTGAATGCAAATGATAAATGTGAATTCACAATTTCTGCAGCTGAAATAATTAATTCAAGATCAAAAGAGATAATAATTAATGATGGAATATATTATTATTTTGAACTAGATAATACTGAAATAAAATCTGTGATACTAAATTACTTTTTTTCTAAAAATGAAGTAAATAAAACTATATTAATAAATGTTAATAAAAAATCTGAAGTAGAATTTAAGCTTGAATATAAATTTAAAAATAAAAATCAAGGAAATAAGAAAATAAAAAAATATGGCGAATTATTTGAAATAAAATATGAAAATAATGATAATGACAACGAAGGAAAAGATAATATTGAAAGTATTGAAATTTTAGAAATTAGAATAAATCCAGAAAAAATAATTGATTTTAGAATTAATATTAATGGGAGGAAAAGTCTGCCAGTATATCTAGACCCAGAAGAGATTGAGTATGGAATAGTCAAAAAATCTGAAGATCGCATTTATTATTTTGATTATTATAATTCTAAAGATAGTGAAGAAAAGCAACAAATATTTTTAAATAGTAAAGGTATAGCAAGAATAAATAGTATTAAAATATTTAATAAAGAAACTTTGAATAAAAATCCTATAGATATTTCTAGCAAAGCTGACATTAAAAATGCTGATAATTATTTTTATTTTAGAAAACAAATAGATGAATGCACTAATGGGTGTAGAATATATTTTAGTATTTATATAGAAGGAAAAGAAGTAAATAATCCTAAAAATTTATTTAAAGTTTATAGGCAATATAATGAAAAAAAATTATATGTCCCAGAAAATACAAACATATATGGATATATGGATATATCTTATACTAATAAAAAACATTCATTTATGTCCAAAATAAAATATAATGCAAATGATTATTTGAAAATTTCTCTTCATTGTCAAAAATGTGAAATGGAAATAAATATAGAGGGAAAGAAATACATAATTAAAAGTTCTATAGCTTTAAAACTAACGACAACAATAGAAGAAACTATTAAATATTCTATTTCTAAAGCAAATAATGAATACTATTTTAGCTTATCCAGAAATAATACCGAAATGTATATAGAACAATTAGAACCTGAAAAATGCTTCTTTACATATTGCAACTTTTTACTACCTTTACATGAATACTACAATTATAATCAGCAAAATATAATATTATTTGTTCCAGATAATGAAGAAGCTCAAATAAACTCAAACCTATTAAAAATGGATGAATATGAAAATAAATTAGAAGATAATAATAATAAATATAAGTTTAGTTCTAAAGGACAACCTATAACAAATTGGTTATTTATAGATTTAAGTGAATATTATGATCAAAATAAATATTTACATATTAATGTTTATTCAAAAAGAAATTGTACATTAATAATATCACAATTTTACAATTCATTAAATGCTAAAGAGTTAAATTCAGGAGAATATATTTATACAATTAATAATGAAAAAAGTCATCGATTTGAAGCAGGTATATATAAATTTGATATGCTATTAATAAATGGGAAAGGTAGTAGTTTATTTAAAATAAATGATATTAAAAATGATGAAAATAATGAAAATGAAGAAAGTTATTTGGGTTATGAAAGTCAGGAATCTTTATCTTTTATTAGGAAAATAAATAGCCCATTTAATTTTGTAACAAAGAGTTTATCAGATATAAACTTTACTTATTATTTAAATATAACTAATAATGATTTATCATCAGAGGAAATAGATGAATTACAGATCCAAAAAACTAATCACTTAAAATATTATGATATAGATGAAGAAATCTTTCCAATCAAATATAAATTTTTAGTTAAAGAAAATCATAGTTTAGTTATTAATTTCCGTTTTATGAAATTAGAAAAGGAAAATGGTATTAATGAAGGATTCTATAATTGCACTAATGAAAGCTTTTTAGCTTCAGCAAATGATATACCTATAACAGATTATTTTTATAGTGAATCAATAAGAAGAGGCTATATTTTCATAAAAGCTGAAGATATTAGTAATCGTAATTATGTTGAATTAATGATATCAAAAAATAATACAAATGATTTTAAATATAAAACTGTATTTATAGAAATAACTCCATTGTATATAAGTAGTGATTATAAAGATATAAAAATACCAAGAAATGCTTATTTGCAACTGGAATTAGATAAGGGTACTACCCTTGAATTATCTTTTATAAAACCAAGAGGTAATAATGATACTATCAAAATTGATTTGTCCAATGATACTGATTTTTCAAAAATCAGTGTAGAGAGTGATGAAAAAACAGAAGAATTTATAAAAGATCATAATGGAAAAAAAATCTATTCATTTGAAGATTGTATATCGAATAAATGCAAAATGGAGATTAGTTTAAAAGAAAAAGGAAAAATTTTATTAAAAAATGCTCTTCAAAATAATGATACATATTTCTTTACTGTAGATATTAATGAATTAAATATTAACAATATTAGTGAAAGTAAGGATGAAAATAAATTTAAAATATCTCATGATAATATAAGATTTGTGGAAAATAATAACATAACTGAACCTAATTATAAAGTAACATATTTAATTAGATTATTTAATATATTAGATTATTATGATCAAGATGAAGTTGATAATATTCTTTTTCCTAGAAATATATCACTTATGTCTTTTAGGAAAGAAATTAGTGGTGAAGAATTATACAAAGATGAGGTTGAATATAATATCTCTTTTGGAAAATTAGAATATGGCCAATATTATATAAGTATTATAGGGGAAGTAATCTTCAATGATACTATTGAATATTTTGCATTTCAACATAAAGAGAATGTCTTCAGAATAATTGATCCTCAAAACTTTGATTTTGATATAACTTGGGTTATTGTTCTTGTTGTTTTAATTATAATTATGCTTCTATTAATAGCTTATATTGTGAGATACTGCATTAAAAACAAAAATGGAGGAGAAATAAATGAAATTATTGATGATAAAAAACAATTTTTAATGAATAAAGCTAATAATTAAAAACTTATTAATAAAATTTCTATAGAATTATTATCTCTTAGTTATAATATAAATTTAAATTAGATAAATATTAATATTTAAAATTCTTTTATACAAAAATTAAAATTTACTTTTTTACCTGGGG
>Ga0247611_10004512_pt1 | contig 19234 bp, 11 predicted proteins | sample 177DNAGHGhighgp2_FD_192422 | JGI IMG/M metagenome (GOLD analysis project Ga0247611, IMG submission 192422) | Sheep rumen microbial communities from Palmerston North, Manawatu-Wanganui, New Zealand - 1770 DNA GHGhigh gp2 | ecosystem: Host-associated > Mammals > Digestive system > Stomach > Rumen... | reverse complement strand
ATAATCGTATTTTATTATTGCAAAATTAGTAAAAATCAAAATTCAAGCAACAGTATAACAAGAATAATAATTGAGATTTTTGGCAACAACATTAAAAAACAAAAAAGTAGCCGCCAGTGCAACAATTAACGTTACACTTGCGACCCATTGTTCCATCTCTCTCGTTGAGGGCTTGTCATCTCCAGCAAAATGGTAGATATTCCAAAGAAAAATTACAATCCTTTTCTAAATGAAAAAGAGCGCAGTAGTCTCAGTCCTATGCGCTCTTATCTATAAACTTAGTAGTGTTTATTTACTTGAGTATCTTGCTTCTGGTGCTGATGCCGTTGTCGTAATTAGTTACCATGATGTTAATGCCTTTAAATGGAACATCACTTTCTACACCCATCATGTTATAGTACTTAACGCTTACAACCTGAGCTCCGCTCTCAAGGCGCTCAACGCCTGTTGGGGTATCGCTGATGTTGGCGTAAGGATAAACAGTATAAATGTTGCTAACGCCACCGTCGGTGTAGGGCTCATCAAGAAGTGATGGACCGGCACTAACTTCATTAACTCTCACAACGGCGTCAAACTCATAGGCCTTACCCACCTCGAAGTCACTCATGCTAGCACCTTGTGGTAGCATGTCGCCACTGGCAACAAAGCCACCCTTGATTTGGGCGTCGTTGATGCCATTTCCTGGCTTGTTGACATAGAACTTATTGTCGCCGCCGTATATAGCCCAGCTGATGTGCACCAACTCTTGTGGCTTAGGCTTGACAAAGAAATATGTCTTACCGTTAACGGTAGAGGTTTGAGTGCCCATGAAACTAGCCGGACTATAGGTGTTAGGCTGATAGGAAGAAACCTGAGGTTGAGGTGCTGTCTTGTCAATCTTAGCGACCTTAATCTCGGGGTTTTGGCGATTTACAAGTTTGCCAATCACATGAAGGTCATTATTGACATAGATGCTCGCATTGGCAACATCGAGTGCCACCCAGTTGCTCTGGTCGTAGTCTTCGTTATAGCCATAGAACTTGCCCATGCCATCTATAGCATCATTGGTGTTGTTGTCAGGATAGCGGAATTTGCCATAGTCCTTGGCATAGAGTTTACCATTTACTACTTTCACACCAAAGAGGTGATTGTCAATGACATCATAGCTGATACCCTCTTTGCCGTCCTCAGCAATGTCGACAAGTTCCTTCTCTACAGGGAACAATTGGCATTGAACAGGAGAATAGGCTTCGTTGCCCGAGATGACCTCTTTAGGTTGAACTAAATCCCAAAAACCAACAGCACCATCTTTGATGCCGAGTTTGTAGAATGACGGAGTACCAACTGTCCATCCTGTTGCTGGAGCATAGTATCTGACAAAATTCTTGAAGAAACCTATATTATCACCTTCAGGTCCCCATCCTGACCATAAATTGCTGCCATATCCAGTTTGGCTATTTGAGTTGTGATTGGGATCAGAATAGGCATCGTGTCCATGGCGACCATAGCCACTATAAAGAACATCACTATTAGCACAACCAGTCACCGATATTGAAGCTGATGATACCGTGCCCATCAATAAATTGGTAGGACTGTAATTGGCTGTCGATTTAACTATGGGTGCTGTAGATGAGTTAAAATATGGCTCAAGCTTATTATTTGCTGGCTCTAATGATGTACTTTCAATAATAATAGGCAAGCCTGCAGGAATAATTGTGCCCTGAGACACTTCTTCGGTTTCAGCTAATTCTCCGTCAACCGTTGGCATTCCTGTCACTTTATAAACCTTAACATCACTACCGCTTGGAACCTTGTAAGAAAAAGCTGTTCTAAGAGTTGTGTAGTATTTCCCATTTTGAGTGAAAGATGAAACAGGAGCAGCGGCAAAATAATTATCAGTTAAATTCAATGGTTCGATATACCAATGACATGTTGCTGGAGCTTTTAAATAGTTGTTGCTGTTATCTACTGATGTCATTACCACTTTTCCACTTTCTGCACCGAGAAATCGAGTCTCGTCAATAGAATATATTGGGAAAAAGCTTGGATAACTTAAACTTAAATTCACATAAGCTGTGTATAGATTGTTCCCAACGCTATTAATTGTAGCGGGCATACCTTTCAATCCCCAAGCATGAGCATTAGTTCCAGCAAAGACACAAGTAGAAATATATTTGAGACCAACACCTTGTGATAAAAAATCGTAATTACTGTCAGAACCACTTTGTTTCTCTAAATAGATAACAGTTCCAGGATCGGTGAAAACAGAGTTCTGGTTTACCAATTTTATATCAGTCTGTAAAAAAGGTTGAACTCTATTCATCGCTGCTTTTCTGCCGTCATCTGATTTTAGGCTACTAAGAGAACCAACAATTTTCTGCGCACTAATTGTGTCGTTGACAATGCTCATATACTTATCGGTAGCACTGCCGCTACGCAAGCGATAAAAACCACTTCCATTGAGTTGTGCCAGCATTGCTGATGAGAAGCAAGTTAGCAAAAGCAATATAAAATAAAAACGTTTCATTGATTATGCTATATACATAATTTTTAATAACAAGGGTAGGCCATCAAGTGAGTGTGCCTACCCCTGTTGATTGTTGATAGACTATTTTATTTGATAACCTTTACGACTGCTTTAGTGCCGTCGGTGAAGGTTGTCACAATAATGTTAACACCCTCAAATGGAGTGGTGCTCTCAATACCAAGAGTATTGTAGTAGATTACCGACTGAACTTGCTTGGTTGAAGCAACATTATCAATGAAAGTGAATGTTCCATCAGGATACTCGAAGATGAAGCCTGGAGGATTGCTTGGGTCGCCTTGGTCAAATGATGTATCGGTTGTGAAGTTCTCATCAACGATTCTCTCTGTTTCACGATTGTATCCAAGCAGGTAGGCATTGTTGCCCTCAAGTTCATGAACATTATCCTTCCAGAAACCAAGGCCATTCATGTCGAGACCAACCGCCAAATTGTCTTGCACAAGTTCCTTCTTGCCAAGAGCAAGGTAATTGTTGGCATCATTAGAATTGACAGGCTCATTGAAGAAAGCACCTACCAGCAAGTTGCCATTCTCCTCTTGTTGTGAGATAACGCGAGGACGAATGTTGGTTTTGGTTCCTTCTATACCAAGTTTATTATATATGAGCTCTCTAAGCATTTCTTTGAGGTCGGTGAGGAACGCAGTCTCAGTAGCTGGTTTCTCGGGCTTGCCTACAGGACGCAGGATGATGTTGAGACCGTCTTCTGCCTCGCTTGGAGATAGAATTGTTCGAATGACCACTGGAGTTTGAGCTGGAATCACGTCTCCTTCAACCTCCTCAAGTTTAGCAACGTAATATACGTTGGTGTGTGCGGGATTACCGCCTACAGCATTAACATTTGATTCGATTCTCTCGGTCTGGCTAATCGTATAGACATCCACAATATGTGGGTCATTTTCAATCTTAGCGTCGAAGTCGAGATAGGCAGTTGTAAAGTAGTAGGTATCACCAACATTTGTTACACCTGTGCCTACAACGTCGGTATAGGTAGCTTCGCCCAGTTCTGCTTTGAGGTAGAATGGAACGTAGGTGTTGGCGTCATAGTTAGGATCTTGCTCGTCAAATGGCTCAAGAATCCACTTGCCAGCATCAACGTTGGCAAGCTCTTCCTTACTGTCGTAGCCGAAAGTTCCGTCATTGTCTTGACGCAGGCAGTAAGTAGTACCATAGTTGAAGTCCTCGCGGTTGAGGGCATTCATAATGAGATTGCCAAGAGTTGGAGAAATACCAACTCCACCTGTATTGCTGTTGCCATCAATAAAGTATGACTGCACGTATGGTTTAGCATTCTCTTTAAGTTTAGCCCACATAGTGTCGGGATCATCTAAATATTGTGCTGTACGCTTAGCAATACCTAGAAGAGTCTTCATTGTTCCTGTAGCTTGTGACTCCAACTCGCCAAGTTTGCGAACGAGGTCATCTTTGTCTTTGTCCATTAGACTCAGAGCATCAGTTGCCAAATCGCAGTACTCTGCCAAGTCAGGAATGTTAACCTCAAGCATGTAGGCTTGCTCGCCGGCAGAGGTGAGGGTGGGCTCTACATAGAGATTTAGGTCAACACTCTCAAGGAGTGTTTGAATCATTGGTTCAACCAAACCAGCATATTGACTATAATTAGAGTCTTGTAGTCTCTCAGTAACCACTTGTGATGCAGCTCCTGCCACTATACCAAGAACATCGTTCATCGTCGTCATGTAGTCACCCACATCAACGCCTTGTGAGCGCAGAGTATCGAGTGGCAGAGTCATGGAGTTCTTGGTCTCGCCAGTGCCGATATAGACTACAGAACCGGCAGCTGTCTTAGCGCCATTGGCATCCAAATTAGGAGCAGCGGCAAACCTACCAGTGACATTTACATACTTGCCATTGGCGCCCTTAATACGGTAGTAGCCACCGAAAGGTTCAGCCTTGACAGCGTCAGCGAAGCCCCACCAGTAATACTTGGCGGCATCGCTGGTGCCAAAGTCCATCTCGTTGAGAGTAGCATCGGCAAAACCGAAGGTACCATCGACGTCGGCGCGCAAATAGTAGGTGTGACCTTCATAGAGGCGACCAATGTTGGCCCGAACCATAGCAGCGAGTGTGCCATCAACCTGTGGATGGTTGTTGAGATAAGCAAGAACCTTCTCTACTGCCCAGTCACGCATAGTGCCCTCATAGCTGGGGTTCTTCTTGCGCCACTCGGTGACAATGCTGTCGGGAACAGTTGGAAGAGTTACGTATGCATAGTAAGCATCGGTCTCACCAGGAACGAGTTTCACACGCATATAGGCGTTCTCGTTGATGAAATCGGTCATCGCCTTGATGGCTCTTTCTACATTGTCGGGATCAGAAGAACTGAGTTCCTCTTGAAGCAGTGCAGTGCCAAGCTCAATGGCGTGGTCAATGTATTTGCGAATGTCGTGACCGTCGCCCACGAGGTTGGTAACCTTCATTGAGCCGTCCTCAAGCATGCCGTCAATAGTCACTGCAATTGGAGTGGCCTCGGCCTCATCAACATTGGGCTTAGCATAGTAGCGGCCATAAACCTTAACGTACATGTCATTACCCACGTTGTGGATCTTGTAGAAGTCGCTCTCAACGGGCTGGTCTTCCTCTTCGAGGTCGATGCCCCATTGTATGGTCTTGTCGGTAGAGCTGAAGTTTTCAGCATCAACATAACCGAAGGTGTGGTTGCTGTCCTCACTCAAGTAATAGGTGTGACCTTGCTGAATGTTGCCAATGTTGTTAGTGATCAGCTGAGCAAGTGTACTGTTAGTGCCATGAGTGTTGAGGTAGTTTAATACATACTGTACGCCATAGTTCCAAGCAGCCTCTTTAGTGTCTTGTTTGATCACTCCATGGCGATACATCTCATGATATACCTCATAAGGAATCTCAGGAATGGTAGCGATGGCATATACATAGTTGGTTCCAGCAACAGGTTTCACGCGCATGAAGGCAGCGGCGCGAACGAAGTCTTCCATATATTGTTGAGCATAAGCGATGTCCTCTGGGTCGGACATGTTCTTAAGCACGTCGGCAATTGCCACCTTACCAAGCATGATGGCCTTATCCACATAGCTGAGCAGGTCAACTTGGCTGCCGTCCTTAGCAACGGCACTCATGTTGGTAACCTTGTAGCTGCCATCGTCGAGTTTGCCGTTGTAAGTGATATGGATTTCGGTAGCGCCCGCTTCAGTGGTGTCGGGTTTTGCATAATATTTGCTGAGTACCTCAACGTAATTCTCGTACTGAACGTTGCGGATCTTGTAGGTTCCGCTGGTGAGGTTGTCGTCCTCAACATCCTTAACATCTAAGCCCCATTGGAAATCAGTATTTGTTTTAATTTCGGTGAAGTTGTCGATAATTTCGAGGTTGCCCCAACCTTCATCGGCGTTGTCAAACTTAGGAGAGTAGTCGAATGTCCCATTATCCTCAGCGCCTAGATAGTAGGTTACACCAGGGCGAATCTTGTCGATATTGGCAAGGATGTAGCTGCGCAGAGTGTTGTCAGTGCCACCTTGTACATTGTGGTCGTTAAGGTATTGCTTAACCTTGTTCACACCAAACTCCCATGCCAGTCTTTCGGAGTCGGCAGCGATAGCGTTGTGATCATGCATCTGAGTAACTACATCTTCGGGGATGTGTGGCAGAGTGAAATAGGCATATACTGCCTCGTCATTGCCCTCAACTGGCTTGATGCACATGAAAGCGCCTTTCTTAATCTCGTTCTCCAGGTAATTCTGAGCTACCTCGATGTTCTCGGGACTGGCGGGATGCACGCCATTGCCGTCGGTGAGCACATCATAGATTGCAATCTTACCAATCATGATGGCCTTTTCGATATAGCTGTAAATATCGATCTCATTGCCATCGGGGTCCTTGCCACCTAGGTTGACAATCTTCTGGCCGCCGTTGGCCTCGCCATCAAATGTGATGCGGATATCGCTGGCTGCGTTCTCCTCAGCATCGGGAGTAGCGTAATATCTGCCGCGGATGCGTACATACTTCTCATTGCCAATGTTGCGAATCTTGTAGGTGCCGTCCTTAACGTTCTCGTTGTTCACCTTGGGAGTGAGCTTCCACCACGAGCGGTTGAGATCGCTGGTGAGAGAGCCTGTCACGTCGATGTAGCCAAACGAGCCGTCTTCATCTGCTGTGAGCATGTAGGTGTGACCCTCTTTGATGAATTTGAGGTTGTTACGAATCTTTGCTGCAAGAGCCGCATTGGTGCCACCCTCTCCACTGTGCTCGTTAAGATAGCGGTACACAATGTCGATGCACCAATCCCACATGGTGTTTCCACCAGTTATCTGAGACACATAACTGCCGTCAGGATTTTTCTTGGCCCGCCACACCGAATCAACATCATTTGGAATTGTAGGCAGAACGGCAATGGCATGATAAGTGTCGGATTGTCCATCAACTGGCATCATGCGCATGAATCCATATTGCTGCGCTAGTTCATGCATGCGGCTAATTGCCTTTTGAATATTAGGCTCCGATGAGCCTGCAAGCTCTCGGCGCAGTTCAATCTCGCCCAAAGTCAGAGCTTTAGTCAAGTAGTCGTACACCTCAACCGATCCTCCATCGTAGGTCGAGTACAACGAGTTCACTTTGTATGTGCCGTCACTGAGTTTCTTCTCAATGCCAACGGTGATATAGCTGGCATCGCTTTTTGAAGTAACGAGCTGGGCATCATACTTTCCGGTAACCTTAACGTAAGTAGATTTACCCACGTTTTGGATTTGATAAACGCCAGTCTGGGGTGCCTGGGCCATTGCGGTGAGCCCAACAGCCACCAAGAGCAGCGTTACTAAGAAAGTAACAGTCTTCCTCATAATTAACAATAATTTATAATAAAATTTTAGATAAAAAATAGTCCTTTTAGACTGTTTAAGTATTTAGGCTTATGAATTATAATGCACTCATGCATAATTGAGCATAAGAGGTTGAATTATTCTAATTCAGCGTGCAAAGTTATATGTTATTTTTTTAATTGCCAAAAATTATAAGTATTATTATAATTAAGGTGTGACAAAAAGAAAGAAAAAAGCAAGTGCTACTTTTGATTACACTTGCCAACTTGCTTTTGATAAGAGCTAAAATCAACTTGAACCAACCTTTACGGAATCAGCATGGTGAGAATTTGTTCTATCTCGGCGCTGTTTTCAGGGAATAGGCGCTGGAGTTTTGGGCGGTAAAAGTCAAAGGTCATTCCGCCCTGAGTTGGGGAACACCACGACATGTCGATGGTGTTGGTGGCGATGAACGACTTCGCTTCACTGACGATGCTCATAGGGTTCATGAAGTTGTTAAGCTTTTCGTCAACGAACCTGATGAGGTCGATCATTCCTTTACCACCAGAATTGAGCTGCTTAGGCTTAGTGTCATCCACATCTTGCGCTTCAACAGCCTTTACTTCGATAGCCTGCTGTTTCCATGTAGTTTGAGGCACCCCATTAGGTGGGCATGCCATTGGAGCTACTTGTGGACCATAGAACTGCTGAAAAGGCAAAACATGAGGCTGAGGAGGCATGACAGGTTGTGGTGGAATTGTGCCTAAACCAGGCTGCGAGTATGGCGACACCATGTATCCATGATTCATGTTCACGGCGCTGCCAATCATTTGCAATCGGAATTGCGGATCGGTAGCGTTAAACTGCGCCATCATCGCTGGGTTTCCCTTTGACTTGTCGTAATGCATAACAGTCTTGGGATTCCTTTGACCTGTATATTTGCCAATCTTCTCGTAAGTCCAGCCTCTAAGAGCTAGAGCAGTAACAAATGTGCGTCGGCCTGTGTGACTGGTAACACATTTCCATCGGTCAACTTTTACAGTGGTGGGCTTATCGTGACCAGCATAATGGTAAACTTTAAGTTCTTGACCTGAAATCCCAGCGTCCCGAGCTATTTGCTTGATGTTGTGGTTGATTTTGTCTTTCGTAGCATGATCATCCTTTCCTAAACTTGGAACCGTGAAGTCATATTTCTGAAGAATCTTAAGTGCCACATCAAAGATTAGATCAAAGACTATAAGTTCACTGGTCTTCTTACTCAAAAGCTTCACGATGTAAACACCATTTACTTGCTCAATACAATCGTCAAGTTTCACCGTGTCGCTAATGCGCTGCCCAGTTACACACTCGAGCACGAACACATCTTTAATCAGTTCATCATCTTCATTATCACACTTATGATGATATAGCATCATTACCTCCTCATCGGTCAGAGCTATGTCATCGTCAGATGCTTTGTTTTTCAACGAGATATAACTGATTCTTTGAGCTTCCTCATACTTGAGTTCACCAAGATCAACCGCAGCTGCTCGCACTAGGCTGCAATTAAACTTCAAGAAATCGTTCAAAGTTGCCACCTGATAGAGCCCACCTCCATTATGCCTCGTGTAATTATTCAGCATCCATCGGCCCATCTCAATGAACAACTCAGTGTCAATTTGGCTAAACGACGTAATTTTCGGCTTACGCGCATCAAGGAAGGCACCAAACGCTTTAATAGCGCGGCCATAGTTTACTTTTGTGCTAAAGGAAATATCTTTCCTGTCACGCACATACCGTTTGATTCTCGTGATCAAATCGAGTTGATCTTCTACCGGTTTTACCGGTTTTCTACACTGTTTACTTTCCATCAAATATAAGAATTTGGACAGTGTGGAGACGAGTTTTTCTGGTTTTACTTTTTCGGTCTCTACATAGGTGCAAAAGCTCTTGTAAGCATCCTTGTAATCTCCAATTACTGAGTTGACCATCAGATTGTTAGTCCTTGTCTTTTCATTGTAACTTTTCTTGATTATTGCTTGCTGTGAGTATGAATCCCAACAACGAGTCTCAATTCTCACCCCAAGCGAACGTTTAATTTGCACACCATTTACACGGCAAAAGAAGTAAATCGGGGCACCTGTAACTGAAGCGTCACCAAGAAAGAAACGGCATGATTTTGAAATAGTTGCATCCTTGTCTTTCATAAAATGCTACTGTTTTGAAGTTAAAAAAAAATTGTAACAAACTGGTAGCAAAGAAGGCTAAAATGCACAAAAAAACGAACTGAGTGGTTGTTGATACTCAGCTCGTTAGGTCTTGTCAGTTTTTGATTTGTGGAGTATAGCAGACTCGAACTGCTCACCTCAACACTGCCAGTGTTGCGCTCTACCGGATGAGCTAATACCCCATAAGATTTGTTTTGCGGGTGCAAATTTAGCACAGTTTTTTTTAATATGCAAGATTTTAACGAACATTTTTCAAAAAAATTCCGAACTGAAAGAAATATCTTTCATTAAAGACAATGGTGGATTTATTTTTATGCTGGTTTTTCCAACAATACTGACTCTTTAGAGTGAACTCAATTATCTATCAAAAGAACTGCACTTGCCCTAGGTGATGTAGCGAGTGCAGCTCTTTAAGCTATTATAATGTTGACAGCAATCTACTTGACAACTTTGTAGGTGCGGTCACCGTCAATAACGATATTAATACCCTTGAACGGCGTGTTGCTCACCTGACCCATGGGGTTGACATAGCGCACTGGGGCGTTGTTGCCATTGGTGTTAATGTCTTCGATGGATGTGGTATCAAAGTTGAGCTGGAATGGAGCTCTCGAGAGTTGTTCGTCGCCCTTGAGTGGGAAAACGTTAAAGATATACTCTGTGTAGGGCTGACCTTCAAATGCCGTGGCAAAGTTGATGGTTTTAGTCTCGCCAGGAGCAAACTTCATCACTTGTGTGGAGCCCGAATAGCGGTTGGCAGAGCCTTCAATAAAGCGGTAGTAGATGGGACCCACATATTCTCCTGTGCCCACATTCTTGATGTCGATAGTAGCAGTGACATTGTCGGGAGTCATGTAGTAGTTGCCCACTGTCAGTTGCGACACTGCCTGTAACTCATAGTTCTCGTTGGGGGCAACCACGATGGGGCGAGGCCCGTCGATGATGCGGTTGTACTGGTCACGGATAAACATCTGGTAATTACCTGACCCACGTGGTGCGAAGAGCTCGCACTTAACCAGCACGCTGCCATCTTTGGGAATATTGACCTGAGCGTTGAAGAGGTCGTTAAACTCAGTGTCCTCTTCTTTCTTGATTGACACATAGATTGAGCCCATGAAATCGTCACCGCTGTTGCTCAAGGTGAGCACCGACTCTCCCAGGGCCACATGGTCCTCGTTTGGCCTAAAGGGCTAATGCAGTGCCTTGCTCTACTTGCTTGGCATTGATTGTGCATGCAAGCAACAATGAAAGAAGAAGTAATGAACAGTGTTTCATAAGATTGTATTAAAATATTTGTCACTCTACTTTTTTAGTGGCACAAAATTACAGAAAAAAACAAATCTGTATAATTATTTAACACAAATCGTCAAATAGCGACTTGAACTGTGCTGGCTTAAGGCCCCATCGTGGATGCAAGAGAAGCTCTCGTGGCGCAGAGGACACTAACCGCTCTACAACAATGCCATCAGGCAAAAGCGATATCAACTGCCTGCACACTTCGGCATAATCCTGTGGAGACCAATCTAGAAGTCTTACCTCTGCACTCTCCCACTGCTGCGCCAGCCTCGTACCACGCAGCACTTGCAGCTGGTGAAACTTGATGGTAGCGACAGGCAATTTAGAGATTGCCTCGACGGTAGCCTTCATGTCATCCTCGCTCTCGCCAGGAAGTCCCAAGATCAGATGCACGCCAACGGGCAACCCAGCCCCTGCAACCCTATTTATAGCATCCTGCGCACATTGCCAGGAGTGGCAGCGGTTTATCAGCTGCAAAGTGCGGTCATGAGCGGTCTCTACACCTATCTCAACTATCACTTTGTGCTTCTCGTTGATATTATGAAGCAGGTCGATAACCTCAGCGCTCAGGCAGTCGGGGCGTGTGGATATGACTAACCCCACCACGTCGTCAACAGCAAGAGCCTCATCATAAAGTTCTTGCAGCCTTCCTACCGAAGCATAAGTATTAGTAAAACTCTGGAAATAAGCGACATATTTTACATCATCATATTTCCTTGCATAGAATTTCTTTGCATTAAGTAATTGTTGAGTCACACTTGCCGGTGCCAGTCCAAAGGCAGGAGTGAAAGACGCATTATTGCAATAGGTGCAACCACCCCACCCTAGCGTGCCGTCACGGTTAGGACAGGTGAAGCCAGCGTTGACGTTCAACTTCTGGACTTTGCATCCATAAAGTTGACGCAGGAAGTCACCGTATTGCCGTCTAGCCATTACAATCTTGCCGCCCGGTTTATGAGTACATTGTCGAGCACCACGATTGCCGCCATTGCTTCGACCACAGGCACAGCACGCGGCACCACGCACTGGTCATGCCTGCCACGAGGCTCTATTGTCACCTTGCTGCCGTCACCACTTATGCCCTCCACTGCTTGCATCATGGTTGCCACAGGTTTGAATGTCACCTTAAAGCAAATGTCATTGCCATTGCTGATGCCGCCTTGAATGCCGCCAGAATAATTGGTAGAGGTGGTTATCTTGTCATCCTTCACCTCCCACTTGTCGAGCACTTCGCTGCCAAGATGGTTAGCAAAATCACAGCCTAACCCTATCTCAAAGCCCTTAGCTGCAGGGATGCTCATCATCGCCTCGGCAAGCTGTGCCGAGAGCTTACCAAACACCGGCTCCCCAATTCCTGGTGCCACACCTTTTATTTCACAAGCTACCACCCCACCACAGGTGTCGCCTTCAGGAATCTGGGCAATAGTCACCGATGCTTCAGCAGCAATAGTAATACCCATTGTCGCTAGCACCTGCTTGGCGAGTGCTCCAGCCACCACACGCGCTACCGTCTCGCGTGCCGACGCGCGCCCTCCTCCACGATGGTCACGGATGCCATACTTTGACTGGTAGGTATAGTCGGCATGAGAAGGACGATACACATCTTTAAGATGTTCATAGTCGGCAGAGCGCTGGTCACGATTGCGCACAATAAAGCCAATGGGCGTCCCCAGTGTCACACCATCCATAATGCCCGAGAGAATTTCCACCTCGTCAAGCTCGTGGCGAGTGGAAGTAACGCCACCTTGCCCTGGGCGGCGCCGAGCCACCTCATGTTTCAACTGCTCCAGGTCGATTCTCACCCCTGCTGGCATTCCATCGACAATGCCGCCAACGGCTGGTCCATGCGACTCCCCAAACGAGGTGAGACTGAACACGTTGCCTATTCTATTCTTGTGTGCCATGATTATTCCTCTGCTTCTTTTATCAAGTCACACACCGTTGCACCCACAAAATCGACAAGTGCCTGTGGAGCAATCTTCAGTTGCAAGCCACGCATACCCGCGCTCACAAAGATGTACTCAAATTGCATACACGTCTCGTGAATGAAAGTGGGGAAAGGCTTTTTCATGCCTATGGGCGAGCAGCCGCCACGAATGTAGCCAGTGGTCGGCAGCAAGTCTTTCATAGCAATCAGGTCAACCTTCTTGTTGCCACTTAACTTAGCAGCCTTCTTAAGATCCACTTCATGGTCGCCAGGAATAACGCACACAAAATGCTTAGTCTTCTCGCCAAAGAGCACCAAAGTCTTGAACACCTGATTGATATCCTCACCTATCGTTGCGGCAAGATGACCTGCCGAGAGGTCACTCTCATCCACCTCGTAGGCAATGAGGTCGTAGGGCACCTTAGCTCTGTCGAGCAATCTTGCAGCATTGGTTTTCTGTAATTTTTTCATTAGCGTCACTTGATTTGTTGTAGCAAAGGTAGCAAATAGTTTTCAGTTCTTTGTTATTAGTGGTTGTTTTTTTATAAATCAATGTAGCATTTTGTTTTTTTAGCATTTTAGATAGAGGCACAAATATAAAGATGTGTAATTTTGCAACGTGAAAAAGACACAGCCTTTCATATTGTTTTTACTCATAATCGTTGCTGTGCTGGCGATGACAAGTGAGACAACTGCACAGAAAACTCCTGACAAGTTTTTAGCAGAAGTTGAGTACATGCCGCGCCCTAAAGCCATAACCGAATTGACAAAGTGGCTTGATGTAACGGCTCAAGAGGGCAGCAAAAAATACAAAAGACTGATAGCAAGCCTTGAGGAGATGCTCTCAGAGCCTACCTGGGACTATCACAACGAGGAGCTTTTTGCTCTAGTTATGGAACACGCCGCCTCAGCATCGTGCCTGAGCGACAACGAGCGCTTGCGGCCCAAGATGATGCTCGATGTCACTCGCAAGAATGTTCCAGGCATTGTTGCCCACGATATTGACTATGAAACACTTGACGGCAATCACCACAAGTTGAGCGATATTAACACGCCCTACACCTTGATATATTTCAACGACCCTGAGTGCCTGTCGTGCGCCAAGGTGAAAGAGCGGCTCGACACCTGCACCACCCTCAAGAACATGGTGAGCGACAGCACGTTGACAGTGATAGGCATATATCCTTACGACAACGTGCAAGAGTGGCATTTAGAACCCTTCCCCACCTTTATCATCAACGGCTGGGACTACAAGCAAGAGATTGAAGGGCAGCAGACCTACGACCTGATGACAATGCCGCTGTTCTACCTCCTCGACCGCGACAAGCGCGTGATACTCAAAAACGAGGCAAGCCTCAACCGCGTGATAAAGGCCATGAACAAACTAAAAGGCATGGAAGACAGCACCATCGACGACAAGCTCGACGCCGTGTGGCGCAGGTAATCACATCAAGGTCGCTGGAGTTTCAAAATCAAGAATTGTGAACACTTAGCTGGCACCCTAAAGAGCTGTGCCGCCCGGTAGCCCAGCACCCACACAATTTCGCCATCGGCCTCAAGCAGCCAAGCAGCGTTTTTTTCTTTCTCACTGAGTTTGAGGTCGGTGAACAGGTCACTGACGAGCTTGCTTCCTCTCATCCCAAATGGCTTGAAACGGTCGCCATCGCGCCAGTGCCGCAGCAGCACTTGCGAGCACTGCAAAATCTCATTGCTCAAGGCAACAGAGCATTTGCCATCAACCATCGCTGGCGAGAACGCCTCATCTTCCACATGAATGATTTCCAATGCTACTGGCTCCACCACTTTATCGCCATCCAAATTCACAATATAGACATTCTCATCACGCGGTTGCAATGGAAAGACATCAATTGTGGCTCGGTTAATGGCAGCCATGTGACTTGACGTAGTGAAATGCCTGCCCACAGCACTTGTGAGCATATTGCTGCACTGCTCACTGTTGAATCCTAACGGTTTGAGGATTTCATAAAGCAGCATTTCCCTATTCTCAAAGCTATTGAGAATTTCAAGGTCAATAACGATGGAGTCACCCTCACGGTCGCTCACAATGTTGCGCATCACCCCCACGCTCTCACAGTAGAGCTCATTGCACTGCCGCACGTTCTCTATCGTGGTCAACAACGCATCTTTTGCTCCAGGAAATTCTTTATACAAGGCTGGCAACACAATATTACGCAAGCGGTTGCGGCGAGCATCATTCTCAAGGTTGGTGCTGTCGGTCACATAGTCCTGCTTTATCTCGCCTAACCACGCCAAGATTTCGGCTCGCGACACGCACAGTAGCGGACGCACCACCACTCCGTTTCTCGGCTTCATGCCTGTGAGCCCTGCAATGCCTGTGCCTCGCAGGGCATTGAGGAAGAGTGTCTCAATGTTGTCGTCGTTGTGATGAGCCACTGCTATGCAGCCACAGCCACGCTCCTTGCGCAGCTCTTCAAACCACTCATAGCGCAACTGGCGGCAAGCCATCTCCATCGACACGCCATGCTCGCTCATGCAGGCAGGCACATCAAAGTGCTTCACGTCGAGCGCAACATTCAGCTTATTGCACAGGGCGGCGACAAACTGCTCGTCGCGGTTGCTCTCCTCGCCACGCAGGTGAAAATTGCAATGGGCGGCACGGCATTCATAGCCCAGAGCGAGCAGCACACGCAGCAATGCCACCGAGTCGGCACCGCCGCTGAGCGCCACCAGCACCGGCTGGTCGTCATTAATCAAACGACTCCCTATAAACGATTTTACTTTCTCAACAAGCATCTTACTAAAAAAAGGATGTGACAATCACTCTGACACATCCTTTAATCTATTAGGTTTATCGATAAATTCTACGGGATGAGGTTGTGGCTGCGGAACACCTTTTGTATCTTCTCGAGCGCGATGGTCACCTGTTCGCGGGTGTGGGTAGCCATGAGGCTGAAACGGATGAGCGTGTCGGTGGGTGCAACAGCCGGCGACACCACTGGATTGACGAAGATGCCCTCGTCGAGAAGCTCACGAGTGATAAGGAATGTGAGGTTGTTGTCGCGAATGAAGAGCGGGATGATAGGGGTCTCGGTGTGACCAATCTCGCAACCCATAGCGCGGAAGCCCTCAAGTGCATAGTGGGTGTTCTCCCACAAGCGTTCCTGGCGCTCGGGCTCGGCAAGCATGATGTCGAGAGCAGCACTCACGGCAGCTGTGGCTGCAGGAGTGATACTGGCGGTGAAAATATAGCTGCGGCTGTGGTGGCGCAAGTAGTTGGTAATCACCTCATCGGTAGCGATGAAGCCTCCCAGCGAAGCAAACGACTTGCTGAAGGTGCCCATGATGAGGTCAACCTCATCGGTCAAGCCAAAGTGGTCGCACACACCGCGCCCGCCGTTGCCAAACACGCCAATGCCATGAGCTTCATCAACCATGATGCAAGCATCATATTTATGAGCCAACTCCACGATATCGGGAAGCTTGCACACGTCGCCTTCCATCGAGAACACGCCGTCGGTGACGATGAGCTTCACCTTGTCGGGCTTGCATTTCTGTAATTGCGCCTCGAGCGATGCCATGTCGTTGTGCTTATATTTGAGTGACTGCGAGAACGACAGCCTACGGCCCTCAATAATCGAGGCATGGTCCTGCTCGTCCCACAGGATGTAGTCTTCACGACCCGTCAGGCATGACACAACACCGAGGTTCACCTCAAAGCCGGTGCTGTAAATCATTGCGTCCTCCTTGCCAGCGTAGGCGGCAAGTTTCTTCTCCAAGTCCTTGTGAATGTCGAGAGTGCCATTCAGGAATGGCGAGCCGGCAAGACCAGTGCCATATTTCATGGTAGCCTGGATGGCTGCCTCACGCACACGAGGGTCATTCACGAGACCCGAATAACAGTTAGAGCCAAACATGAGCACCTTCTTGCCACCAATGATGACCTCGGTGTCCTGCTCGCTAGAAATGGCACGGAAATAAGGATAAATGCCTGCTGCCTTTGCCTTTTGAGGCTCGGTGTAACTCGCCAACTTCTGTTGTAGTAGCTTCATAAAATCTTCTTAATTGCGGTAGTATTTTATTTATTACCTATTATTTCAGCTTGCAAATTTACAAAAAAAATTGTTATAACTATAAACTTCCCTAATCTTTTGATGTAAAAAAGTATTAACGAGGCTTCATCTCTGGAGACAGATGTGCAAACCGCCGGTTTGCACATTAACGATAAAATCACTACCTTTGTGGCAAGATATTTTTTTAGACAGGAAATGGATTTCAAGTTACACTCACAATATGAGCCCACAGGCGACCAGCCACAAGCCATCAAGGAGCTTGTGGATGGGGTGAACAGCGGCTTGCCGTGCCAGACGCTCCTCGGCGTGACAGGCTCCGGAAAAACCTTCACCATGGCCAACGTGATAGCTCGCACCAACCGCCCCACCCTCGTCTTGTCGCACAACAAGACGCTGGCGGCGCAGCTTTATGCCGAGTTCAAGTCGTTCTTCCCCGAGAACTCGGTGCAGTATTTCGTATCTTATTATGACTACTATCAGCCCGAGGCCTACCTGCCCTCGAGCGACAAATACATCGAGAAAGACCTCGCCATCAACAAAGAGATTGACCGCTTGCGACTGGCTACCGTCACCGCACTGCTCTCGGGACGGCGCGACGTGATAGTGGTGTCGAGCGTGTCGTGCCTCTATGGCATGGGCAACCCCGAGAACATTGAGGCCAACATCGTGCGCCTCAAGGTGGGGATGAGCATTGGCCGTGACGCCTTCTTGCGACGACTAGTCGATGCGCTCTACTCTCGCAACGAATATGAACTGGCGATGGGCACCTTTAGGGTGAAAGGCGACACCGTGGATGTGATGATTGCCGACACCGATGCCGTGCTGCGCGTCATCTTCTGGGGCGACGAGATTGAGAGCATGGAGCTGCTCGACCCACTCACCATGCTCCCCCGAGAGAACGTGGAGGGCTTCAACATTTACCCTGCCAACATCTTCGTCACCAGCAAGGAGAGCATGGCTAATGCCCTGGGAAAAATCGATGTGGACCTGGGAACTCAAGTCGATATGTTCTATCGTGAAGACCGCCCGGTTGAAGCCAAGCGACTCTATGAACGAGTGACCTACGACCTGGAGATGATTCGCGAGGTGGGATACTGCTCGGGCATTGAGAACTACTCGCGTTACTTCGACGGACGCGAGCCTGGCGCGCGCCCCTACTGCCTGCTCGACTATATGCCCAAAGACTTCCTCACTATCATCGACGAGAGCCATGCCACAGTGCCGCAGGTGCGCGCCATGTATGGCGGCGACCGTTCTCGCAAGGACACACTGGTCAACTATGGCTTCCGCCTAGATGCGGCACGCGACAACCGCCCACTCACCTTCACCGAATTTGAGGCGTTGACGCACCAGACCATCTATGTGAGCGCCACGCCTGCCGACTATGAGCTGGAGCGCTGCGAGGGCGTGGTCACAGAGCAAATCATTCGCCCCACAGGGCTTCTCGACCCGAAGATTACCGTGCGACCGTCATTGGGACAGATTGATGACCTCATCCACGAGATTGAGCTACGCGTGGAGAACAAAGAGCGAGTGCTGGTGACCACTCTCACAAAGCGCATGGCCGAGGAGCTGAACAACTACTTGGCAAAAATCAACATCAAGTGTGCCTACATGCACAGCGACGTGGAGACGATGGACCGCATTCAAATCATCGACGACCTGCGCCTGGGCGTCATCGACGTGCTAGTGGGCGTGAACCTGCTGCGAGAGGGACTGGACCTGCCCGAGGTGTCGCTAGTTGCCATTCTCGACGCCGACAAGGAAGGCTTCCTGCGGTCGCACCGTGCTCTCACCCAAACGGCAGGCCGCGCCGCACGCAACCTTAACGGCGAGGTGATAATGTATGCCGACAAAATCACCGACTCCATGCAGCGCACCATCGACGAGACTGAGCGCCGCCGCACCATGCAGCTCAAGTATAACGAAGAGCACGGCATCACCCCACAGGCCATCGTCAAGGCCCGCAATGCCATCATCGGAGTTGACAGCAACATGAGTGCCAGCGACGAGACTCGCCAGCACGCCAGGCGCTACGAGAGCAACGTGGTTGACACGTCTTCGCTCAAAAGCCAGGTGGAGGCCGAGTTTGACCGCACTGCTGGCGTCGCTGCCGACCCCGTCATTGCCTACATGAAACCGCAAGACCTGGAAAAGACCATCGAGTATCTCAAGGCGCAGATGGTGGCCGCCGCCAAGAACATGGAATTCCTCGCCGCAGCGCAATATCGTGACGAAATCCTGAAACTGCAAGAAAAACTAAATTCTCAAAAACAATTATAATTGTCCAGTATGTTGCGTTGTCAACGCAACATACAAGTTGTCAACGCAACATAAACAAATAACTACCAGCAATGAAAATCGAGGGACAGTGGTTGCCAACCACCAAGAAGGAAATAGAGCACCTGGGATGGGATCACATCGACGTGATACTCTTCACGGGCGACGCC
>Ga0247611_10004511_pt1 | contig 19240 bp, 13 predicted proteins | sample 177DNAGHGhighgp2_FD_192422 | JGI IMG/M metagenome (GOLD analysis project Ga0247611, IMG submission 192422) | Sheep rumen microbial communities from Palmerston North, Manawatu-Wanganui, New Zealand - 1770 DNA GHGhigh gp2 | ecosystem: Host-associated > Mammals > Digestive system > Stomach > Rumen... | reverse complement strand
TTAGCAGTTCTGCTGCTCCTCCTCGCCTCCTGCGAGACCGACTTCGACCCCAACGCCCCATGGCGCGAAGTGCCGTCGGTCTACTGCGTTGTCGACCCCGACGAGGACACCGTCTGGGTGCGCGTCCAGCGATGCTTTCAAGGTCAGCACAATCTCTACAGCTACTCCGATGTCGCCGACTCCAACTACTACCGCCCTGCCGACATTGCAGTCCACCTCCTGGCCTGGGACGGCGCCACGCCGGGAAGCCCCACCCCCATTGCCTATGCCACCCTTGCCGACCGTTGGGAACTCGCCTACACCCTGCGTCCCGGCAAACCCGACGGAGCCTTCCCCTCCGGCCTCCAGCCCCTCTACTACTGTGTGCCAGGCCCACGCCTCGCGGCCGACATCGACTGTCTCTTCCAGCTCGTTGTACTCCACAACTCTTCGGGCGACACCCTTGCCTCCGCCTTCACCAGCCTTGTCGGCGCGCTCCCGCCGGTCGCCACCACCCACGACACCTTCGAGCAGGTCATCATCAACCCCGCTAAAACCCGGGCCCACGAATTCGGCTTCAATACCGGCTGCTATGGCTTCATTGAGTGGAACCCCCTCCCGCGAGGCCGACTCTACCAGCCCTTTGTCACCTTCCGCTATCAAAAAGGTTTAGACACTCTTCAGCTCACCATCCCCGGTGCAACCACCATGACCCCATCCAACGGCGGACACTACGTGCTCAGACCTTTCACCGAGCAGGAATTCCTCAACATAGTCCGTCGGCACCTTGCCTCTAACACCGACATTCTCTACTGCGTCAACAACGTCGATATCACCCTTACCGCCTGCAACGAAGAACTCTACCAATACATGCGTTCACACCACCGCACGATTGTGGGTAGTCAGGAAATCCCCTCCTACACCAACATCGATGGGGGAGTCGGCATTTTCGCCTCTCGCCGCGCCCACATCACCGTCAACGTTCCCGCCGACTCTTTCGGCAATCCCGATAACCTGCCCCAGCGCCTCGTCGACCTCGGCGTAGGCTTCTATGGCAACTTTGGGAAATAAGCTGTACTTTGCCAGCTCTTTTCTGCGGCCTTGCTTCGCTTCATGGCTGCTGAATTTTCACACCTCCACCGCCCGTTCATCGCTTTGTTAGCGAAAAACGGGCAGTGGAGGTGTGTCCAGCAATGGATGATAAATACAGCCTGGTTCCGCTGAAGCTGCTTCCCCGACCCCTGTGTGAGTATTCATACCCCCGACCTCTGTGTTAGTATTCATACCCCCGCCCCCTCTGAGTGTTCATACCCCCGACCCCTCTGAAGAGGGGAGGGCGCGGGAGCGGGTTGGAGCTGCGTAATATTGGTTGTTGTGGGCTGGTTGATGTGTGATGCGGGCAGGTTGTTGTCATACCCCCGGCCTCTGCGAGCGTTCATACCTCCGGCCTCTGAGAGTATTCATACCCCCGACCCCTCTGAAGAGGGGAGGGCGCGGGAGCGGGTTGTGAGCTGCGTAATATTGGCTGTTGTGGGCTGGCTGATGCGGACAGGTTGTTGTCATACCCCCGGCCTCTGTGTGAGTATTCATACCTCCGGCCTCTGTGAGTGTTCATACCCCCGACCCCTCTGAAGAGGGGAGGGCGCGGGAGCGGGTTGTGAGCTGCGTAATATTGATTGTTGTGGGCTGGTTGTTGTGGGTGTGTGGTTGTCATACCCCGACCTCTGTGTGAGTATTCATACCCCCGGCCACTGTGTGAGTAGTCATACCCCCGGCCCCTCTGAAGAGGGGAGGGCGCGGGAGCGGGTTGTGAGCTGCGTAATATTGGTTGTTGTGGGCAGGTTGATGTGTGATGCGGGTAGGTTGTTGTCATACCCCCGGCCTCTGTGTGAGTATTCATACCCCCGACCCCTCTGAAGAGGGGAGGGCGCGGGAGCGGGGTGTGAGCTGCGTAATATTGGTTGTTGTGGGCAGGTTGATGTGTGATGCGGGTAGGTTGTTGTCATACCCCCGGCCTCTGTGTGAGTATTCATACCCCCGACCCCTCTGAAGAGGGGAGGGCGCGGGAGCGGGTTGTGAGCTGCGTAATATTGGCTGTTGTGGGCAGGTTGATGTGTGATGCGGGCAGGTTGTTGTCATACCCCCGGCCTCTGTGAGTATTCATACCCCCGACCCCTCTGAAGAGGGGAGGGCGCGGGAGCGGGTTGGAGCTGCGTAATATTGGCTGTTGTGGGCTGGTTGTTGTGGGTGTATTGGTTGAAGATTGTTGTAGGGTCGCAGTCATGGGGAGTTTGCTGGGTGGGGGTGGTGAGCCGGGTGGAAAGGGGGTGAGTCGGGTGGGAAGTGGTGAGAGGTGGTGAGCTGAGTGGGAAGGGGTGAGTCGGGAGGGAGGGGGACGAGTCGGATGGGGGGGTGAGTCGGGTGGGAAGGGGATGAGCCGGGTGGTGCGGCAGCCCTCCCCTTTTGAAAGGGGCCGGGGGTATGAAAAAAGGGGGGTATGAAAAAAGGGGTATGAAAAACGAAGGTACGAAGAAAAACGGAGGCACGAAGCAGTCCCCAAATAAAAAGTGTGTAAAATGGAATGTTTTTCGTATATTTGCATAATGCTAAATTGAGATTTACTTGGTAGATGGCCTTGTAAATGAATGTGCTATATTAACAACTGTTGTATGAGTTTTGATGTTTTTCTGTGTTACCGTCGTAACGACCCGGATGGACACTCGAATGTGGGAACCGTCCGCACTTTTATGTATGAGTTTGAAAGGTATCATTATAAGGTATTCTTTGATTACAATGTCTGTATGGATGAGAACATCATGGATTCTATTTTGCCAGCCATTCGCACATGCCGTCATTTCGTAATGGTTTTGACGCGGGGATGCTTTGACCGTTGCAAGTATGAGGGCGACTGGTTCAGAAGGGAGATAGAGGAAGCAATCAAGTTTGGCAGGAAAATCATTCCCATCACGCCTGATGGCGAGGTGGTGGAATGGCCCAGTGATTTGCCGGAGTCAATAAATGCCTTGTTGGTGAATGGTGGGTTGCAGATTACTACTATACATACGGACAGCCTATTTGAAGATAGTATGGCGCAACTTATCAAGAACCGGTTGAGTTCGCCTCAGAAGCGTAATACCGACGAAATGGCCAACTATCCGAAACTGAAGGTGCGGAGCAATCTTGATTGTGTCATGTATGTGGATGAGGAAGAGCGTGCCAATATTCAGGCAGACAGATTGGAGAAGGTTCCCCTCAAAGCTGGGGAGTATATGCTGCGGTTTGAGAGTACGGAAAATAGTCAGGATGTAGTGGAGGACGATGCTTTCAGCATGCCCGATAGGGACAAGAGATACAATGTTGACTTGTTGACCCAGAAGCAGGAGAGGGAGCGAAAGGAGCAGGAACGAAAGGAAAGAGATGGGCGAGAGCGGATGGAACGCGAGGCAAGGGAGGAGCAAGAGCGGGTGGAACGTGAGTGCCGGGAGAGAGAAACAAGGTGTGAGTTTGAGGTGAATGGAGTGAAGTTCAAGATGGTGAAAGTGGAGGGCGGACGGTTTGTGATGGGGGACACGGCTGAACAGGGGGATGATGCATTGTATGATGAGAAGCCAGCCCACTGGGTGGAACTGGACGATTATTTCATCGGTGAGACGGCAGTGACGCAGGAGTTATGGAAAGCGATGATGGGTAATAATCCCTCCTATTTCAAGGGAGACAGTAACCTTCCGGTCGAGAGGGTTTCGTGGAAAGACGCACAGAAGTTTATCCAGAAATTGAACGGCATGACAGGAAAGAAATTCGGTTTGCCTACAGAGGCGCAGTGGGAGTATGCTGCCCGTGGCGGCAGGAAGAGCAAAGGATACAAATACAGCGGGAGTGACAATATAGACGAGGTGGCATGGTATGGCAGAAACAGCGATGGACAAACCCACCCGGTGAAGGAAAAGAAGGCGAATGAACTTGGGCTGTACGACATGAGTGGGAATGTGTGGGAGTGGTGCCATGATTGGGCAGGTAACTATAATGATAAAAAGCAAGAAAACCCGATGGGTCCGTTATCTGGCTCTTTCCGAGTGTTTCGTAGTGGTAGTTGGAATGATGTTGCGAGATATTGTCGTGTATCGTATCGTAACTATTCCAATCCTGAGTCCCGCTCTTATAATCTTGGCTTCCGTTTGTCTATGGAGCTGTAGGTTACAACTTGGTAAAACACCATAGAGCAGAGCAATAGTTGGAGAAATGGGGTCTGCTATGCAATGTAGTAGGGCCGCTTTATACTCAAAGTTGGAGGAAAAAATTGTAGTTTCAAGTGGAAATGAAATGTGTTGAATGATGTAAAAATCATTTGGTGTTATGATGTTTATTTGGAAATGGATTCGGTTTATATGGAAAAGGCCTTTATTGTGGTTTGATCGGGTATACAGTACGCACAAAGTGTTCATACCTTTTGCTATTGTATTTGTATTCCTTGTGGTGTTCACTTTCATCATGTGGATGGTTTGGTCGAAAATGGAACCCAGCCTGTCGGGCGATATAGATGACGAACATTTGAAGGCTGTGGTCCATGTATGGTTGGGAGCATTATCTGAAACAGAGATGAGCGAATGGTTGCAGCTGTTTATAGTCTTAGTGGGACCAATGTTTTTCTCAGCGTTTTTAAGTTCGACGTTGAGCAATATTTTGACCAACCGCGCGGCGAGCCACAGGAAGGGGTATCTGCACTATTATTTCTGCAACCATGTGCTGATACTGGGTGGCAGCAAGGAGGCTGTGGGGATATTGAATTCGATAGCTGTGGGTGGCAAGTTGAAGATGGATGTGGTGATACTGACCAACCGCGATGCTGAGCAGCTGTGGGATGAGTTGGTGCCAATGTTGCCGAACAAGAGGTGGAAGAAGCGGCTGATGATATACCACGGGGAGCGGAATATGGAAAAGGCGCTGCGCTATTGCCAGGCGGAGCTGGCATCAGCTATTTACATTACTGGAGAGGACGGGGAAGCGGATCGTGATTCAATCAATGTAGACAGCTGGAAGCAGTTGAGGGGGTGGCGTGAAAAGAAAGCGACGGCTTTGGCGCAATGCTACCTGCTGTTGGAGCGTAACGCGTCGGCATACCTGTTCAACGCGCTGCCCAAGGAGGACACGTTGACGATGGAGACCACTATCATGAACCGCTTGGATTCGGTGGCGCAGCAGTTGCTGATAGGTGACGGCGCGGTGCCGAAGGATTTCACCCTCGACAGAGGGGCGATGGAAGAGAAGAGTGACCTCCATGTGCATCTTGTTGTGGTGGGGATGACCCAGATGGGATATGCGTTGGCTACAATGGCGGCTCATCTGTGCCACTATCCTAACTTCAAAGAAGAGGAGGCTACCCCCAAAAGGACTGTGATTACCTTTATAGACCCTGCGGCAGACGAGGGAAAGAAGTTTTTCAAGGGTCGTTATCCGGGGTTGTTTGAGCTTTCGCACTCCACTTATATGGAGGCGGGGAAGAGGTCTGCAAAGAGTGGACCTGTAGAGAAATATGGTGATTTCTTGGATGTGGAGTGGGAGTTTGTGAAGGGGTCGGTGGTGGATGAGTGGGTTTGTGACATGCTGAGGGACTGGCGCAGTGATAAGAAACAGCTGCTGACACTTGCCTTCTGTGGACTTGAGGCAGAGCGCAATCTGGCGCAGGCTTTGTATCTGCCACGGGAGTTCTACCGTTATGTGGATGAGAAGAGTTCTTTGGATTTAAGAGACCCGCTGATATGGGTGTATCAGCCGGACAACAGTGCATTGATAGAGACAGCATACGAGGAGGTAAGCCGGTATGCCAATCTGCGCCCCTTCGGGACGATGACGGAGAGTTTTGACCCGCAGACTGAAAAACGTGTGGAGGCTGCCAAGCGCATTAATTACCTTTATATGAATGTCGGAAAGCCGTATAGGGGTATGCCAGAGGTGAAAGAGCTGGATGCTATGTGGCGTGAGCTATCGTATGCTGAGAAACTGTCGAATTTCTATTCGGCAAACTCTATCCATACAAAGTTGCGTTGTGTGGGAGATTTGTCCAAGCCCATAGAGGAACCGTTGCTGACCACGTTGGCCAAGCTGGAGCATGCGCGCTGGAATATGGAGAAGCTGTTGGTCGGATTTAGTGCATTGCCTATGCTGGATCGTAAACACCTAAATGAGAAAGGTACGAAAGAAGAGATAGACAGGTTGAAGAAGAAAGACTTCAAGCATAAGGATATTGCGCCATACGATGGGGACTACGGGATACCCGAGTCTTCAAAAAAGTATGACAAGGCGATAGTGAAGAACATGTTAGATGTTATATATCCGCAATAGGCATGAACCCGATGTCGCGTCTCTCCGAGACGCTGGTAGTGTGCAGATTTTCAACCACCGCACTGCGCAGTTTTGGGCGTTGCTCCCATACGGTCGCAACATCGCCCAAAACAGTTTGTACGGTGTTATTGAGATTAAGCCTTTCCGAGGCTTTTTGATGGTAACTGCGGATAATCATTTTATAGAATGAGTAAGGATAAAGAGGTATGACAGATAAAAAGAGGTATGCGCCACAGCCCGTTGACACATTGAAAGTGCAACTGACAGAGGAGTTGTTGCAGCTGACGGAAGTGATGGCCAGCAATGTGCATGATATATGGGTTCGGGGCCGTATGGCCGAAGGGTGGGTGTGGGGGCCGGAACGGGACGATGTACGGAAAGAGCATCCCTGCTTGGTTCCCTATAGTGAATTGCCAGATTCGGAAAAGGCGTATGACAGAAACACTGCCATTGAGACGGTGAAACTAATCCTGTCGTTGGGGTACAGGATTGAGAAAAATTCGTGACGCTGGCTGAGGAGCCAAGGGGGAGAGGGAGGCGGGTTATTGGCCTCCGAACTGCATGAGGTAGGATGCAAGGCAAATACAGATAACTGATATATTGCCTGTTATGCTTGTTATCTGCTTTTGTTTAAGTTTTCGTTTAAGTTTTAGCTCGCAGAACGGCATCATTTTCATCTATTTACAATAATAACGTGTGTGATGCCGAAATATTATAACATAAATAAAAAAAACACAAGAAAAACTTGAAGAAGTCCACAAACAGGCTCACATAGAAGATAAAATCATACTATGCAGTAATAGCTCTGTGTAGCCTCTCAATGTATTTCTTCACGAACTGCATATTCTCGCCCCAAATGTCTATAACATCGTAGTCGCTGAAGGGGCTGTCGTTGATTAGGGTGTTTACCTTTATGTCGCCATTCTCGCAGACGTAGTTGATGATTGCTTTGAGGTATTCCTCCTGCTGTGAGTTCAGGTCATTTTCGCTGATAAACTGAGTAAACATCCGCAATGCAACGGCTCGGTCAATACCAATAATCGAACGGATAAACGCGGCCACAAAGTCGCCACAAATCATATTCTGAGTAAGGTGGTGGTATTCGTCTTTAGTTCCGAGTTCACTCCACATAATACGCTCCAATTCGCGGATGTCGGCTTCGGTCAGCGGCTCAATATTGATAATCTTTTGCAGTACGGGTAAGTTGCGGTTTTCGGCGAGGTACTCCAGCACACGCTGGCGATAGCTGGTGTATGTGGCCATTTCTTCGGCTACCCCATAATCCGTTACCTCGTCTTCGATATCCACTTCAAACGAGCGGCGTTGCTGTCCGAAAATGAACTTTACAAGCTCTCTCAGCTCAATGCGAACCCTCTCCAAACCGTCCATTGTTATGTTCTCCCAAAACACATCACTCAGTACCATATCTATCGTTTCCATTTTGGCCTGAATTTGTGGGATGACAGATTTTTCTTTCAGGGCTTGGGCTATGGTGATAATGTTGCGGATGCTGCGTTTGCCTTTTACCTCGTCGTTCACCCGTGAGAGTTCCACAGTCAGCACCAATACGTCGAAACGCTTGGCTCCCTCGTCGGTCTGATTTTTGGCAAGTAGCGGCGAAATATCTTCTTTCAATATTTGCACGTCAACAAGCGAAAGATATTGCCAATTCTCAGGCTGTTTGAAGCGTGATACACTCTTCCATCGCTCACGCACCGAGATATGTTTGTCGCTCAGTTGCTGTACCTGAGCCATCATTGTGGCTTTCAGGTCATCGTGCAACTGTTTCTCAAACGGGATAAGTTGATGGTCGTGGTGTTGCAGTTCAAAGGCCAGTTCAGCACGTAGGCAGAACAATTTTTCGGTGAGCGACTGGGTGGGTTTTGCCTCTACACCGTCGGGATTGCTGCCAAAGTATTCAAAGTTGCGGCACCAGTCAAAAATATAGAAACGCTCTTTGTCATGACCAGCACCAAAAATACCTTCACTCAATCGGGTGCCACGGCCTATCATCTGCATAAATTTTATCTTCGAGCGGACAATCTTGAAGAACACAAGATTTAGCACGTCGGGAATGTCTATGCCTGTGTCGAGCATATCCACTGACACTGCTATTTGCGGATTGCCGTCGCGTTTGTCCATTTTGTCGATGAGGTCTTGGGCGTAGTTGACATAGTTGTCGATTAGCACACAGAAATCCGAACCGTATTCAGGAAACAGGAAGTTGAAACGCTGCACAATCAATTCGGCGTGTTGGTGATTGTAGGCGAAGATGATAGTCTTGCCGATACGCTCACCACCTTGCACCGTCAAGCCGTTCTGCATCAAGTCTTGCAGCACTTTGTCGATGGTGTCGGTATTGAAGATATAGGTAAATATCTCTTTGCTGTCGATATCGCGGCCACCCTCGCCGTTTAGAGCTTTTACTGTCTTCTCGTAGTCCCAAATCTTCTCCATCTGCTCTTTCTCATCTTTACTCAGGCTGTCGTACTTGATGCCCTCTTTCAGTATCAGAGTACCTTTCTTAAAAGCGGTGTAGGGTACAAGATAGCCGTCTGTAACAGCATCTTGAAGGTTGTATTCGTAGTTGGGATAGCCGTCCTCCAATCCAAGAAGCTCGTAGGTACTCTTTTCAACCTCTTCTCGCGGCGTTGCGGTCAAGCCTACAAGGAAACTGTCGTAGTAGTTGAAGATAGCTCCATATTTGCCGAAAACGCTGCGGTGTGCCTCGTCGATAATAACCAAATCAAACCGCCCCACAGAAAACTCTTTGCTGTCGGTGTCGATGTAGTTTATCATCGTCTGATAGGTCGAGAACATGACACGGGCGTTTAGGTCTTTATCGCCGTCGCCACTTTCGCTGAGTACACAGGTGGTAGCATTGGGTAATAACTTCACAAAGTTACGGTGTGCCTGTCGCACCAACGATGTACGGTCGGCAAGGAACAGCACGTTCTTGACCCACTCGTTACGCATTAACACATCCACCAGCGAAATAGCTACGCGAGTCTTTCCCGTACCAGTGGCCATTACCAGCAGGGCACGACGATGCATAGTGTTCAGATGTTCACAGACGGCTTTGATTGCGGTTTTCTGATAGTCGCGATCGGTGATACTGTCCTTTATCTTGAAATCGGTTATCTTGTTGCGTCCACGGCGTGAAATCAACAGCTCCAAATCTTTTTCGGTATGGAAAGCGTAGAGTCGACGCGGTGGATATCCGAGTCCGTCTATAATATAGGTTTCGAAGCCATTAGTGTAGTAGATAACTGGACGCACATTGTATTGGCGTTCCAGACAGTCGGCATACAATTCAGCCTGATGTTTGCCTTCGGTGGGGCTTTTGCTTGTACGCTTGGCCTCTATCACGGCAAGCGGCGTTCCGCTCTGGCCAAACAGCACATAGTCTGCGTAGCCTATACCTTGTTCGTTTGGCATACCGAAAATCTCAACTTCCACACAAGCCTTTGAGGGTAAAATTTTGCCATCCTCTGTAAGCACTTTCCAGCCAGCCTCACGAAGCATCAAATCAATATAAAGGCGGCGTGTTTCAGCTTCGCTCAGGTCGGTTTGGGGTGTCGGTATGGCGGCGGTTGGAACCGCAGCGACATCTACACTCGCCACAAATGCTTCACTCGGCGTAGGTTCTTCGTTTGGCAAGGCGAAGATAGGCGGCTTCGACGGTATCAGTTCACGGTTAAATGGTGGGAATGATTCCACAGCACCCAATTTCACCAGCACAGCCCCCACGAAATTGTAGATGTTCAGTAGCGAGAAAAATGACTCTTTCTTCGACACATTGCCCGTATGAGCGGCAGCGTTACCAATCTTGCGGACATAGTGGACAGCCATCATCAGTCGTTCATTGCCTACAAAATCCTTGAATGGCTCACCATCCACCATCTCGAAAAGCGAGGTACGTTCGCCAATCTCCAAGCCCTCGACAGCGTAAATGGCTCTTGCTGTCCATTCCAACGCACGGCGGCTGTTGATAGCTGACTGTTCGGGGTCTGACTGCTGCGTCAACTCGGCCACATCGCAGAAGTGGTAGAGGTTGCGTAGCGAGGCAATGTCCTTGATATAGTCGAAGTTTCTCATAAGGCTTTAATCTCTGAAGTAATAATCCATCCTACTGTCAAATAGGGTCTGAACTTCGCGGATGGATTGGTTGATTAGCTCTTTCTGTCGCTCTATGCCCTCTATCCTCTCGGCAAATGTTTGTTGCAAGGAAAGAGGTGGTAACAATATTTTTAAGGGTGCAATATCACCATTGTTTATTTGCGGAATTGTTGCACCATTACACAAACGGCCTAAATCAATGTTCTTAAAATATTGGAAAACATAGAGCGGCTCGACAACACCCTTGTCGGGAATAACTCCCATCGTATTCAAATCACAGCAGATATCAACCTTACACAATCTTTTTTTGTTGGTTCCAATAGCACCACCTCTTTTGGGAAAGATGATAGTTCCTTTGGGGAAAATGTTTTTCTTGTTTGACAGTCTATCAACAAATCTTGACGAGGTCGTTATGTAGTTTTCATTTCCTGAGATATTCATATCACCGACCTTCACATAAGGAAGGTCTCCTTCCATTGAATTATTTGCCTCAGAGTTTCCGCTTTTTAATACGGCAATCTTTCCAATGTTTGTGATTGTGAAATTTCTCTTATTAGTGGCTGGGTCGCCGAAGGTGTCGTAGAAGATAGACTGGGCGAGGTTATCAAGTTGTTTTATCTGCTCCTTTTTCTTCTCTATCACCAAACTCAACGCATCCAACTCAGCACATATCGCCTTCTGTTCCTCAATCGGCGGCACTGGTAGGTTTATCTCCTTTAACAGCTTGTAGTGCCTTGAATAGCCAAGACTCGGCACGTTGTACCAACATAAGTAATAGAATAGATATTTTGCTTGGATTGTGTCTATCGGCTGCAAAATCTTCACCCCATCGGCACCAATTACAAAATCAAAATCAATGTATTTCAATACCCTTGTATGGTCGCCAAATACCACAATGGGTTTCTTTATATGGAACAGGTCATTCTCGTTGTTCCAATAGCCACTAATCAAGCCATCCTCCTGTGATACAATGGGGAACGTACCATTCTCAAGGTAATCCTTTGAAAGTACCTTTGTGGTGTACACTACTTTTTCCAAGCAGTCTTCAAATATCTTATGTTCCCAACAGTGCTTCATACAGACAGCATCTTTTTGAGGTCAGACATGGCGGCGTTGATTTCACTTTCCAGTTGCTCAATACGTCCCATTATTACGCTCGGCTTCTCATACTCCACTTTCTCACGCTCCACCTCTTTGTATTTGTTGATGGATAGGTCGTAATCATTACTGCGTATTTCTTCCACGGGAACGAGGAAAGACGGGTCTTTACGGCTGCGGTTGCTTTCTGCTTCGAGATTGCGATAACGGGCTATCACATCGGGAATATCGTTCTGCTGCACGGGGTCGCGTTTCTGGTCGAGGCTATAACCGTCGGCTTTCATATCATAGAACCATACTTTATCTGTACCTCCAGCGTTTGTCTTGGTGAAGATAAGTATGGCCGTTGATACGCCGCTATACGGCTGGAAAACGCCGCTCGGCATTGAAATAACGGCTTGCAGACGCTGATTGTCGATAAGTTCCTTTCGGACGGCCTTATGTCCCGTGCTATTGCCGAATAGCACGCCGTCAGGCACGATGGAGGCACAGCGGCCACCCACAGCAAGCATACGGGTAAACAGAGCCACAAAGAGAAGTTCGGTCTTCTTGGTATTGCTGATGGCCAACAAAGACTTACTGATTGCCTCTTTGTCAATACTGCCAGCAAAAGGCGGATTGGCAAGGCAAAGAGTGTAACGCTCAGTATCGGTGTTGTCGGTCGAAAGACTGTCCTTATACTCAATATCGGGATTGTCCACGCCATGAAGCATCAAATTCATAGCTCCGATACGAAGCATAGTTTGGTCTGTGTCGAAGCCGTGAAGCATACGGTTCTTGTAGTGGTCGGCGTTCTCTTTCTTCAAAAGTTCCTGCTTGTAGTGTTCGGTAATATACTTGGCACTCTCGACGATAAAGCCAGCACTGCCCATCGCAGGGTCGCAGATAGTGTCTTTCAACGTGGGCTGCATCAGCTCAACCATCATTCGGATAATGTGGCGAGGGGTGCGGAACTGTCCGTTGTTGCCCGTTGCGGCCATCTTGCTGAGGATATACTCGTACACATCGCCCATCGTGTCGCGGTTGTTCATGTCGAGCTTGTCCACGCCTTCCACAATCTTGACGAGAGTACGGGGATTGGGGATAAGGAATGTGGCACTTTCCATAAAGCGGCTGTAGGCACTTTCCTTGCCCTCATTGAGGTTCTTGATGAAGATAAAAGCGTCCTTGCTAATGGTCTGATACATCTTCTCGGCCTCGAAGTTGACGAAGTTGTGCCAACGCAAATTGCTGTAGGGTACATCGCGGTCGGTATCGGGGTTGTGCCAGGCACCAGCCTTGAAAACGGGGTCGTTGATAGTACCACCGAGTAGGTTGGCGGCGGCTTCACGCTTCACCTGAGAGTCGTCTAACATCTTCATAAAGAAGAGGTAAGTCATCTGTTCGAGGATGGTTATAGAGTTGGTGATGCCACCAGTCCAAAAGGTGTCCCAAATACCATCAATACGGTTCTTTATTTCGCCTGTAATCATTGCAGTTGGTTGATTTCACTTGTTCCAAGTGAAAACGTCAAAAAAATCAATTTATTATGTGGACGCGGCATAAAATTTACCCCCTCCCTATGTAACCTCACCCACGTATCCCCTGCTACGAGGGTGTCCCTCTTTCCCTGTCAGAGCAGCCAAACAGTTGGCCATCCGTGCTGAAAAAAAATTACAAAAAATTTGGCACAGTTCAGAAATGCAACTATTTATAATTAAAACTGAACGAGATGAACAAGAGAGACATAGAAATAGTACGAAACATTGTCAACGACTGCCTACGTAGCACACTCGCTGCTGGCAAGGCAAAGAAATACGCTAATTATTTCATTAACGGCGTACCAGTTATATACCAGTACGAGCAATACCCATTAGCAAACAGAGATAATTACAATGACAAAATGATACGTCGAAGAAACCACGCATTGAGAGGAAATCGTAGTGTTCTTAATATCGACCGTAGAGAAGCCTACGACGCGGCAAAAGATTTCATAACTTATACCATCATGAGGACATATGGCGAGAAGGTCAACGACATACCTAACCTGTGCCTGTTTCCAGTGCCAACAACAAAGGATGCTGCATCCTATTATGCAGAATGGGACGAGGTATTGAACAGCGTACAAAAAAGAACAGGAATACCAAACTGTATGGCTGCATTTGAGCACCATTACAGAGAGTGCGAGGACGGTTCAAACTATTTCGAGGGGGATGGCTTTCCCGATGGAAGATTTGACCAGAGTGTATTTAGCACAGCAACCGATGAGTCTGCTAAGATAATACTTGTGGTAGACAGCATCTATCAGGGTACGATTGTAAGAGAATGTATTGATATTTTGCGAGATATGGGCAATGAGGTAATCTTGGTAATCAGCCTTATCCAGACAATCATCTAAAATTGTTTCAATATAGAATTTTTTTTTTGGGGGGGGGATTTCTCCACCCTTTTTTATTGATTCTATGGCATTTAACTAACCCTATGGAATTTTGATGCTGTTTCAGCGGTTTTCTGCAACCTCAGATGAGTATATTGCTCAGTGATTTAGAAAGATACAATACTTGAAATGTATTGTTCTCACTTCAAAAAGCTACTGAAAGAACCGTCCATCATCTAATCCTGAACTCACTTTTCAGACGTTGAACGGTTGAAGTTGATACATCAGTGAGCTTGGCCACGTCTGCAATCTTGTAACCTTTCTCGAGATAGGCCAGTACGTCCTTGTATTCCTCGGCCTTTTTTTCGCGAGTCTTGATACTACCTTTCTTTCTACCTAGCTTTCCACCAGCCTCAATGTAGATACGGCGACCGCTATTCAGGCGATATTGTATGTTTTCACGTTCCATCTCAGCACAGGTTGAAAGGGTTGCTATCAATATTGGTGTGAACAGGCTGGGCTTGCCGTTGCTATCGAGTAGGTGCATTTGTTCCTTCTGAAAGAAGACGTTAATATGCGAATCAATCAAGTCTTTTACAGTGGTTAGCACTTCAAAGGTGTTTCGACCGAGACGACTCAACTCTGATACCAGCAGCGTACTAATGCTATTATCTTTGCAGTACTGAAGACAATCTGTTAGCACAGGACGGTCAATGTTTTTCTTCGCTCCGCTGATGTGTTCCTCATACACCTTGACGAGGCTAAGATTATTACGACTGGCGTACTCGGTCAGGTCTATCACCTGTCGTTGTGTGTTCTGTCGGTCGGTCGTAGAAGACACTCTCGCGTAAATGGCTGCGGTATTGTTTCCCATGGTATTCATTTTAATCTTTGACTTATTTGACGTTCTGTTTTGGAACTTGGCTTGCTTTGAGAGCAGACTTTTTTGATTTTATTTACTCCTTATGTTGTTTGACGTTTTCTGTTACACACCTATAACGTAGTTTTTTGACAATTATTACAACCAACACGCTGATTTTCATCGTTCAGCAAGCGTTTTGTGTCAAAAAAGTCTGAATATAGGCATTGTATAGCAATGATACACCAACATACCACATTTCTCTACTTGTATTGAGGTTTTCTGCCGCTCATTGATTGAATTGTACTCCACAAAGTGTATCAATTTTGTACTTCTCAGGCATCATTTTGTTCCAGTTCTTGACAGCTAAAAAATCTTGTTGGTATTGGGTTCTGTCTGGGAACCACGATGCTACAATTTTTCGGAACTCCATCAGATATGCTTTGAGATATATTGTTGTGTATTGCGGACTTGCTATTTCGCTATTATGTAGTAATTGAACTGCGTTCTGGAGGTATATAATAATTTGACCATTGTCAGACAGAAAGTCGTATTGTGGTCTCCAGTCAGGAGATATTTTGAAACTTGGAGGTAGTACAAGGTCGTACAATGTACCGTCTATCATACGTACACGCGAAATATTATCTATTGACTTGGAAGTATTAGCTGTTTCTTTCTTTTGCTCGTACTCACTGGCAAGGTCATCTTTTATGCCGAGGTAGCGAGCGTTTGTTATCAACTCTTGAAGAGAATCGTCTGTGTTGCGTCCGTCCTTGAAGTCGTGCCATGCTTCCCAAAAAGATTTTCTATTTACGTACTTGGGTGTGTGTGGCGGATTGACAACGGAGTTGTCTGTGAAATCCTCAATATTGGAATTTAGTAGCGGAGCGATGGGGGAATTGGCTGGGGTACTTTTTTTTGATTCGGACTCAAGATACCTAGAAAAAATCTCTACACAATCCGTATCTTCACCTTCTCTTAAAGTATCTTTTATTTTTTCATTAACCTTTTTATTTTGTAGGTCATTCTTGTCCTCTATCGTGGGGACGTTTATGTCCTCTTCTGAAACAACTTCTGTCCTCTTTGTCTGGTCAGGATTGTCCTCATTATTTGTAGAGGTCATGGCTGTCCTTGCAGCATATCTTTTCAGAGCCGTAACCTTATTTCCGCTGATGGAAATAAGTCCTTTTTGTGATAGTTCTGATTTTATTCTTCTTAATGTACGGACACTACCGATACCTAAAAGCTGGGCAACGCTCTCGTTGGTGAGCTTAGAACATTGTAGTTTCCCGTAAAAGGTGTAGTTGTGGTAGAAGCTATAAACCGCTTTCTCGTTCCAGTTCAATGACTGGTCTGTTGCAATCTCGCTTGGAATGAAGATTCCATTGCTCTCTTTCGTGCTGTTTGTCATTTCGTCTATTCATTTTCTTTATTATTTAAGGGTTTCGTCCGTTCATAGTTCTCTGTAAGGAAAAGGCGAGGGCGACACTTGAACAGACGAATAAAGAGCATCGCCCCACCTTGTTTACCTACCTAATATATATAATAGTTGCAGTAAAAAAAGCAAATCGGATTTCCAAATTTGGATGTAATCTTAGCCTGAGCTATACTTAAAAATGATATGGAACACGCCGAGGTGATACCATATATAGATGAATCGTAGTCAATGCTTATTGCAACAGAAAGCGAGGCATTTTGTGGAAAAAGCGACAATTACTTAGTTTTTGAACACGTTTTTCCTCTTTTCCAATATGTAATCATCGCCTGTTAATTGTTTAACATACACGCCGATGCCCTGAACACTTCTCCCAAGTAATGTGGCGAGAGCGTTAATGTCGCTACTTTGATTAACAAAATGTGTTGCAAAGGAATGTCGGGCAGAATACAATGTGGTTTCTTTTGGAATAGGAATCCAGTCTTTGACATTATTCTTTTCTGCGTATGTGTTAATACGTATCCATAGCCTTTTTAGGTTTTTACTTGCTGTGGATAGAAAATTTTTTGTGCAGTTTGGATTGTTTGGATTGTTTGTTGGTCTTTCAAAGAATGGGTACAACCAATCACTATCAGTTTTTCGTGAAAGATAAGGATATAACAAAATTTGTGTCATGTCGTTATACTCCACAGCTATTGGAACTGCAACATTTGTTTTTGAACGGTGTATATCCCTTATTTGATAGTATTTTTCACCATTATCATTAGTTACCAATGAAATCTGACTGCGTTTAAGTTTGAGTATATCGACAGGAGATAAGCCTTGCAAATAATACATTGTTAGCCAAAGATTCAGGCAAAACCAATAACTATATACCTCGTTGATATTCACATACTTCTCAATAGGACATATTTGATAGTTAATGATATCAGAGTTGTCTATCTCATAGTATGTATTAATAAAATAGTTTTCAATCACCTGTACTTGAAGCCTTGACAGGGCTGTAGGATTGCTATCAGGTTTGTATCTTCGCCAGAATGGATGGTCGTTTCCGAGAGGATAATCGTCTCGGCTAACAAGCCGTTTTGATATGGCATAGTTCCAGACAGCACCTATTTGGCGAAGCATATTATTGATATATCCATTTTTACATCCGTTGCAGTGCATATCAGCAGCAAAACCCTGTAATGCCTCTGCCGTTAGGTCAGTGAGAATAATGTTTCTGCTTTTGAAATATTCAGATAGTTTACGCAGAGCAAGCTTATAGTTTCGGTCGCCCGTACCTCTTTCCTTGGTTAGCTGCTCAAATAGAGTTTTGAAGTCCAACTTACTCTGTGGAACTTCTCTTTCTTCTACAAGGTCATATACGGAATACTCTATACCTTTACTTTCGTATTCGAGTTTCCTGTTTTCAATGTCAGAAAAACACTTTCTGATTAGAATATTGTAAGTTGCGGAGTTTGGACACTTCCTGCCAACCTCATTTCCATCCCAGTATTGAGGCTCAATCCATACACCAGTATATCGACTGGCAACTTTTTTGTTCCAACAAATACGAATGGCTATCGGGTGCTTGCCATCCTTTTCCGTTTTTAGCATCACTACTTTGATGCTTGCAGAGTTTTTCTTTGGCATAATTAACCTCCTTAATTTAAGTTTTGTTTAAGCTATCGTTTAAGTTATATAGAGAAATTATGCCGTTATTTAAGTTTTACGAGTCGATTCTTGCTATCTAAAATAATTATTAACAGTTTATTAGCCCTCGGCTCCGAACTGCATCAGGTAGGCCTTGATGAAGTCGTCGATTTTGCCGTCGAGGACAGCAGCGACGTCGGAGGTCTGGCAGTTGGTGCGGTGGTCTTTGACCCGGCGGTCGTCCATGACGTAGCTTCGGATTTGGCTGCCCCATTCGATTTTCTTTTGTGAGGCTTTGATTTTGGCCTGCTCTTCCATGCGGTGGCGCAGTTCGCGCTCGTAGAGCTGGGAGCGGAGCAGACGCATGGCGTTCTCTTTGTTTTTGGGCTGGTCGCGGGTCTCGGTGTTTTCGATGAGGATTTCTTCTTCCTCGCCGGTGTAGGGGTCTTTGTATTGGTAGCGGAGGCGGACGCCGCTCTCAACCTTGTTGACGTTCTGACCACCGGCACCGCCGCTGCGGAAGGTGTCCCAGCTGAGGCGCGACATGTCGACGACGACTTCAATGGTATCGTCGACGAGGGGAGTGACGCTGACGGAGGCGAAAGAGGTCATGCGTTTGCCTTGTGCGTTGAAGGGGCTGACGCGGACGAGGCGGTGGACGCCGGTCTCGCTTTTGAGGTAACCGAAGGCGTAGTCGCCTTCGATTTGGAGGGTGGCGCTTTTGATGCCGGCCCCTTCGCCGTCGAGGACATTGGAGATGGCCACGCGGTAGTTGTGGGTTTCGGCATAGCGGATGTACATGCGCATGAGCATTTCGGCCCAGTCTTGAGCCTCGACACCACCAGCACCGGCATTGATGGAGAGGACGGCATCGAAGTGGTCGCTCTCGCCTTGGAGCATGTTTTTGAGTTCGAGGGCTTCGACGAGGGGTTGGGTGATGGCTATCTGGTCAAGGACTTCCTGCTCGGTGGCGTCGCCGCTTTCGAAGAACTCGCCCATGACGGAGAGGTCGGCGCAGCTGCTTTCGACCTGGTTGTAGGCGTTGACCCAGGATTTCTTGGACTGGATGGCTTTCATGATGCGCTGGGCTTCCTTCGGGTCGTTCCAGAAGTCAGGGGCTTCGGTCTGTTTTTCTTCCTCGGCCACTTGTGCGGTGAGGGTGTCGATATTGAGGTAGCGGCGCAGGGCCTGGGTGCGGGTTTGGAGGTCTTTGATGGTTTCGGTGGTGGTCATTGTGTGATTGTGTTAATGCGTTAATGTGTGGATGTGTTAATGTGTGAATGTTTGATTTGGCTATTCACTCATTCACTTTCACATTAGGATTAGAAGACGGGGTAGATTTCGGGACAGCCTGGAGTGAAATAGGCAGCGACGAAGGCCAGGATGATGAGGAGGAATTTGGAGAGGGTGAAGTTGTTGT
>Ga0247611_10004510_pt1 | contig 19244 bp, 16 predicted proteins | sample 177DNAGHGhighgp2_FD_192422 | JGI IMG/M metagenome (GOLD analysis project Ga0247611, IMG submission 192422) | Sheep rumen microbial communities from Palmerston North, Manawatu-Wanganui, New Zealand - 1770 DNA GHGhigh gp2 | ecosystem: Host-associated > Mammals > Digestive system > Stomach > Rumen... | reverse complement strand
ATCGGGGGTCGGGGATCGAGGGTCGGGGGTCGGGGATTGGAGAATGTCCCCTTTTGGGATAAGGCGTTCCTTGTCAGCCAGAGTGGTTAGAGGCTGTGGTGCCCATAATCTCATCACTCCCTTCCATAAACGAAGAACCATAAACGATAAACCTAAATTAAGTGTCCACTTTAAAAAACAAAAGCACACAAATTAAACTGATTACAACGAATTATATTTTGTTGATATTCAGCATTGATTTTCAGTGGAAAAATTAGCTTAATTCGCCGTTTTTTTTAGGTGGACTCTGTAAACATTATTATCTCTCGGCTGGGCGTGACAGGTGGGCGCCGTTGGGGTTGGGCCTCATGTCGCCACGTGGCGTTGACGACTTGTGGAGGCCCGGCTTGGGCTTGTAAGTTGCGCCAGGAAGAGGGGTGGCGGTCCTGCCAGGATAGGGTGCTACTGGCCTGCTGGGGGTGGCGCCGGCGCGCCTGCCGGGATAGGTGTTGTTGCCTGGTTGTGGTGGGGCGCCTTGTGGAGGAGGAACCACTTCGCGAGGATTGGTGCTGGCTGGTGGTGTAGTGGCAGCTTGTTGTGCCGCCTCTTGGTTCTGCTTCTCGATGATGGCCTTGGGACCCACTATGCGCTGCGAGATGGTGCTGTAGCTGCCTGGGTCGAGGTGGGTGCGCAGCAAGTAGGTGCTGTCGATAAAGGTGATGCCCAGTGGCCGTGTTTTGTATTTTATAAAGCCATAGATGCGCTTTATCACTTTTGAGGTGTCGCCCTGAATGGCGTTTTCTATCCATCCGTTGGCCTGTGCAGTGCGGTTGATGTAAGATGTGCAACCGTCATGATAATCGATAGCCACGAGCATCGTGACAGCGTTTCCCGTGTTTATCATCTTGAAGCACAGAGTATATTTGTCGCCCTTGCGGCTGTCGTTGCCAGCGGGGTAGTCAAATTTTATGTACCCGCTTCTCACAGCATTGGTCAGCATCCATTGCTGCGGCTCCTTCCACACGTTGGCACTGTCGCCCGAGTTGGGGAAGGTGCGTCTCACTCGGTTGTTTTGGTCGTTAATGGCAAAATTGCCGTCACGAGTCGCGGTGTGTACTGGAGCACCGTTGTTGCTTTCTTTCTCAAGGATTTCGATGGCTTTGTCATGGACTTTAGAAAAGACCTTGAGGTTGTGGGCATACCACACCAGCGAGGAGTCGTACATTGCCATGTCGGCGTCATACTTGCTCAGTATCGACTGCTTGAGCATGAGCTTCGATGAGTCGCTAGGAAACATGTCGGGGTTCTCCTCGATGAGCATGTCGGCTTTGGCAAAGTCGGCCAGCACATGCGCCATGTCGTCCTGATTGATTATGCCACTAGGCGTGCTGTCGCAGCCAGTGAATAAGGCTGCGACAACTATCATGAATAATAAAAGAGTAGGCGTAGTGCGCATGTAAGTTAATAGTCAATGGTTAAGTGTATAAACTTCAAGATTTTCAAAGAAAAACATACTTAAAGCTTAACACTTATGACTCAACACTTAATTCTTTCTCTTTCTTGTCGGCAAGCAGGAGCTTGTTGTAGAAGATGATGATGGCGGCGATGCTTGTGGTGAGGCAGGCGTCGGCAACGTTAAAGATGGGCTGGAAAAACAGGTAGTGCTTGCCGCCTATCCAGGGCATCCACTCGGGCCAGTCCCACTCGGCGAGCGGGAATTGCAGCATGTCAACCACCTTGCCGTTGAAGAGCGACGCATAGCCGCCCTCGCTCGGCAGCAGCTGTGCCACCTCGGGTGGCGCGGGGTCGTTGAAGAGCTGCCCGTAGGCAATGCAGTCGATGACGTTGCCTATGGCTCCGGCGGTAATCATGGCTACACACACCACAAAGCCTCGGGGCAGGTCGGTGCGACGCCTTATCTTGACGAGGTACCAGATGAAGAGTCCCGAGAAGATGATTCTCAGCCATGTGAGCACCATCTTGCTGCCCAGCTCCATGCCATAGGCCATGCCATTATTCTCGATAAACAAAATCTTGAACCACGAGGTCACATCCACTTGCTCGCCGAGGAAGAAGTGCGTCTTGACGTAGATCTTTGATGCCTGGTCAAGAATAATGATGATGGCAATGATAATTGTCGCCAGCCATCCATTAGATATTTTTTTCATTATCGTTGGCGCGATGGAGTTAGCGTTTGTTCTTCCTCTGCTGCTCAATTTCCTTGCCTTCTACCGAGAGGGTGGCGTGGGGCACTGCCATGAGGCGACCCTTGGGGATGAGCTTGCCGGTGACGCGGCACACACCATAGGTCTTGTTCTCGATGCGCACCAGAGCCGCCTGCAGCTTGTTGATGAAGTCCTGCTGGCGGGCAGCGCGCTGGCTCGCCTCTTCCTGCACCATGGTGCTGGCGCCCTCTTCGAGCATGTTGAAGCTGTTTTTTGACTCGTCGGCTTGAATTCTTGCCATCAGCTGGTCGTAGTTTGACTTCGCCACCTCCAGTTTCTCAAGAATCAATGCTTTAAACTCTTGCAGCTCCTCATCGCTGTAACGATTTTTTTCTTGTTCTTTACCCATAATATTTTAGTTTTTAGCTCTTTCCAGAGTATCTAGACTTTCTAGATTGTATTGTATAGAGGACAAGGCGCCTTGTCCCCACTTAACATTTATTTCTTAACTTGCTTTTTCTACCTTGATGTTGAGGCTCCAGCCGTCCATGTCGAGGGCGATGGCATCGGCGGGCACCTCGCCTACGGTGAGCGAGAGAGCCTGCACCTGGCCAGCAATGTAGTCGTGATACTCGTCGATGGCCTGGTTGGTGCGCTCGTCGCTGGCGATTACCACATTGATTTTGTCGGTAATCTCAAAGCCGGAGCTCTTGCGCACGTTCTGGATGCGGTTCACCAGCTCGCGTGCCACGCCTTCGCGCCGCAGCTCGTCGGTAATGGTGATGTCGAGTGCCACGGTGAGGTTTCCCTCATTGGCCACGAGCCAGCCAGGAATGTCCTCGCTGATGATTTCCACATCGGCCACATCTACCACAGCCTCTTGTCCATCGACCATGAGCTTGATGTTGCCTTCCTGCTCGAGCGTGTGAATGTCGGCCTGTGGCAGGGTGGTGAGCTGTGCGGCTAGGGCTTTCATGATTTTGCCATATTTGGGACCGAGCTTCTTGAAGTCGGGCTTCACTTTCTTGACCAGAATGCCCTCGTCGCTAGCCACAAACTTGATGCCCTTGACGTTGACCTCGCTGGTGATGAGGTCGCTCACGGCCTCGATGTCGGCACGTTGCTTGTCGTCGGCAACGGGAATCATGATGGCGGTGAGTGGCTGGCGCACCTTGATGTTCTTCTTGCGGCGCAGGGCGAGCACCATGGAGGTCTCCTTTTGAGCTATGCTCATGCGGTGCTCGAGCTCGGTGTCGATAACGGCTTCGCAGGCAGTGGGGTAGGAGGCCAGGTGTATCGACTTGTCGCTGCCGGTGAGGTCGCGGTAGAGCATGTCGCTGTAGAAGGGCGCCACTGGTGCCATGAGCCGGGCTACGGTCTCTAGGCACTGGTAGAGGGTCTGGTAGGCGGCAAGCTTGTTCTCGGTCATCTCTCCTGCCCAGAAACGGTGACGGTTGAGCCTTACATACCAGTTGCTCAGGTTCTCGCCCACAAACTCGCTGATGGCGCGAGCGGCGCGAGTGGGCTCATAGTCGTCGAGCTGCTCGGTGACCTCCTTGACGAGGGTGTTGAGCAGCGAGATAATCCATCGGTCAATCTCGGGACGCTTCTCCAGTGGCACTTGTGGCGCTGCTGGGTCGAAGCTATCGACGTTAGCATATTGTGCAAAGAACGAGTAGGTGTTGTAGAGCGTGCCGAAGAACTTGCGGCTTGTCTCCTCCACACCGGCGGTGTCAAACTTGAGGTTCTCCCACGGTGCCGAGTTGCTGATCATGTACCAGCGCAACGGGTCGGAGCCATATTTCTCAATGGCGGCAAATGGGTCAACGGCGTTGCCCAGTCGCTTGCTCATCTTGTTGCCGTTCTTGTCTTGTACTAGACCGTTGGAGACCACGCACTTATAAGCCACGCTGTCGAATACCATGGTGGCGATAGCGTGCAGTGTGAAGAACCAGCCGCGAGTCTGGTCCACGCCCTCGGCGATGAAGTCGGCAGGATAGAACTTGCGCTCATCCACCAGCTCTTTGTTCTCGAAGGGGTAGTGCAGCTGAGCGTAGGGCATAGCACCGCTGTCGAACCACACGTCAATCAGGTCGAGCTCGCGCTTCATGGGCTTGCCGGTGTCGCTCACGAGGGTGATGTAGTCAACATAGGGGCGATGGATGTCGATTTTGTTATAGTTCTCCTCGCTATAGTCGCCAGGCACGAAGCCTTTGTCCTTGAGTGGGTTGCCACCCATAACTCCTGCCGCTACTGCTTTCTCAATCTCGTTGTAGAGCTCCTCGATGCTGCCTATGCACTTCTCCTCGCCGTCCTCGCTGCGCCAGATGGGCAGTGGTGTGCCCCAGTAGCGGCTGCGGCTCAGGTTCCAGTCGTTGAGGTTCTCAAGCCACTTGCCAAAGCGTCCGCTGCCGGTGTGCTCGGGTTTCCACTTGATGGTCTTGTTGAGCTCCACCATGCGGTCTTTGCAAGCTGTGGAGCGGATGAACCAGCTGTCGAGGGGGTAGTAGAGCACGGGCTTGTCGGTGCGCCAGCAGTGGGGGTAGTTGTGCACGTGCTTCTCAATCTTGAAGGCGGTGCCTTCCTGCTTCATGCGTATGCACAGGTAGATGTTGAGGTCTTCGGCCTTGCTGGCGGCTGCCTCGTCATATTTTCCATTGACGGTGAACTTGGGGTCGTAGGCATTCTTTACCCACGCTCCGGCATATTCTTTGTAAAGCTCCACATCAACAAAGTTCTTCACAAAGTCCTCGTCAAGGTCGTCGAGGGTGTAGTATTTGCCGGTGAGATCCACCATGGGGCGGGTCTCGAGCTTCTTGTTGATCATGTAGAGGGCGGGGATGCCAGCGGCATGAGCCACAAAGGCGTCGTCGGCACCAAAGGTTGGAGCAATGTGTACGATGCCGGTACCGTCGTCGGTGGTGACATAGTCGCCAGGAATAACGCGGAAGCCGTTGTCGTTGCCCACTATCTTGTCGTCGATTTTGTCAACGGGCTTTACCCAGGGGAAAAGCTGCTTGTAGTGGATGTCGAGCAGGTCAGAGCCTTTGAACTCGGCAATCACCTTGTAGGGAATCACCTTGTCGCCAGCCTTGTAATCGGCAAGGGGCTTCTCGGCGCCTTCGGGCTTGAAATAGGCATTAACGCGGGCTTTGGCCATCAGGTAGATGGCTGGGCTGCCGTTATAGGGGTTGTAGCTCTCGATTGCCACATAGTCGATTTTCTGACCCACACACAGGGCAGTGTTGCTCGGCAAGGTCCAGGGGGTGGTGGTCCAGGCGAGGATGCGCAGCCGGTCGCGGAACTGCTCGTCGGCAGCAGCCTTGATGGCCTCAACCACCTTGTGGCCGTTGTCAACCACGGTGAACTCGGCGGTGACAGTCTGGTCTTTCACGTCGCGGTAGCAGCCAGGCTGGTTGAGCTCGTGGGAGCTAAGGCCGGTGCCAGCGGCGGGCGAGTAGGGCTGAATGGTGTAGCCTTTATATAGCAAACCCTTGTTGTAGAGCTGCTTCAGGAGCCACCATAGCGACTCGATGTAGCTGTTCTTGTAGGTGATATATGGGTCTTTCATATCTACCCAGTAGCCCATCTTGTGAGTGAGGTCTTCCCACTCGCGGGTATATTTCATCACCTCCTTGCGGCAGGTGGCATTATAGTCGTCAACGCTCACCTTCTTGCCAATGTCTTCCTTGGTAATGCCCAGCGACTTCTCCACGGCAAGCTCCACAGGCAGCCCATGGGTGTCCCAGCCGGCCTTGCGCAGCACCTGGTGACCCTGCATGGTCCTGAAGCGGCACACCACGTCCTTGATGGTGCGGGCCATCACATGGTGGATGCCGGGCATGCCGTTGGCGCTGGGGGGACCTTCATAGAAAACGAAGGCTGGTGCTCCGTCGCGCACCTCTATACTCTTGTTGAACACCTCTTCTTCGTCCCACTTCTTGAGGACTTCCTTGTTGATGTCCGAAAGGTTGAACTTGTTGTATTCGTTAAATTTCTTCATTGTGGTTTTATAGAATGTAAGTTTAATGTTTTTTCTTTGTCAACTTGCTTGCAATCCAGTTGGCCCCCATCGCCAGCACATAGGAGAATGCTGTGAAGAGCAAGAGCATCATTCCTGCCTCGAGCGAGAAATGGGCATTGAACAGCAAAACAGCACAGGTTGCAACCAGGCCCAACACTACTGACACAGTGGCTGTAGAGCGCAAGTTAAATAGTGCTTTGCGCTTGACTATCAGGAGCGTGATTGTAACGGCAACCATAGCAATGGCGATGAGTAGAACCACCATCCACGACTGGCGTGCCCATGAAGTGGCGCAAGCCATCAGGGCTGCCATGGGAATGATGCGCTTTGTGCTGTAAGTTTCGTCGCTCTCTTGCAGCCATGCCATGAACTTCTTGTTGCTATAATCCTTGTCTTGCAGCATTAGCAAGTCCCACCGGAGCATCGCAACCAGTGAGAGAAATGCCGAAATGGCAAGTAATATATTGGCAATCAAGGGATAATCCATGAAAAATGTGCTATGTCTGCTAAAATAATTTGCAAATATACAAATTATCGCCGAAATAGCGTGCAGTTACACATCTTTAAATAACAAAATAATTATTAACAAGCATCCCCCAGCCATCGCTTGCCAAAGAAAATAACTCATCCAAAAGTGTGTGTTTTTTATACATTTGGATAAGTAATAATTTATTTTATATCCAAAAGTGTATTTTTTTTGCACATTTGGATAAGAAATGTTTGTTGGTTTGAAAAAAAAATGTATATTTGCAGTGAAATATAAATGTTATAAGGCTATGAATGGCAATAAGATAATAGGTCGAGAGCAAGAGCAACGTGTTCTAGCCTCCATTTGCGAGGAGGAAGAAGCTCGCTTGGTTGCCGTGTATGGGCGCAGGCGAGTGGGAAAAACTTATTTGGTGAAGAATTACTTCAAAGGCAATTTTGATTTCTTCTTCACGGGGAGCTTTGAGACACCGGCAAGTGTTCAGCTCGCATTGTTTAATAACGAGTTGAAGAGTTGTGGCAAGAAAGATTATGCTATACCTAAAGATTGGTTTGAGGCATTTGGTCAACTAAAAGACTATCTGCTGGGTGTGAAGAAGAAGCACAAGGTCGTTTTTCTCGATGAACTGCCGTGGCTCGACACACCAAAGTCTAATTTTTTGAATGCCTTCAGTTTCTTTTGGAACTCTTGGGCATCAACTTGCAATGGTTTAAAAGTGATAGTGTGTGGCTCGGCAACATCGTGGATGCTCGACAAGGTAATATGCGACAAGGGTGGACTATATGGCCGCACTTCTCGGTCGATATATCTTGCGCCTTTCACGCTCGGTGAGGTTGAGGCGTTCCTCAGAGAGAAGAAGAGGATACACTGGAGTCGCTACCAGATGCTTGAGTGTTACATGATTTTTGGAGGTATTCCTTACTATCTCGACATGCTCGACCGTAGCTTGCCATTTAGCGAAAACGTTGATAATTTATTTTTCAAAGGCACCGCTCCATTGAAGGTGGAATATGAATTCTTGTTTAGGTCTTTATTTAAATCGTCCGCAATCTACAAACAAGTTGTGGAAGCTTTGGCAACAAAGAATAAAGGCATGAGTCAGAGTGAGATAAAGGCGGCCATTGGAGCTGAAAACGGAGGCACGTTGTCGCGGGTGCTGGCCAACCTGTGTAGCTGCGATTTCATACGTAAGTATTCGGCCTATGGCAAAAAATCGAAAGATGGTATCTATCAACTTACCGATTTGTATTCATTGTTCTTCCTGAAATTTATTGGCAAGCGAACGGGGCTCGACGAGCATTATTGGTCTAATGTTAAAGAGGGCAAGAAAAATGCTTGGTTAGGATATGCGTTTGAGCAGGTGTGCTTGCACCACATCAGCCAAATCAAAGGCAAATTGAGTATCAAGGGCGTGCTGACGAATGTGTGCGCTTGGCGGGCTATGCGGCATGTTGATAAAGATGGGAATGAGTGGCCAGGTGTCCAGCTTGACTTGTTGCTCTGTCGTGCCGACAATGTGATAGATGTGTGTGAAATGAAGTATAGCAAAGGTGAGTTTGTAATCACTCGAGCCTATGATAGCCACTTGCGTGAACGGAACAGCGTCTTTGCGCAGTTGACAAAGACTAGGGATGCTATTCACACTGTTATTGTAACCACTTGGGGCTTGAAGCAAAACTTTTATTCTGGAAATGTTCAGGCAGTGGTGACGATGGACGATTTGTTTGAGACTCAATAACCAGGGCAGTTCTTAAGGACAAAAACAACCGAAAGAACTTTTGCAGATTTGTGCTTGATGGATTTTTGAAACATCGGGGCTTGACCCCATTGTTTCACTCAACGATGACAGTCTTAGTGGTGTAATTGGAATAGACCACGATTTGAACACCTTTTTCGTCCTTGGCAACTGGAATGCCTTGCAGGTTGTACCTTGCAACTTCGTGGGCTTCGCCTGTGTTGCTGCCGTTGGCAATAGGGCGAATGGCCGAGTCGTCGTTGTTGCCCACAGGCTTCGACATGAGAATCAGGACAGTGTGTACGTTGTTGCTCTGGTTGGTACCCACGCCGTCGCCAATTCCTGTGATGCTCTCTACCTGAAATCCTTCGGCAGCAAGCATGTTGATGATTTGACCCTCATTGAGCCTGTCGTAACTTTTGTTGTAGCAAGACCGCATGCCTTCGGGCACATCGCCTCCAAGTCGCGCGAGAACCCAATTGTTGGAGGGGATGTCAAGATCTACGTAGATAGTCACGTAACTCTTTTGTGCGAGGCTGGTGGCGATTGCCAGTGCTGCGCAAGCCAATAGTATGATTCGTTTCATGATGAGTGCGTTTTTTAGTGAAAACTTAATTTTTTGTTGGTTACTGGTGGCAAAGATAGGTGAAATGGCTCATTCTGCCAAAGCATTTGAGTAAAAAAGGGTCATATTGATGAAGGGTGATTGCTGGCGAAGGTGAATATTACTGTGTAGTGCGAACCGTGAGGGGGGTGGTGCCGCGCAGCCGCTTGTAGAACTTGTCGAGCGAGGCGCTGCTTGCGAAATGTAGCTGGTAGGCAATCTGCTCCACGGTCATGGCTGTTGACTTGAGCAGGCGGGTGGCCTCCATTGCCAGCAACTCGTTGATGCAGTCCATCACGGTTTTGCCTGTTATCTGCTTGACTATTCTTGATAGGTAGGTGGTGGTGATGAACAGACGGTCGGCATAAAACTTGAGGTCGCGGTGCTCAAGGTAGTTGCGGGTTAGTAATGTGTAGAATGAGATAAATATTTCCTCGCTCTGCCGTGAGATATATAGTCTTGTCTTCTCAAATGACTGGATGCTGATTAGGTCGTTGATGAAAACCGAGTACAGATGCTCGAGAATTTCTCCCTTGAGCTGGAGCGGTTGCATGATGTATTGCCTGATGAGAAGCATGAGCGAGAGCAGTCGAGTGGCGTCGTCGTGGGTGAGTGTGACCTTGGAGTTGCCGTAGTTGGAGATGGGAATTATCGATGCCTTGATGAGGTTGCGGAAGGCCTGGGTGTCGAGCGCCATCTGCTGGTCGCAGATGAGGCAGATGCCCTTGTAATCCTCGCTCGCCTCGTGAATGTAGATGGGGCTGCCTGGGTAGAAGACAAACATCTCATTGGGCGTGAAAATCATCTCGCCGGCACCGTTGTCGAGGATGATGTGCCCCTCGGTGACAAGGGTGAAGCTGTACCAGTTCAAGGCTCCAGTCAGTTCGTTGCTGAGCATGGTGAGCTGCTTGTTGGTGAGCGCGCAGGTGAGCTTGTTGTTCCACGTTTCATGCTCAAGTATCTTGAGGTGGGTCTGGCTGATTTCGTTAAGATTTGGCATGTTACATTAATTTTTTTGCAAAGGTACATAAAAAATCATAATTGTTTCGTTTAGGACAATCATTGTTTTTAAAAAAATAATGCGCCATTGAGGAAAATGGCGTAATTTTGCAGCATCAAAACCTAACACATTTTTTATTAACACATAATTATCTTTTAAAACTGACGCAAAAAAATCTATTAAAGCATTGCAGTTTTTCGTGACCAGCCTTAACGCTCAGTCGTTCCAGCACAAGTTGCAGGCAAAGGACCCCATCGAGTTCCTTAAGGCCGACTATAAGGTGTCGGTTGACGGCATTGAGCTGCTGCGCAAGTGCATCGATGGCATCAAGGACGACCTCACCACCTTCGACATGATGAAGGAGTACCTCAAAGACGAGGAGGAGGACATGTACTGGAGCGAGGAGCAACTGGGTCTCATCAAGTGCATCGGCGCTAAGCCATGGCTCATGAAGACTGCCATTTAATAACATTTTAGTTCTATTCATTATGGAAGCAAAAGATCAAGTACTCGAAGCTATGCGCAAGGCTGGCGTGCCTCTGGCTGCCGGTAAGGTCGCAGAGCTCACTGGCCTCGACCGCAAGGTCGTTGACAAGGCGTTTGCCGAGTTGAAGAAAGAGGGCGCTATCACTTCGCCCGTGCGCTGCAAGTGGGAGCCGGCTAAATGATACAGGTTTCTGTTTTGCTGTAAAAGTCAAGGTGAGTGTGTCAAGATAGAATGTCTTCCTCAGTTGGAGCGTTATGACACACCCACTTTTGATGCTCTGTGTTGAATTAATTAAGTGAGTGTGACAATTACTCTTGTCTTGTTTTCTTGTTAACTTGTTTTCTTGTTAACTTGTTTTCTCGTTAACTTGTTTTCTTGTTAACTTGTTTTCTTGTTAACTTGTTTTCTTGTTAACTTGTTTTCTTGTTAACTTGTTTTCTTGTTAACTTGTTTTCTCGTTAACTTGTTTTCTCGTTAACTTGTTTTCTCGTTAACTTGTTTTCTTGTTAACTTGTTTTCTCGTTAACTTGTTTTCTTGTTAACTTGTTTTCTCGTTAACTTGTTTTCTTGTTAACTTGTTTTCTCGTTAACTTGTTTTCTTGTTTTCTATATTATGGATACAATTTATGACTTTAAAGCCTTGACGAGCAGAGGTCAGGAACTGGACTTCGCTCAATTCAAGGGAAAGGTGTTGCTCATTGTCAACACCGCTAGCAAGTGTGGCTTCACGCCTCAGTTCAAGGGACTTGAGGAGCTGAACCAGAAGTATAAGGAGCGTGGACTGGTAACGATAGGATTTCCATGCAACCAGTTCAACCATCAAGACCCTGGCACCGACAGCGAGATTGAGGGGTTCTGCCAGCTAAACTATGGCGTCACGTTCCAAATCATGAAGAAAATCAACGTCAACGGCGACGATGCACACCCCATCTTCAAGTTTCTCAAAAGCAGGACTAAGGGTGTGCTGGGTAGTGCCATCAAGTGGAACTTCACCAAGTTCCTCATCTCGCGCGACGGGGAGGTGATTAAGCGCTACGCTCCCACCACTGCGCCCGAGAAGTTAGTTAAGGACATCGAAGAAATGTTAGGATAGCGTTATGAAGAAGAAAATTATCATCATCGACGGAGGCCCACGCAAGACGTTCAACACGGCCTCAATGTTGCAGAAGATTGCCGAGGGGGCTGCCTCGGTGAGTGAAGAAATCGAAGTGAAGACCGTCAGGCTCTATGGCATGGACTACAAGGGCTGCATGTCGTGCCTAGCTTGCAAGCTCAAGGGAAAGGCAGTGAACGTGTGCAAGTTTCGCGACGCTCTCACTCCAGTGCTTGAGGAAGTGGCGCAGGCCGACGCGCTGGTGATGGGCTCGCCCATCTACTTCAGCGAGGTGACGGCGCAGCTGCGCGCTTTCCTCGAGCGCCTGGTGTTCCCCTGGCTCTCATATAACGACTATAGCCTCACCGCTCCCAAGCGCATTCCGGTTATTCTCTCCTACACGATGAATGCCAATGGCGAGCAGGCCAAGGGCGTTTATCAGTCAATGGCTATCATCGAGAGTTGCCATACACGTGCTATGGGCAACGTGGAGCATGTGGATGCCCTCAACACCTATCAGGTGAAGAACTACGACCGCTACGAGCTGGCTGGCTTTAGCGAGGAAGCTAAGCGCCAGTATCGCGATGAGAACTGGGAGAACGACTTGCAGCGAGCCTATGACGCGGGCCGACGCTTGGCACAGAAGATTAAGTGTTAAGAGTAAAGAGTTAAATGTTAAGTAGGGACAAGGCGTGCCTTGTCCGTTGAAAGTAGGGACAAGGCGTGCCTTGTCCGGGGATCGGGGATCGTGGATCGGATGAAGTAAGTAAGAAGTAAGAAGTGCGACGGCTACTATTGCCTTGTTTGCTTGTTAGCCTGTCAGCTTAAAAAACAATAAAACTATGGAAATAAAAGCAGTAAAATTTCGCAAAAACGGATTCTATGGACAGCCTTTTGCCTTTGGAGGCGAAGAGGGACTGGAAAAATTTGACAAAAACATACGCTACCGTGGTAGCTTGCAAAACTACCTCATCGACACTGGCAGCGAAGTGATACTCGTGGATACTGGCATCCCGGCCGGCACTCCCGAGGAAGTGCCCGATGAGACATCGGCAGCCTACACCGGTGAGGACATCTGCACCTATATGGAGGCCTTCGAGGCTCTAGGATACAAGCCCGAGCAGGTGACTAAAATCTTGCTCACTCATCGCCACAGCGACCACTCGGGCGAGTTGCGCTCCTTTCCAAACGCTAAAATCTATGTTAATGAGGAAGAACTTGGTGCCGAGGAGCTTAAAGGCATCAATAACATTGTGCCCGTGAGCTTCACCGACGGCGCTTATTACAATTTCCCCGAGTGCCAGAAGATTCAGGACGGCATCTATCTCATCAAGGCAAAGGGCCACACCCGAGGCAACAGCATCATCATAGTGGAGATGGACGGCCTGTTCTACATGATTCACGGCGACATCACCTACGTGGACGAGGCACTCTACGAGAACAAGCTCTCGGTTGTCTATGACGACCTTGCTGCCGCCCGCGAGACCCTCGACCGCGTGCGCGAGTTCGTGCGCAATCATCCCACGGTTTATATCTCAACTCACTCGCCACAAGGCTATGAGAATCTTGAGGCAAAGCGTGTGATGGACCTTGACAACCCGGTAGAGACCATCTTCGATGAGGTGAACTTCTCCAAGAAGGAAGCCTCGGGCAAGTGGGTGTGCTCAGTGTGTGGCTATGTCTATGACCCCGCCGAGCACGACGGCGTGCCATTCGAAGACCTCCCCGCCGACTGGCGCTGCCCACGCTGCAAGCAACCCAAAGAAAAGTTCAACAAGGCATAAAAACTGTTTAACCGTTCTATATTGAAAATGCCATCGAGCTTACCTTACCTCGATGGCATTTATTCATGGCTAACTGGCCTGGTTACTACCTCTACATTTACAAGGACTTTTTCATAGACGCGTTAACAATTTTCAATATAAATGTGCTTAATTTTAGCACATGTCAGCACTAACTTTGCAGCGTGAATGCAACGGTCTGCACAAAACTTTTCCACAATCTGCGAAAAATCACCGCTTGAATGCGCTTCAGTTATGGATTTTTGGGGACACCTGCAAAAAACTGTGTTAGGATTGAGACATTGGGCATCGAAGATGCCGGGCGGGTCGGAGACCCGACTTCAATCGCAAGACCATGCAACCACGAAGTGCTCGGGGAGATTCAAAAGCCATAGTCGCACGAAGTGCGGTGGGCGGTGCCCGAAGGGCATTTGAACTCGACCCAACATTGAACCCCAAAGGGGTTCGCAGCTTGGTCCCTGCTGAATCTTACGAAAAGTGCCTCGAAGAGGAACTTCCACCACAGGCTTTTCATGTGAGCTGCGAGGGTCTTCGACCCTCTTGCATGGTATTAGTAATAAATAGCCTCTATCGAGGCACTTAGCCTCTTCGACGCTCATGGACTCATCAACATTAAACACAGGTCTTTGCTGGTGACGCCTTTTTTGTTTCTCGTTACTTGTTTCTGAGTCACAGCAATTTCATTACATTCTCAAGTGTGTTGATTAAGTGTTGCTTGTAAGCAGTGAAGGGGACAAGAGGTACCTCTACCTTGTGCTGGAGGTGATGTTTTTTTGCGCCCAAACCGCCACTACTGTGAAAAATAATGAGTACCTTTGCACGTTTCTAAAAACTATGACACTAAAAAGATTTTTCAATAATCTCAAAAAAGTTAGGAAATGATTAAATTTTGCGTGCGATTAGTACAGCGTTGGTTGCCAGAACCATTTATTTTTGCCATCTTGCTCACCTTTGTGGCGGCGTTGGTGGCAATGCCTTTATGTAACCAGACACCGCTTGAGGTGGTTGAGCACTGGGGCGATGGCGTGTGGAATTTGCTGGAATTTGCCATGCAGATGGCGCTGGTTCTTGTGTGTGGGTCGGCTCTGGCTGCTGCACCGGTTATCAAACGAACCATCAACGCAATGGCCCGCGTGCCACAGAGCGCCCCGTCAGCAATAGCTCTAGTGACTGTGGTGTCGGCACTGGCGTGCTGGCTCAACTGGGGCTTTGGACTCATCGTTGGAGTGGTGCTTGCCAAGGCAATAGCACGTCAGCGCTCCGATGTCGATTATCGGCTTCTCATAGCATCGGCCTATAGTGGCTTCGTCGTGTGGCACGCTGGCATGTCGGGCTCAATTCCTCTCACCATGGCAACACCTGGCGAAGCTCTCGCAATGGCTACCGATGGTGCTCTCACCGCCCCTGTGCCCTTGGCGCACACCATCCTCGACTGGCACAATCTCATCACTGTGCTGGTTGTGATAATTGGCATCACCATCACTAACACCCTTATGCACCCCAAGAAGGGCGTCCTTGCCATCAACCCCTCGCTCCTTAAAGACGATGATGATATTGTGACCACTGTTCCAGACTCTGATAAGACTCCGGCACAGCGGCTTGAGCAAAGCAAACTGCTCTCATGGCTCGTGGCAATGATGCTCGTGGCCTATCTTGTTATTCATCTCGCTGTGAACGGTGCCAGTTTAGACATTGGTGGGGTCATCATGATATTCCTCGCGCTGGGTCTGGTGCTTCATCCCACACCAGTGCACTACGTGCGTGCCTTCGCAAAATCTACCACCGGGGCTGCTGGCATCATTCTGCAGTTCCCGTTCTATGCCGGCATCATGGGCATCGTCACTGGGGTAGGCATCAGCGGCATCAGCCTGGGAGGAGTCTTGGCCGACGCTTGCATCCAAATCAGCAATTCAGTCACCTATCCGTTGCTCACCTTCCTTTGCGCAGCGGTGCTCAACTTGTTTGTGCCAAGTGGCGGCGGTCACTGGGCTGTGCAAGCGCCAGTTATGTTCACCGCTGGAGCCAACCTCGGTGTGGATCCTGGCCTGACGGGCATGGCTATTTCTTGGGGCGACGCATGGACCAACCTCATTCAACCATTTTGGGCGCTCCCGGCCTTGGCAATAGCTCGCCTCGACGCAAAGGACATCATGGGCTTCTGCCTGATCGATCTTCTTGTCACAGGGGTCATCATCGGCACTGGCTTGTTGATTTGGGCTATATAGTGGAAGGCTTTTTTGAGGGGAGATAATGAATACATTTTGCTCTAAGTGCTACATATAATTAAGTTACAGTCATGTCGGCATTACTTCAAGTAGAGAACTTATCTAAATCTTATGGCTACGAGCCGTTGTTCACCGGCATCTCCTTCGGGCTTGACGAGGGCGACAAGGTGGGGCTCATTGCCAAGAACGGCACTGGCAAGAGCACGCTGCTCAACCTGCTTGCAGGAGTGGAGAGCCCCGATGGCGACGGCTCAATCATCTACCGTAACAACCTGCGCATTGGATACTTGCCGCAGAGCCCGGTGTTTGAGTCGGCCAAGGCGGTGCTCGACGTGTGCCTTGAGGGCGATGACGCGGCATCGGTGGCGGTGCGAGCCTATGAGCGGTCGCTCACCAGCGACGACGCCACGGCCATGACTAATGCCATCCAGGCTATGGACAGCAGCCATGCCTGGGACTATGAGGCGCGCTTTAAGCAGATTCTCTCGCAGCTGAAGATTGACGACTTCCACCAGCCGGTGGGTGAGCTCAGCGGTGGGCAGCTCAAGCGCGTGGCGCTTGCCAAGATTCTCATCGACGAGCCGCAGTTCCTCATCCTTGATGAGCCTACTAACCACCTCGACATCGACATGATAGAGTGGCTAGAGAACTACCTGCGACGCAGCACCATGACGCTGCTCATGGTCACTCACGACCGCTATTTCCTCGACAACATCTGCTCCAAGATCATGGAGCTCGACCAGCAGCACATCTACACCTACGATGGCAGCTACAACTACTACCTCGAGAAGCGCGCCGAGCGCATCGAGGCGCAGAATGTGCAGGTGGAGCGGGCTCGCAACCTCTTGCGCACCGAGCTTGAGTGGATGCGACGGCAGCCACAGGCGCGCCAGCACAAGGCGCAATACCGCATCGACGCGTTCTACGACCTGCAAGAGCGGGCTCGCGGCATACGCGACCGCGGCGATGTGCGCCTCAATGTGAGTTCGGCCTACATTGGCAAGAAGATTTTCACCGCACATCAGGTATGCAAGGCTTTTGGCGACAAGGTCATTCTCAAGGACTTTGAATACACCTTCGCGCGCTACGAGAAGCTGGGCATTGTGGGCGACAATGGGGTGGGTAAATCCACCTTCATCAAGTTGCTGCTCGGCGAGGTGCCGTGCGACAGCGGCAGCTTCGAGATAGGCAAGACGGTGCGCTTTGGCTACTACAGCCAGGAGGGGATGAACCTCGACGAGAGCAAGACGGTGATTGAGGCAGTGCGCGACATTGCCGAGTATATCTACTTCGACGAGAAGACTCAATACACTGCCGCGCAGTTCCTTAATATGTTCCTCTTTAACAATAGCGAGCAACAGAAGTATATAGCCAACCTCAGTGGCGGCGAGAAGCGACGGCTCTACCTGGCGATGGTGCTCATGAGCAAGCCCAATTTCCTCATCCTCGACGAGCCCACCAACGACCTCGACATCTCCACGCTCGAGATTCTGGAGGACTATCTGTCGAAGTTCAATGGCTGCGTCATTATCGTGAGCCACGACCGCTTCTTCATGGACCGCACTGTGGATCATACTTTCGTCTTCATGGGCGACGGAGTGGTCAAGGACTTCCCAGGTAACTACAGCGAGTACAGGGCATGGAAGGACTATCACGACCGTCTCGACGCCGAGGCTGCGCGTGCTGCCGCTAAGCCCAAAGAGAAGGTCCACTACAACGTGCGCGACAATAGCAACAAGCTCTCCTACAAGGAACGCAAAGAGCTAGAGGCGCTCACTGCCGAGATAGAACAACTCACTGCCGAGAAGCAGCAGCTCGACACGCTCTTTGCCAGCGGCGAGGTGATTACCGACATGGACTCCAAGAGCGCGCGTTACAGCGAGCTACAGCAGCTCCTCGAGGAAAAAGAGATGCGATGGCTTGAACTCAGCGAAAAGGAGTGAGAGCATAATTTGGCGACCACAAAAAATATAACTATCTTTGTACCACAAACCTCCCACCTTATAACGAACTCATAAAATGCCACAGTTTGCCGAAGTAGTATTGCCGCTAGCGGTGCAAGGCACCTACACCTACCGCATTCCCCCCACTATGACCGTGGGGGCGGGCTTCCGTGTGCTCGTGCCTTTTGGGCGCAAGAAGTTCTACACTGCTATCGTGGTGATGACCCACGACATTGAGCCGCAGGGTTACAAGGTGAAGGAAATCCTGGCGTTGCTCGACGAGGGGCCTGTGCTGCGACACCCGCAGCTCAAGTTCTGGCAGTGGATTGCCGACTACTACCTGTGCACCGTGGGCGAGGTGTATAAGGCTGCCGTGCCTAGTGGGCTAAAGGTTGAGAGTGAGACGTTTATTAGTCCTTGTCCTGACTACGAAGAGGCTGTGCCTGGCGAGCTCAACGACCGCGAGAAGGTGATTCTCGACTTCACCAACCAGCGTGGCAAGGTGCAGATCACCGAGCTTACCACCGCTACTGGATTCAAGAATGTGGAGAGCATTGTGAGCCGATTGCTCGACAAGGGGGCGGTACTTGTGGCCGAGAAGGTGATGGACAACTATCGGCCTAAGACCGAGACTTGCGTCAGGCTCACCATTGAGCGCAGTGATGAGCAGCGACTGCATGGCTTTTTCGACCGTGTGGGGCGGGCCAAGAAGCAGGAGCAGCTCTTGCTGGCCTATCTAGACCTGTCGCACTGGATGCAGCGCAGCAAGCCGGTGAGAGAGGTCACTCAAGAGGAGCTGTTGCAGCGCTCGGGGTGTACACAGCCAGTGCTTGCCGCCGCTCGCAAGAATGGCATCTTCGAGATTTACAAGCGCGAAATAAACCGCTTTGAGTCGGTGGGGGGCGCAGCAGTGGAGCTGCCCACTCTCACCGATGTGCAGCACAAGGCCTATAATGCTATCCACAATAGCTTCAAGGAAAAAGACATAACGCTGCTGCATGGCGTCACTTCCAGCGGCAAGACGTCAATCTATATGCACCTAATCGGTGATGCCCTGGCTCTAGGAAAGCAGGTGCTATACCTGGTGCCCGAGATTGCCCTTACCACTCAGCTCACGCAGCGCCTGAGGCGGGTATTTGGCGAGCGACTGCTCATCTATCACAGCAAGTTCAGCGACAACGAGAGGGTAGATATCTGGAAGAAATTGCTCACCTCGAGCGAGCCGTGCGTGATAATTGGCGTGCGCTCGAGTGTGTTCCTGCCTTACAGCAACCTGGGCCTCGTCATTATCGACGAGGAGCACGACACCAGCTACAAGCAGCAAGACCCGGCACCACGATACAACGGCCGCGACACTGCCATCATGCTGGCGCACATGCACGGCGCCAAGACGGTGCTTGGTTCGGCTACGCCGGCCATCGACACCTATTATAAAGCCCTCAACGGCCGATATGGGCTCGTGGAGCTAAGCACACGATATGGCGACATGAAGATGCCGCTGGTGCACACTATCGACCTCAAGCAGGCATGGCGCAAGCACGAGATGAACGGTATGTTCTCGCAGGAGCTAATCGACGAGTGCCGCAAGGCGTTGAACAACCACGAGCAGGTGATTCTCTTCCAGAACCGTCGCGGCTATGCTCCCATGGTGCGCTGCAAGCAGTGTGCGTGGGTGCCCACTTGTGTCAACTGCGACGTCT
>Ga0247611_10004508_pt1 | contig 19250 bp, 15 predicted proteins | sample 177DNAGHGhighgp2_FD_192422 | JGI IMG/M metagenome (GOLD analysis project Ga0247611, IMG submission 192422) | Sheep rumen microbial communities from Palmerston North, Manawatu-Wanganui, New Zealand - 1770 DNA GHGhigh gp2 | ecosystem: Host-associated > Mammals > Digestive system > Stomach > Rumen... | reverse complement strand
CAGAGACAGCACAAGGTATTTTTGTTAATTTTAAAAATGCACTTAGAACAACGAGAAGCAAGATGCCAATGGGTATTGCACAAATTGGTAAAGCATTTAGAAATGAAATAACACCAGGAAATTTTATTTTTAGAACAAGAGAATTTGAGCAAATGGAACTTGAGTTTTTCTGTAAACCAAATACTGATTTGGAATGGTTTGACTATTGGAGAAAATATGCTAAAGAATTCTTACTTAAACTTGGTATAAAGGAAGAAAATATTAGATTAAGAGATCATAGCCCAGAAGAACTTGTTTTTTATAGTAAAGCAACTACAGATATTGAATTTGCTTTCCCATTTGGATGGGGAGAACTATGGGGTATTGCAGATAGGACTGATTACGATTTATCACGTCATATGGAACATTCAGGAGAGGATTTAACTTATCTAGATCCAGAAACAAATGAAAGGTATGTTCCATACGTAATTGAACCATCTCTTGGTGCAGATAGAGTAACCTTGGCATTTTTGTGTAATGCATACGAAGAGCAAGAAATTGCAGAAGGTGACACAAGAACAGTTCTTCATTTACATCCTGCATTAGCACCATACAAAGTTGCAGTATTACCATTATCGAAGAAACTTTCAGAAAAAGCAGATGAAATTTATGCAAAGCTTTCAAAAAAGTTTATGTGTGATTATGATGAAGCAGGAAGTATAGGAAAGAGATATAGAAGAGAAGATGAAATTGGTACACCATTCTGTGTCACTGTAGATTTTGATACATTAGAAGATGGATGTGTAACAATTAGGGACAGAGATACAATGGAGCAAGTTAGAGTAAAGATAGAGGACGTTGCATCGTACGTAGAAGAACGATTAGATTTTTAGAATTAATAGGGCCGTCCCTTATTGACAGAAAATTGTCAAAAGGGACAGACCTAGTCGAAAAAATAGCAAATTATTTACTAAAAATATATGGTAAAAAAATATAAGGGGTGTCCCTTTTGACAATTTTCTGTCAATAAGGGACGGCCCCAAGAACAGGAAGGTGAAGTTATGAGTTATAATTTTAAAGACATAGAGAAAAAATGGCAAAATAAATGGTACACACAAGGTACATTTTGCGCTAAACAAGATTTTAGTATAAAAAAGAAGTGGTATGGATTAATCGAATTCCCATACCCATCAGGTCAAGGACTTCATGTAGGACATCCGAGAAGTTATACAGCTCTTGATATTATTGCTAGAAAAAAGAGAATGGAAGGATACAATGTACTTTATCCAATAGGTTTTGATGCTTTTGGTCTTCCTGCGGAAAACTATGCAATAAAAAATCACGTTCATCCAAAGATTACTACTGAGAAGAACGTGGCACACTTTACAGAGCAACTTAAAGCTCTAGGATTTTCTTTTGATTGGGATAGGGTAGTTAACACTACTGACCCAAATTATTATAAATGGACGCAATGGATATTTATAAAATTATGGGAAAAAGGTTTGGCTTACAAGGCAACAATGCCAATCAATTTTTGCACAGGCTGTAAAGTAGGTTTAGCAAATGAGGAAGTTGTAAATGGTGTTTGTGAGAGGTGCGGAAGTCCGGTTGTCCAAAAAGAAAAATCACAATGGATGCTTAAGATAACAGAGTACGCACAAAGATTAATTGACGACTTAGATGATCTTGATTATTTAGAAAAAATAAAAATTCAGCAAAAGAATTGGATCGGTCGTAGTGAGGGAGCAGAAGTTAACTTTAAGATTAAAGGAACAGATGATACACTTTTAGTTTATACTACAAGACCAGATACAATATTTGGCGCTACATATATGGTTGTCGCACCAGAACACAATTTAATTGAAAAATATGCAGATAAAATAACCAATATTGATGAAGTTAACGAATATAAGCAAAAGGCTGCCATGAAGTCAGACTTTGAAAGAGCAGAATTAAACAAAGAAAAAACTGGTATTGAGATAAAAGGGATTAAAGCAATTAATCCATTAACTGGCGAAGAGATACCTATCTGGATTTCTGACTATGTTCTTATCACATATGGTACTGGAGCAATAATGGCAGTACCGGCACATGATACAAGAGACTTTGAATTTGCTAAAAAGTTTAATATGCCAATTAAGCAAGTTATTAGAAATAAAGAAGATGATGACAGCGAGGGTAAAGAATTAGAAGAAGCTTTTGTTGATATTGAAAATGGCATAGCCATTAATTCAGGATTTTTGAATGGATTATCAACTAAAGAAGCTATCGAAAAGGCCATCCAGTACATAGAAGAAAATAAGCTTGGAGAAAGAAAGGTAAACTATAAGTTACGTGACTGGGTATTTTCTCGTCAAAGATATTGGGGAGAACCAATTCCAATGGTTTACTGTGAAGATTGCGGATGGAATCCAATACCTATAGACGAATTACCATTAAAACTTCCAGAAATAGATGATTATGAACCAGGAGAAAATGGTGAGTCACCACTTGCAAAACAAACAGAATGGATAAAAACCAAATGTCCAAAATGTGGTAAGGATGCTAAAAGAGAAACCGATACAATGCCACAGTGGGCAGGCTCATCATGGTACTTCTTAAGGTACATGGACCCACATAATGACAAAGAATTAGCTTCAAAAGAAGCCATAGAGTATTGGTCACCAATTGATTGGTATAATGGTGGAATGGAACACACAACTCTTCACTTATTGTATTCAAGATTCTGGCACAAATTTTTATATGATATTGGAGTGGTTTCTACAAAGGAACCATACCAAAAGCGTACATCTCATGGAATGATTCTTGGAACAAATGGTGAAAAAATGTCAAAATCAAAAGGAAATGTAATAAATCCAGATGAAATTATTACTGAATTTGGTGCAGATACATTTAGAGTTTACGAAATGTTTATGGGGCCATTTGATCAGACAGCTCCATGGTCTATGGAATCAATTCGTGGATGTGGTAAGTTCCTAGATAGAGTTTGGAACATGCAAGAAATATTAATTCCGGGTGATAAGTATTCTGAAAAACATGAGAAAATGATGCATAAAGCAATAAAGAAGGTTTCGTCTGATATAGAAGAAATGAAATTTAACACATCAGTGGCTGAGTTTATGAAAATGACTAATGAGTTCTATAAAGATAAAGAAATCAACATGGCAGAATATAAGACATTTTTACAACTTTTAAATCCTTTTGCTCCACATATGACGGAAGAATTATTTGAAGTAATTGGTGAAACAAAGATGATTAGTGAAATGCCTTGGCCAACATATGATGAAGCAAAGACAATAGATGACATGATTGAAATTCCAGTACAAGTTAATGGAAAACTAAAGGGCATTATAGTTGCTCCAAAGGATGCAGAGCAAGATGAAGTAAAATCAATTGTTGATGGTGATGAAGGAATTCAAAAAGCCATTGAAGGAAAAAATGTAGTAAAAGAAATATATGTTAAAGGTAAGATTTATAATATAGTTATTAAATAAAAAAACGAAGACGGCCTGGGGTGGCCGTCTTTTGCTTTGAAAGGGCTAAACTGTAGGGATAATGATATCAATTTTACTACCTTCTTTTTGCTAAAGGGACATAAAGCAATTTATGAGGGTAGGAAACAAACAATGATCCAAATAAGGGAAAGCCCAAATCAAAGCGATGCATTCCATACGGCTGTTGCCGATATTGGAATACTCTATATAAATCCCCAACACCTTAATTATAGCATGGGTTTACATAAAAATCAAGATGTTTATTAAAAAAATATAATAAAATATGTTAAGAAGGCACGTATACAAGATTTTTCTACTTTTAAAAATTAATTAAGAGTTCTAAAATGTACATGACAATTTGACTAAAATGTGAAATATACCATAATAATGCGCAAAGGCTAGTTTACATAATTTGCGTTTTTCTAAAAAAAATGTTATAATTATGTTTGGAGGGACTATCTTTTTATAGAAAGGAGTTTAGATTATGTTAATGCCTAATGATAAGTATTGGGAGGCTATATCTATGAGAGGTGATAAGTATTTGAAGGATATAGCTGCGAAAGTTGGTATTCCCCCAATCATGTGTTCTAATCCATCTTTTATGAGTGAATTTAAGTTATACGTGGAGTATTTTTCACGATGGTCAGTAAGTGAAGCAGCATTTCATCCGTTGAGTGAAGCTGAAATTAATTCCATTGTGATGAAAGTTCAGCCTAATATAAGAGTTGTCCAAGGTAAGGTAGATGATGAGGCTATGAAGAGAGAAAATTTACATAACATTCAAAATCGTTCAACAATAAGCATTATGTATGATCCACAGCTTGGACCAAACGCTCCTCCAAGTGTTGTCTTTGATAATTATGATAGAGAACCAATAGGAAATGGAGAAAGACATACTCAAAGTATATATGAGGTAGATTCGCCAAATACAGTTGTAAACAAATTTACTTCAAAAGTTAAGGATGAATTTTTAAGTCGAACCATTACTAGGTCTGATAATGATGGAAAAACTTTAGACACTACACACATATCGTACGATCCTAAAAGTGGTAAACCAAAACAATTAAATCATACCAATTCATTTGGAGAGGTTGATTATGGAGAATCATATACTGATGGTCGTTTAGAGTCAAGTTTCCACATTAAAAATTTGGATGGTAGGACAGTAGATACTACCTCTAAAAAGTATGATGTAAGTGGAAGAGTGGTTTCAACTAAAGTGAGCAGAGCAGTCGATAATGTTGTTAGATATGAAGCTACTTCACGTATAGATAGAAATGGAAATGTAATTGATGTTTGTGAAGATAACTATAGGCCTAATGGTACATTAAGTACCAAAAAGCTCAGAGATTTTAGTGGAGCAATTATTTCTTCTGGTGTATATGAGGCTGATGGTATATCTAATGTAACAGAAGAATACTATAGGAGTGGTGCAATTAAATCAAGAACTTCATTTTCAAAGGATGAAAAAAATAGAATTCAAATTGAAAAGAGGTCTTTCGATGAAAGTGGAAAGTGCGATGAGCATTTTATGGAAAAAGTTGTAGATGGTAGAATAAGAGCAAAGGCTGTTGAACATTTTGAAAATGGTAAAAGTGTTGGAGCTGATTATACAGAGTATATGGAAGATGGAAGGCCTGGGGTAGTAAAAAGTTATTATCCAAGCAAAAGAATAAAGTCTAGTATAAGCTACAAATATCCAGACGAACGTACTGTAAGTTATTCTGGATATGGCTATGCTGAAAACGGAGCTAAAAAAACTTTTACAAGAGGGCAAGTTATTGACGGAATAAAAAAAGAAGCGATTACGCAGTTAGATGAGAAAGGAAATGCTATAGGAGTTAAATTCTTGAACTATGACGCCAATGGTAATATCATTGAAAATTCACCAGAAAGAAGTGATGGCATGGCTCAAGCTATGGAGTAAATCTAATAATAAAATAAAATATAAACACCTATTTATTGTTTACTATTTGTAGGTTATTAAACACATAAATAGGTGTTATTTTTTTCGTTAACATGAGTAAACACCAATATTCATATTGACTTTTTTTGCAATTAAATATATAAGTATAAATAGGTATAAAAAGGCCATATTGTCATTTGTGGCTTGTTACGAAAGGAATACAAATGCTAAGCTGTTTAGGTATTTTTGTAGATAATAATTTAATTAAATATGCTAAATTGAAGAGAAATAAAAAAACATATAGTGTAGAGTCATTTGGAATAGAGGTATATGATGATATAGAAAAGACTATAAACCGTATAATTGAGGAAACAAATAGTGAAAATATTCCAATTTGTACCAATATTTCAAATGAGGTTTATAGTTATTTTGATGTTTATTCAGAACTGGATAAAGATGATATCGAAAAATCATTGAAAATAGAATTTGATAAATTGTGTTCAGATAATGGATTAAATTCAGATGATTTTATTTCAAAATATACACTTAATTTTCATGATGAGGATGAAGAAAAGTTAAGAGCAACATATATTTCAATTGCAAAAGAATATTTAGAATCATACTTAAAGATTTTTAAAGGGCATAAGTTAAATAGCGTTATACCACTGGGTATGGCGATTACCAATCTTATTGAAGATAGAGCTGAAAATGCGATAATTGTTAATTTAGAAGAAAATTCAGAAGTGATTTTTTATTTAAACAAATCTATAAGTAGTGTTGAAGATATTAGATATTCTTTAAGAGAAGCATTATTAAAAATAAATGAAGAAGAAATGTCATACAAAAAATCTATAGAAATGCTTAAAACTGTTAATCTTTTTAATTATGAAGATAGTAAGTACTCTAACATCATAATACCACTTATGGATAATATTTGTGATGAAATAAATAGGCTAGCTGATGAATATGATGATCCTATTAAGAGAGTTTATATTACAGGAACTGGAGCGATAATCAATAATATTGATATGTATTTCCAAGATAGAATAAATATAAAATGTGAGTTATTAAAACCATTTTTTTGTGACGTTAATTCATCGAATGACCCAATCAAAGAATATGTTGAAGTCAATTCGGCTATAGCTTTGGCCATAGATGGACTTAAGAATATAAATAAAGATGTCAATTTTGCACCGCGTACAAAGTTAGAAGAACTAGAAATTGACACAAAGATAACAACTCAAGAAGATTTTGAAGTATCAGACTGGAAAGAAATGATAAAAGAACCACTTACAGTAGATGAAAGACTATTTCTTAGAATTATCATATTTGAGATGCTATTTTTAATTATTTATGGAATGTTTAGTGGAAGTACACTAAAAAAACTTAATGCTAAAAGTGAAGAAATAAAAGATAATATTGCCAAAACGTCAGAACAAATTAAAAAGATAAACGATAACAGCGATACTATTTCAAAATATAGTCTTGCATATGAAAAAGGAATAGGTGTTGATTCAACATCGAATACTGAGAGTGGAAAAATTACCAATATGTTAGTAAACATCATGTATGTTATTCCTACAAGAGTTCAACTTACATCAATTAAACAAATTGATAAAGAGTCGGTTGAAATAACTGCAGAGTCTGATAATGCTGAAGAAATTGATACATTTACAAAGTCTATTGAATCAGAAGGTGTACTTTCAGAAGTTCAAAGTAGTAAAAGTGGAACAGGAACAATAAAACTAACATTAAAAGGAAAATTTGTAAAATAATAAAGAGGTTTAAAATTGAGAAAATATATTTTAATTGGAATTTGCATATTTTTAGCATTGGTATGTTTGCTTCGTGTTTCTGTTGGTAAGAAAAGCTATGGAAATATAAAAAAAGTATTTTATTCCAACATAGAACTAAAAAATGAGTTGGATAAGAAAAATGGAGAAGAATACAAGGCAGCGCAGGATAAGCTTGATACAGCAGTAAAGAATTATAAATCAAACCAAGAACAGTATAATGCTTTAAATAACTCAAATGGTGGAGCCAATATAAAGAAAGGCATAGATAGAGCAAAGCTAAAAACTACGATTGAGAAATACGCTAAACAAAATTTATTAAATGTTAGCTATGAAATAAAAAAATCATCTGAAGTTATTTCAGTTTCAAATGAATTTGCTTACTATGATATTTATTTTTCAGCCAAAGGCGAGTATTATGACATAAACAAATTTATAGAAACAATTGAAAATGATTTTTCGCTTGGATTTGTTGTAGAAAATTTTGAGATGAAAAATGGTGAAAGTGGCATAGAAGCTAAATTTGTTGTTAAAAATATAGCAATCAACGAAGCGGAATAAATATATAATCGGAGAAATAAAAATATGAAGGAAAGAATTCTAAAAGAAGGATTAATAGTGGCTGCGTTAATTGCAGTAACATGTTTTATAAATGGAGTAATGGTTTATGATTTTTCACCTAATAATAGCGAAGATATTTTGCATAGGAGCTATGCTGAACCACAAGAAGTAAAAGAAGTACTTGCTCAAATAGAAAAAATGAATTCAAATGATGTAAACAAAAAAGCAAGTGAAGAAGGTACTGAAAAAGTCGAAATAGCTCTTTCAGATGCTGAAAAGAAGGCAAATGAAAAACATGCAACTGGAAAAAAGAATCCATTTGATAATTATTTTAGCGCAGAAACAGAAATAGAGACAAAGAAAGAAAAGCCTATAAATCAGTCAGAAGGAACTTTCTTTGAAAAGAAAGATAAAAAATAGATACATATGAATAAATTATTTAAGGTGAATATTTCAAACAAAAAGGAGTGGAAATGAAATTTCATAGGTTTGTAGTAATGTGTGTGATATTTTTTCTTATTTTAGGTGTGGCATTTTATGCATTAATTGAGTCTGGAGTACTTGAATCAGATGAAGTGCAAAGTGTAACACATTTTTTTGAAAAAAAAGAAACTGATGAATCACAAGAAATGGTAGAAAACAACGAAAATGAAGTATCTACCAATAGTAATACAGAAGAAAAAGCTGATGAAACCGACGTAGTTGAAGTAATATCAGAATAAGGGGTAAATATGAAAATTGGCATTGATTTAGGCGGAAGCCATATAGGTGTTGGATTAATCGAAGGGTGCAATTTAATTGATACTGATGATAAATTCTTTCTTAGCAGTGACAAAGAAAATATTGAAGCTGCAATTGAAAGAAATATTGAAGAACTGACTTCAAAACTACTAGAAAAAAATAATATTTCTATTGATGATATTGAGAGCATTGGAGTGGCATCACCAGGGACGATAGCAGATGGAAAAATAAAATCATGGAACTTAGGGCTTGACTTTTATGATTTGAGAAGCATTCTAGAAAACAAATATCATAAAACGGTCAATGTTAGAAATGATGGCAAGTGCGCTGCAATGGCTGAAAAAAAATATGGAATACTGAAAGATTATGATGATTGTGTCTTTGTCAATATTGGAACTGGAATAGGTGGCGCAGCATTTATTGATGGAAAACTTTTAGAGCCAAAGAAATATTCAGGATTCGAATTTGGACATATGACAATAATAAAGGATGGGATTAAATGCACTTGTGGGAAAAGTGGTTGCTTCGAAAGATATGCATCAATTAAATCTCTTAAACAAAGAGTAACTAAGACTTTAAGTATTGATGGTACAGATATGTCAGGGCAATACATGAGAGAAGTTCTTATGGTGCAAAATGAAGAAACTTTGAGAGACGATGTAAATGATTTCGTGAATTGCTTGAGAATAGGAATAGCTAATCTGATTGATATTTTTGAGCCAGAAGTGGTTTGCTTTGGTGGAAGTTTCTCTTATTACGAAGGTTATCCAGTATATAATCAATTTCTAGAGGAAATAGCAAAAGATACTTCTACATTTAATAAAAATATTCCAAAATTTGTAACTGCTGACTTTAAAAATGATGCAGGAATTATAGGCGCGACAATCTTTTAAAACATTTTCTTAAAAAAATAATCTTGATTAAATATTAGAAATTGACATAATTCAAAAAAAAGAGTATAATTAACAAAGTATTTAATGAGATTAATTTTTTGGAAAACCAAATAGACTGTTCGGAAATTTTAAGTCTGTGGTTAAAATTACCTATAATAAAACCTTTTTGGAGCGGCTGAAATTACTGGAGATGAAAGTAATTTATTATAAAAGGTTGGAAATTATAGCATATTTTATTATTTAATAAGGAAGTGCTACGCATTTCCTATTTTCCAGGGATAGTTAAACATTTATGTTTAGCTCATATTTCGTTTTTCAAAAATGATCTATTTTAAATAGGTCGTTTTTTTTATTCATTTAACATTAAATATTAAACAATTAATTATATTAGAAATTTGAAAGGAGAATTAAAAACAACAATGGAAGAAAATATAACAAAAGAAAATCAAAATGTAAATGACGGGAATAAGAAAAATACAAATAAGAAGAATTTTAATAAAAAGAAAAAATTAAATAAAAATTTTTCAAAAAATAAAAATAATTCTAATAATCAGGGAAATCAAAATTCTCAAAATCAACCAAGTGAGCTAAATGTAAAAAAAGTTCAAAAGAAAAATGTGAGTATTTTGGATAAAAAGACAAAAAAACAAGCATTAAAATCAAAACCCATGAAGAAAAAGAAATCTTTAGATGAAACGTTAGAAGATCAGTTTTTCTTAAAAGAAGATTTTTCATTTAAAAAATCAAAATTAAAAATTATTCCACTTGGTGGAATTGAGGAAATTGGAAAGAACATCACTGTATTTGAATATGAAGATGAGATTGTTATTGTAGACTGTGGTGTAGCTTTTCCAGAAGAAGATATGCTTGGAATAGATTTGGTAATACCTGATTTTACGTATCTAGTAAATAATCAAAAAAAGATAAAAGGTTTAGTAATTACTCATGGTCATGAAGATCACATAGGTTCAATTGCTTACTTATTAAAACAAATTAATGTGCCAATTTATGCAACTAAACTTACTATTGGTTTAATAAAGAATAAGCTTGAAGAACATAGGTTATTAAATGTAGCTAAACTAAATATTGTAAGCCAAGGAGATATAGTAGATTTTGGAAGGTATTTTAAAGTAGAATTTATTAGAAGTTGTCACAGTATTCCAGACTCTGTAGCTCTTGCAATTCATACACCAGCTGGAGTTGTGGTTCATACAGGAGACTTTAAAATAGATTATACACCAATTGATGATCAAAAGATTGATTTAGGAAGGCTTGCAGAACTTGGTAACAAAGGCGTTCTCGCACTTCTTTCAGATAGTACTAATGCTGAAAGAAGGGGATATACAATGTCTGAAAGCACAGTAGGAGAAGTGTTTAATAGACTATTTACAAATTGTAAAAAAAGAATCGTGGTTGCGACTTTTGCATCAAACATGCATAGAGTTCAACAAATTGTTAACTCTGCAGTTGCAAATAATAGAAAGATTGCTGTTTGTGGAAGAAGTATGATTAACATGATTCAAACTTCAGTTGATTTAGGATATATACATGCTCCTAAGAATACATTTATAGATATTGATTTGCTTAAAAATTATAATGATGACCAGCTAGTTATTATCACTACTGGAAGCCAAGGTGAGCCAATGTCGGCACTTACAAGAATGGCAACAGGAGAGCATAGAAAAGTAAATATTAATTCAAATGATTTAGTAATAATTTCAGCTACACCAATACCAGGAAACGAAAAGTTCGTTGCTAGAGTTATTGATGATTTAATGAAAATTGGAGCTGAAGTTGTATACAGTTCACTTGATGATGTTCACGTTTCTGGGCATGCTTGCCAAGAAGAGCAAAAATTAATGCTTTCACTAGTTAGACCAAAGTATTTTATTCCTGTTCATGGAGAATACAGACAACTTGTTGCACATAGAAATACGGCAAGAATTATGGGTATTCCAGCAGAGAATATAATTCTAATGAAAAATGGAAAAATACTTGAAATAAATGAAAACGATGCTAAATTAACTGGTTCAGTTACAAATGGAAGTGTATTTATTGACGGACTTGGAGTTGGAGATGTTGGAAATATTGTTATTAGAGATAGACAGCATCTTTCTCAAAATGGATTGATAATTGTAGTGCTTACCATGAATAAAAGTGGTGCAGTTGTTGCAGGGCCAGATGTTATATCAAGAGGATTTGTATATGTTAGAGAATCAGAGAGTTTAATGGATGACGTAAAGCAGCTTTTAAATGCAGAAATAACGAAGTGTTTAGAAAGCGGAAATACGGATTGGAGTAGTATTAAGACAACAATAAAGGAATCATTAAAAACCTTTATTTATCAACAAACAAAGAGAAATCCTATGATTTTGCCAATCATTATGGAAGTGGATTAGTATAAAAATACATTTTTTATCAAATAGTAATGAGAAAGACCTCACCCTAGAAAAAGGGTGAGGTCTTCTTCGTAGGCAATGTAACAATCTTGAATTTATGCGGGCTGTAATACGTAAACCTGTGCGTACAGGTTTTCAGCAGGAAATTCCTGCATCTCGTATATCAGCTTTTCTTTCATCATCATCTGCCTGCAGCGCCAGACTACGATGGAGTTCCTAGCATTATTGAGCTGTTTCTTGGAGTAACCGGTTATAATAACCAAATGATCTCCATGCTCAACGTAATCTGGTTCAAAGGTCACAGAAAGAACATATTCCTTTTTTACAGCATTATAGCCGATATAGGAAACCCGTTTTATTGCTCTTCCGTTTTTTGCCTGGTAGTTGACAGTGGAATCCACTTCTTTAATGAGCAGTTCCATTGAAGGAGCGGTTAATCTCTCAATGTTGTTCATGATACGCCTTTCTCCAGTACACTGGAAATAACTGTTTACTATTGCATACATTTATATTATACCATATTATGTTAACAATTCCAAATAATCTTTATAGAAGTCTTGTATTTTAGATATTTGTGAATGAATAATTGGACTTGAAAAATGCTCAAGCACTCGTTGTGTATATATATCTAGGTACTTTTTTTCTTTTAATGTACTTAGAGTATTTTTAAAGTATATATCAAAAATATATGCATAGAAGATTATAATCATATCTGCATTATTATGTATTTTTTGATAATTGAGTGCCTTTTTATTTTTAAAGTCATTCATTAATTCATCGCTTATTTTTTCATCGTCAAAATCTTTATACCAAAAAATAGCAGGAAATTTATCAATAGTAATGGTATAAAAAATATCAAGTTTATCGGCATCTCTAATAATTTTTGCAAATAATAATTCTTTTTCTGTTAAATTGTCTTGGATTTTTAATCTATTGTGATTAAGCACAGCTTTTTTTATAATTTCATCGTATTCGTCACTTGGAATGAATTCTCTTATTTTTCCATCGTCAAAAAGTACACTAACACTTTTTTCTGCATGATTTATTTTACTATCTCTATCACTAAAAGTGTCAGCTATTCGAACTTGCTCAAATCTTCCAATATCATGAAAATATCCAATTGCTTCAGCAAGCAAAATTTCTTCTTCAGGAAGATTGAGTTTGGTGGCTAATTCTTTACAGTTTTCGGCAACTCGTTTAATATGATTAATTTTTAGCGCAATCCTAGGTTGCTCAGGGTTGTAGTTTGATGTATATTTATCAAATTCTTCTTTTAATTTTTCTATATCTATCATTATAGTCTCCTTGAAATTTTTATGAAATTTTCAAATAGATTATAATGATAAAAAGTGTTCTTTGTGTGAAAAATAAAAAAATTTCAATAACTTGAAAAATATGTTATAATCTTTGCATAGTTGTAATGCATTAGAGAATATATTTTTATGGGAGTAAAGATTATGATAAAGAAAGTTTTTTTGGATTTGGATAATACAATTATAAAACATGATGCAGATGATATTAAAGTATATGCAAGAGTCCTTGAACAATATGGTTTTGACCCAAATGACTATCAGCTTGTGTATAGATCAATTGATGAATATGAAATTACACGTACAGAAGAAAAGCCATATCATAATGTTAAAGACATGGTTGATTTTATGAATAGTAGATACAATAAAAACTATACGTGTGAGTTTATATATGCGCTTATGAGTGCCATTGAGGTAGAGTGGGCCAAGAAAGAAAATATTCTTATTCCTGAGGATATTATGGATTATTTGTCGAGTAAATATGAGCTTTACGTTTATACAAATTTTTATCAGGAAGTGCAAGAAAAAAGAATTGAAAATATTGGTTATCGAAAGTATTTTAAAAAGATTTTTGGCGCAGATAAATATGGTGTTAAGCCATTTGCATCAAGCTTCCATAGAGTCATGGATGAGATTGTAGGAAAAGATAATATTTCAAAAGAAGAATATACAAATATTTTGGATGAAGTAATTTATATTGGCGATTCAAAGAGGAGTGATATCGCTTTTGCAAGAAATGTTGGAATAAGATCTATCTTATATGATCAAACGGGAAAAGCTGACCGACCAGATATAGATTTAGGTGATTATAAGTATGATGTTATTCATGATTGGAATGAAATTACAAAAATACTTTAAATTTTAGGATTTTTGTGATATTATAGTAGTCAATTTAAATATAGACGAGAATAAAAAATGAAAATAAGTGTTAATAGGAGGAAAAATGGATAGAAAAGAATTAGCGGATTTAATATTTCCAGATATAAAAGACTATACTTATTATGAAGAAAAATATGCACCTAGAAATTTACCTGAAGGTGCAGAGGTACTAAGAGTTGCTCCAAGTCCAACAGGTTTTATTCATGTTGGAGGTTTGTTTCAAGGCCTTGTTGCAAGACAAATTGCAAGCCAAACAGGTGGAGTTTTTTATGTAAGAATAGAAGACACTGACCAAAAGAGAAAAATCGAAAGAGGCGCCGAAGAAATAATTGAAGCGTTTGAAGATTATGAAATAATTCCAGATGAGTATAGAGCAAGTGATGGAAGTGATGTCGGAAACTATGGACCATATGTGCAAAGTGAAAGAGGAGATATCTACAAATCGTATGCAAAGAAATTCTTGGAAGATGGATATGCATATCCATGTTTTTGTACTACCGAAGAACTAGATAAAATTAGAGAAAACCAAGAAAAGGCCAAAGACAGAATAGGATACTTTGGAAAATGGGCAAAATGTAGAAATATGCCTATAGATATGGCTGCAGAAAGAATAAAGAATGGTGAACCATATATCATCAGACTTAAATCGCCAGGTAACCCTGAGAAAAAGTTTAAGTTTAAAGATGTTATTAAAGGAACTATCGAGTTTCCAGAAAATGATATAGATATAGTAATCATTAAATCTGATGGTCTACCTACATACCATTTTGCACATTTAGTTGATGACCATTTAATGAGAACAACAATTGTTACAAGAAGTGAGGAATGGGTTTCATCAATTCCAACTCATATGCAATTATTCTATTGTGCTGGATTTAAGGCCCCTAAATATGCTCATACAGCCCAACTTATGAAAATGGATGGAGATTCTAGAAGAAAACTAAGTAAGAGGAAGGACCCTGAGGCAGCTGTTAGTTACTATACAGAAGTTGGTATTCCAAAAGAATCTGTTAAAGAGTATTTAATGAATATTGCTAATTCAAACTTTGAACAATGGAGAAGACAAAATCCAGAAAAGCCACTTAGTGAATTCCCATATGATATCAAAAAGATGGGAGTCAGTGGTGCACTGTTTGATATGGTCAAAATGAATGATGTATCAAAAAACGTTATTTCAAGATTTTCAGCAGAAAAAGTGTATGATGAGGCATTCAAATGGTCTAAAACATATGATGAAGAGTTGGCTGAAATGCTTGCTGATAAAGATTATTCACTTAAGGTATTGGGAATAGAAAGAGGTAATCAAAAGCCTAGAAAAGACATAGCTAAATGGTCTGATATAAAGTATATTATAAACTATATGTATCCAAATAAATTTGATGAAAATACAGAATTTGAATATCAAAAAGTTACAGATAAAGACGAGATTGAAAAGATTGTTAAAACCTATTTTGAAAAATACTATGACGAAAATGATGACAAACAAACATGGTTTAACAAAATGAAAGACTTGGCAGAAGAATTAGGATACAGCAGAGAAGTTAAAGAATACAAGGCCAACCCAGATAATTATAAGGGCCATGTTGGAGATATCAGTACAGTTATTAGGGTTAAACTTACAGGAAGATGCAATACTCCAGACTTATACGAGATAATGCAAGTCCTAGGAAAAGAAGAAGTACTAAGACGTATATAGGGCCGACCCTTTTTGACAGAAAATTGTCAAAAGGGACAGACCTATTGAGTGAAGGAGAGTAAAATTGGAATTCGATTATAAAATAGGAGATAAAGTAAAGACAAAAAAACAGCATCCATGTGGCAGCAAAGAATGGGAAATTATACGTGTGGGCGTTGATTTTAAATTGAAATGTGAAGGATGTTCGCATATTATCGTTGTTCCAAGAGAAAAAGCGCTTAAAATGATTCTAGGAAAAATTAAATAAAGTATTAATCATATTCGACATGAAACTAATCAAATTTTTTAAAAAAATATTAGTTTCATGTTTTTTTTTTGTAATGTGGTTTAGGATATGATTTTGTGGCATAGTTTTAGAAAAATAAATAGTGTGAATATGAATGATATCTAACACCAAATGTAAAATGTAAAAAAACTCCAAATACCTGGTAATAAAACAACATGTCGCTTTTAAAATAGAGAATGAAAGAACCATTCTTAAAATCCTTGACCATGTCAAAAAGTAATGATATACTTTTAATGTGCAAAAGATAATTTGGTTTTAACCTGAAGGCGAGAAAGAAATGATATCGAAGAATTGAACTTTTTATGAAGAAATGTGAGGTAAAATGATTCAAATTCTTTTATGTTTTTTTGCGAGGTTAGACAATTATTCTTGATGTAATGATTATGAGTATATTTAAATATCGCGACTTGCAAGAGTTGTATATTAAAGAAGTTTTAGTTGAAGGTACCACAATTGAGACCTTTAAGATATGGCTACCGGCGGATAATTTACTTATGCAAATAAGAAATTATAAAGAGAAGAAGTTGTAGAATGAACGAAAAAACAAAAGAGAAAATGGAAAGTGAGCCAAAACATAAATAGTAAAAAGCAATTATAGATAAAGTGGAAGTCAAAACCAACACATTAAAACCAAAGTGTGAAGTTTTTGACTTAAAACTTCGATTTAAATTCTCCCTGGTAGGGGGTTTTTTTTTTGCAAATAAAAAGTGGATACGAGACACATATGGACAGAAGAACATCCATAATTTGTCTTTTTTATCTTTTATTTCTTACCATCCAAAAGGTACTTTACAAGTTTTTTTAAAGATGTTATAATAGTGTCGTCATAGAAAAATACGTTTGATTAGGAATTAAGTACCAATTCTTTGCTTTGAAGAGAGCTTATGGGAGGTGAAAATAAGCAAGCATAATTGAGAAATCTACTCCTAAGATGTAGCTTAGAAAACTAAGACCGGGTAATTGCGGGTTAGAGCAATTTGAGAAGATCAAATGAAAAACAATGTTTCTATTAATAATTGTAGTTGTTTGATATTTGATTAAATAAGGTGGTACCGTGGTTTAGATATAATCGCCCTTGTGCTTTTGAAGCATGAGGGCTTTTTTGTTTGGTGTCATGGTTATAAGTTATAAAGGAGGAGAAGATGAATAGAACTAAAATAAATAGAATATATTGGCACTCCTGGAGAACAATATAGATTAAGGATGTTATAATTTAAAATTTAAAAATAGATAGAAAAATAGGAGGAAATAAAATGATTGATATTAAGTTAATTAGAGAAAATCCAGAATTGGTAAAGGAAAACATTAAGAAAAAATTTCAAGACCACAAATTAGTAATTGTAGATGAGGTAATTAAATTAGACAAAGAGTCAAGAGAAATTACACTTATGTGTGATGAACTTAGAATGAAAAGAAATAGCATCAGTAAAGAAATTGGTAGCTTAATGGGACAAGGTAAAAAAGAAGAAGCTGAAGCAAAAAAGAGTGAAGTAAACGAGATTAATGAAAAATTGGCTGCAAATGAAGGAAGAGAAGCAGAACTAAAAGAAGAAATCAAAGAAAGAATGATGAAGATTCCAAACATAATGGATGTTTCTGTTCCAATAGGTAAGGACGATACAGAAAATGTTGAAAATGAAAGATTTGGTGAACCAGTCGTACCACCATATGAAATACCATATCATGCCGATATTATAGAAAGCCTTGGTGGACTTGATAAAGAAAGTGCAGGAAGAACTAGTGGAAATGGTTTCTATTTCTTATTAGGAGACATTGCTAGATTACATGAAGCTATGATTGCATATGCAAGAGATTTCATGATAAATAAGGGATTTACTTATTGCATTCCACCTTTTATGATTAGATCTGATGTAGTAAATGGAGTTATGAGTTTTGAAGAACTTGAAGCGATGATGTATAAGATTGAAGGAGAAGATTTATACTTAATTGGAACTAGTGAGCATTCAATGATAGGAAAATTTAAAGGACAAATAGTTAAAGAGGAAGAACTTCCAATTGCTATTACTGGATATAGCCCTTGTTTTAGAAAAGAAGTTGGATCTCATGGATTGGAAGAAAGAGGCTTATACAGAGTTCATCAATTTGAGAAACAAGAGATGATAATTCTATGTAAGCCAGAGGATCAGATGGATTGGTACAATAAGATGTGGAATTATACAGTAGAATTCTTTAGAAGCTTAGACGTACCTGTAAGAACTCTTGAGTGTTGTAGTGGTGATTTAGCTGATTTAAAAGTTAAGTCTTGTGATGTTGAAGCATGGAGCCCAAGACAACAAAAGTATTTTGAAGTTGGAAGTTGTTCTACACTTGGAGATGCTCAAGCAAGACGTTTAGGAATTAGGGCTAAAGGAGAGAAAGGAAATTATTTAGTTGCTACTTTGAACAATACAGTAATCGCTTCTCCTAGAGGACTTATAGGTGTTATAGAGAATAATTATCAAGAAGACGGAAGTGTCAAAGTACCAGAAGTTTTATGGCCATATATGGGAGGAACAAAGGTAATAAAGAAAAAATAATAACAATAGTAATAGTTAATAGTAATAGTAGTTATAATAAGAATAATACAAAGAGGTTGAAGAGGTATTTGTATGATAGTAAAAAATCCTAGATTTGAGATATCAGCTGTTAGTCCGAAACAATATCCAAATGGAAATGTTCCAGAAATTGTTTTAGTTGGAAAATCTAATGTCGGGAAATCTTCGTTTATTAATACTATGCTAAATAGAAAAAATTTAGCTAGAACAAGTAATGTTCCAGGTAAAACAAGGCAAATCAACTTTTATAATGTAGATAATAAATTCTACTTTGTTGATTTGCCTGGATATGGATATAGCAAAATGTCAAAGCAGGAACAAGTTAAATCTGGAAAATTTATAGAGGAATATCTTCAAAAAGGGAAAAACATTGCTTTAATTATACTGCTTTTAGATATTAGGCATAACCCTACAGCTGACGATATGTTAATGTATGATTATATTTTGAGGACGAATATTCCTTTCATAGTATTAACTAATAAAGCTGATAAAATTGCTGTCACAAAAGTGGATGGTGAAGTGAATAGAATAAAAGAAACATTAGGAATCTCATATAGCACGATTCTTCCATTTTCTGCTGAAAGGAAGATATACCAAGATAAAGTTTGGGAAGAAATTGAAAAAGGTGTCCTGGGGACGTAAGTTAGAAGGAATTTTGAAAAAGCCATGTATCCATTGAGTAAGTATACACCTGGGCAAAAAACCAACTTCACACCTGGGGACGGATGTTATTCATATTTGGACGATATAGCTATTTT
>Ga0247611_10004507_pt1 | contig 19250 bp, 32 predicted proteins | sample 177DNAGHGhighgp2_FD_192422 | JGI IMG/M metagenome (GOLD analysis project Ga0247611, IMG submission 192422) | Sheep rumen microbial communities from Palmerston North, Manawatu-Wanganui, New Zealand - 1770 DNA GHGhigh gp2 | ecosystem: Host-associated > Mammals > Digestive system > Stomach > Rumen... | reverse complement strand
TCTCTTCTCCAGGGCTTTCCCTTAGTAGAAGTCATCATATCAAAATGAAGAGTAAATTTTGCTGTCCCGAATCTGGGATACTCAGCAAAGTCAGTGCAATCTTCTGGATAACTGGCCTTGAGGAACTTTACAAACTCTTCAGCCCCATTCTCCATATTGATGACTAAGTCTACATCTTTAAATTGTGAAGTATGGTTGTCAGGATAGAATTTGTCAAGAAGCTCATCTCTTACATATCCACCAACATAGTAGATATCACATTTGCCAAATTTCTCAGCTATTTCTTTTATTTTCTTTTCTAATGCTTCTTTAAAATTTTCCATTACATAGATAAGGAAAAAAGAGAGGGACTTAGCCCTCATCTTTATCTCTACTAACGTCGATAATTTCTTTTATAAGCTGGTCATGATTCCAGGCCCACTTATAATTGTCTATTTCATCTTCTGGAATTAATCTTATCTCCTCAACTTCATCTGTTTCTCCACCTCTATCGGAAGAATTAAGGTTGAATACATGATCTGCCAGAGATTCATAATCTGTAGCTATTGCAAACCTAACTGTAACGTTTTGTTTGGCGTTGTCCATTGGGTTATCCATTATAGACCACTCACAGATAAAATTCTCCTCATCAACCCTATCTCTCCAATCAATTCCGGTTTCCTCATATAACTCTCTTAAGGCGGCCTGCTTTAGTGTCTCGTCCCATCCTAGATATCCACATGGGTTGCACCAATAGCCTACAAAATCAGGACACCCCTTTCCTCTCTTCTCTGCGAGGAAATATAGCTTGCCTTTTTCATCAATGGCGACCACAACACAGGTAACAGCCATTGATCTAGAAATCCAATACTCTTTTCCGGACTCCTTATCTACAATCTTGAAGTTTTCTTTTGCCATATTACGATTCTATCCAAGTTATTTTATTGGTGTTTAAAAACTCTGTAACTTTCTTAACTGCCTTGTCCCAGCGCTCTTTCTCACTCTGTCTAAAGAAGTGAACTGTTCTTGCTGAATCAAAGTACTCTATTGTTAGTATATTAACGTCTAGTACTTTATCGTCTTCTGTTATTTCGAAAAGCCCAAGATTACTATTATCATGGCGAAGGACAACAGCATAGATATTCTTTTCTTTAGATAAAGGATACCAGACGGCCTCTTTCCATTCACCGGTTTCGTCATTTTTTTAAACAGCTCTTTGTTTATAATGATTGTCTCCCTCCTAAATAAGTGAGTCTTTATCTTCTTTGTCTCTTTGAATACGATATCGGTTCTTTCACCGAGTATCTTGCATCCTTCTAAACTAATAGACCTTATGTCTTTTGGATCTAGTTTTATAAAAGTATCTTTATTCTTTTTCATCATAACTAAGGCTTTAGTCCAAACGTATTAGCAAACGGCTCGTAATTCCCGTCTGGATTAGACTCATGAAAAGAATTATGATCATCTAGAATGGCAAAACAGATCTCTTCAAAGGCGCCTGCGAATTCATATTCCTCAAACACTTCTTTAAAACACCTAGCTACCTCAGCTGCGGGATTTTGAAATGCTCCACATCCCCAGGCAGGAAGAACAAGATTAACAATTCCATTCATTATTGCTACTCTAAGAACTGCCCTGATCTTTCCTTTCATTATATGTTCGTAGTGCTTATTATACCTTCCAGAGGCATCAAGCATTGGGCGATTGATTGCAGCCGCTGATATAACATTAATGATTTTTGGTTTTGTCATATAGCTGTAATCCTCATTCCTAAATATGCTTATTCCTGTAGAATAGATAACCTCATTTGTTTTAAGAGGATCTATATAATATCCACTAGAGTCTGCATATTTTTCTAGACTACCAAGTAGTGTAGATCTTCTGCATATGATTTCCTCTAGGGCTCTTGCTCCTGTTCTAACTCCACCTCCGGCCTTCTTTGCTGATGCTGGATTGAGAATAGCCGAGTCCACTGTATCCATTTCACACGCCTTAGTCAAAAAATCTTTGTTCTCGACATAGATGCGCGTAGTTGGAAAATCTTCATAGAGTCTGTCATCTGGAGTTAGTTGTTTTGGATCATTTACTCGACTAGTGGTCATAGCCCTAGTATCAAAATGAACAACATCATCGTCGTCATTAGTATAATACCCATTATAAGCCGCCTCTACAGTGTCTTTATAAATCTCTATTAGTTCTTCTCTAGACATAATATATTCTTTACTTTTTTTACTCGACAGGTACTACATACATTTTCATCATATATACACCGCTTACAAATTGAGAGTATATTCTTTTCGTCTTGTTCTGTAATATAGAAAAGCTTCCTGCTTCTCAGTCGCAAACAATCTGCATAATATCTAGCAGCGAAACGAATACCTCCGCGCCAAGTATGGTACACCAGATCAGAGTTGGAAATAATATACTTATCATAGAATTCTCCAACACATTCCGTATCAAGTGTGGTGGGAAAACTCGCTCCTGGGTCATCTGGCCGAACTGTATATCTGTATCCGTTAATGTTGAAATTAAGGGTAACGGCGGATATTTCTTCTAATTTATGCGAAGTTGGAATATATACTTTATCCAGAGGGAAATATATTCTTTCCTCAGGCTCAGTATACGAAAACCCTGTCTGATCTTTAATAGGACATCCCTCGCACCCAGTAATAAACTCTGAAACGGGGCACCTAGACTCATCGCATATAGGAGAATTGTAATGTTTTGGAATAAATTTTCTACATACAGTACGTAAAATACTCTTACTATGCGAAGAATCATCTACTTTATCAGTAAGAATACCGCAGAAATAGTCTCCGATAGTTTTAGTGAGTATTTTTAATCCAATTGATTTAGTGCCAATTAGATATACTGAAACAATTATCCCAAGATCATACTTATCACCAAGATCAACAAGGTCACCAGGTAAGTATCGTATAAACCTCGGATCGCTAAAATTCTCTGTCATATCTCTTTAGGTAATAGGCTGCATCTTTAGAAAATATCCTATCTTTATAAAACGGAACTCTTCTATCGTATCCTTCCCTAAGTTTATCATCCTTGCAATTTCTGTATCCTCCCCAAGAAAAGCTCTTAAGGTGAATCCAAAACAGTCCAGGCTCGGTCGGCTCTTTCTCAATTGCAATTATCTTAAACATAATTTCAGAGAGCCCACCATATCTAAGTCTATGTTCTAGGTCATTCCCAAAATCTCCAAGAATAGTAGATATGTTATCATCGATATTATTTACTCCGACTAATGCACCGACGGAATAATAATCTGGAGTGCACTTCCTTGCCAGTGGATACAATAATTTTCTGATATCTTCAAGAAACTTCGCTCCCTCTAGTAAATACGGAACTAGTGATGAGAAATCATAGTCAATCCGATCAAACTCTTTTTCAAATTTAGCAAGAGTTTTGTAGTGAGGAACACCATCCCCTCCAATATAACTAATTTCTGTACCATTAGTTCCAGAACTTATAGTAATAACAGTTACGATTTCTCCTGTCTTCTTGTTTTTTCCAGCGCTTATCCAATCCATAATTTATCGTCTATTCTTTCTACGGCTATTGGCTCTAACTTAGCAAGTATTTTTGCCATATCGCCGTTTACAGGTTCATAGAATGGTATGTATTCGATCATTTCGAGGTACTTATGTAGGTCATCCTCCCAAAAGATTATTACCTCATCTGCCCTGGCCTCTCTCCATGGAACTAATCTAAAATTCCATGTTTGGCCAGACTCAGTCCTGCTAATACACAGAACTTCCATTTTATCATTAAAAAATCCATAACCTTTAACGGTTAATTCGCTCATTTCATAGATAAGGAAAAAGAAGAGTTCAACTAAATGAACTCTAATCCATCCCAATCGTCCATGTTTTTTATAACAGGCTTCTTCGGAAATGTAGTTTTAGGAAATCTATTCCTTAAATAGCCTATAAGATCCGTCTCTAGCTCTCTATACTGAAGGTCGTTATACCACTTTCCTAATGATATGTTTTCGCAACGATCATCATCATATCTCCAATTTTGCGGATCGCTTGGATTGTCTACTTCAATCAATTCTGCGCTCCACGGATCGGAATGCCTCCATCTAAGATAGGCTACGTACATTTTCCCAGTCTCCTGGTCAGTGAAGTAGTACTCTATCTGTGATGGACACCATATTAAATTCTCATAGAAAGCGTGCTCCTCAAACTTCTGGCAAAACTGGGTAAACTTCTCATATCGTCTAGCCTCATTCAGACATTTTCCCAGGAGATTAAGTCCTTTCCAAGATGATTTATTTTCAGCTCCAAAATCCATTTCCCCTAGGCCAATTCCCCAAATTTTATCATACGGACTGGCCTCTACGAACTCAAGGTTTTCCCATTCAGGCTTAAGTAAGAGATCCTGAAATTTTTGATCTACACCAAATCTACTGATAAGAGCAGTAAACATGGCATTTTCCCTTACTTTCTTCCATTCAGTTTCAGAAAAATTCTTTACTTTTCTTCCTAGGGCCTTTGCTTCTTTTGGTGTTTCTGCTTTTATAATTTCTAAAGCAGTGCCCCAATCTTTGAAATACCTGGCCTTAAGATACATAAACAGATGCTCAGAAGTCTTAAATGATCTAAACAAATGCGCCCCCTTTTCTTCCACTGGTCCTTCCCAATGTTTTTCGAAATAGGGTATCGGAGCAGGAGGCGTGGTCCAGTTACCTAAATAATCTCCCCAGAATAATACATACTTGTTTGTTATTCTCATAGTAATCCTCTATTTACTAATAATTCTCTTACCTTTTCCCAATCGACGTACCTAGTTTTTCTCTTGATCTTAGACTTTCTTCCAGTCTTGACACTATATACATCGATAATATCTTCTTTAACAGGAACCCCAAGAGCAGTATCATCTATAATAATGTCTGCCAGAGGTTTCAAAGACTTTCCTATAATCTTTTCCCCAGGTTCATACACATTAATACCTGCCAATGGAATTCCTCTTTCTCTAAACCATCTAGTGGCTTCCATAAGACTTGTTTCTTCTCTCCACTCCTTGCCAACTATATGATAATTGTAAGGATTCTTTTTGGAGTTATTTCTGCAAGTCCATAAAACTAGCTCATGGCCCTTAGATACTAACTCTTTTAGCACTTTCTCAGATCCAATATCCTTCTTTGAGAAAAATCCATGTGGGCACTGACAAATAACAGTCCCATCAAAATCAGTTGCTATTATTGCCATCGTAGTTAAAACCTTTCCAGATTAGCGTATCACAAGCCATCTTCTCAGGGGCCCACATAAACGGATCCTTTGAAGAGTATACTAAGGTCTTCTTTTTCATGTGTATTTCGCGTTCGACTTTTTTAACCATAACCCGGTCTGCTTCGTACACTAGAATACTAACGATTCCACACAAAATACAAAACGTAGATCTGTCCATTATTGTATTCTCCCAATATTTATCTTAGTCTTAAACTCATCCCAAGAACTAGCTCCTGCCATTGTAAATCCATAGGCGAAGATATCATATGCATCCTGAAGCCACATAGCTAGAGTCTTATCTACCTCAATCCATGTTACTTTAGAATCGCACGCCTTTCTTTTTCCTGGCCAATCATGCACATCTTCATAACCATCTCGTCTGGCCTGGATATCAAAAGTTGTATTTCCAGCATAGAGACGTAAGAATTTGTGATCTTTCAACTCTCCCTTAGACATCTTTGCAACCTCAGAAGCGTTTACTTGTTCTGTGTGTTCCTGCCTATCTCCGTCCTTAATCTTTGTATACAGAGCTCCGGCAGCCTCAACTAATTTAACTAGCTGTCTTCCACACATAACATAGTCTGCACCAAGGGCCATAGCTTTTATAATCTCAGTCTGATCATAAATACCTCCATCGGCTATAACCTTTGCGTGCTTAAGACCAACACAGGCAGTATTCTTAAGACCTTTTATATCAAGAAGCATAGACGCCATAGGATATTCAAAGCCATATTTCGACCTATCCACTAGAGAACCTGTCGTCATTCCAACTCTGACATAATCGATACCAGATTGGCAATAATCAACATATACTTTCGGATTTCCTATATTTCCAGCCATGATTATTACCTGATTCCCATATACCCTTCTTAGAGATTTAGATACATTAAGAACCTCTATATCATGACCATTACCGGAATCAATACAAATCCTAAATATTCTTGGACTGTTTCTCTTTACGCTCAAGAAATGTTCCTGTACTTCCTTAAGACCAAAGGCTGCAAATATATACTCACATCCCTCTAATCTTATCTTTATGTCAGAAGTTCTAGGAAGGATCGGTCTAATTCCATTTTCCTGCCATAAGTTCCAGTTCTTTTCATTAATAACTGAATCCATCGGGCTTGTAAATATAGGAAGAGAAACTGTGCCGTCTATTGGGTCCTTTACTGAATAATCGTACTTCCCATCTATCCTGCCCACATTAAGCTGAGCCGGAACTAAGCATATGTCATCTAATCCTAATAATTTCTCCATTATTTCTGATTTCTTTCATTCTACTTATAAGGAAAATATAGAGTGGTTTTATTTTCCACTCCATACTATATTATCCTTACTAAGATCTTCCCTCTTATATTTTTCAGGAAATCTACATAGGGTTGTTCCTTCTAGCATCATATTTTTCCAGTCCTCTAAGTCTATTGCTCTTATTCTAACATATCTAGAGGAATCCGGCAACTCTTTCTTCCTAGACATATCATAATATATACTCCCGTCCTTAGTCTTTTCATACCAAAGAACTGCAGTTGGCATATTACTAATTACATCAAACTTTGGATCATCTTCTATGTCGGACTCTGAACCAAATGATGTCTTAAAGAATAGATCGATATTTGCTTTAGTTGGACCTAGAGGAGATATCATTGGGCTCCCTTCTTGAAAATGACAGATGTTTAAGATACTGAGGTCATCTTTCATTTTATCTCCGTATCCAGCCTCTATCATCTGATCATAAAGCCTACATACTAGTTCATTATCCTCTTTCCAATCAAAAGGATCTACGCCAGCACCAAAGAATATTCTAGTTTCTTCACTCGGTTTTATCCCTAGTACGATTTGTGATATATTCTGAATCTCTACTACTTTTGATGTTGTAGTACCAGAATGACCTAGATATGCATTGAAGATTTCCTTAAATAGCTCTAGATTTATCTCTGTCCACTCTCCTATCATATAAAATCAATTATTTCTATCTTAACAAATGGCTCCTCTTCCATTCCACGATAAAACTCAAGATATCCAAAATTTTCTACATATGAATACATAAGACATCTCGTTTTTGGATCATAGAACTCGACCGAATCTTCACCTTTCTTATACGGCTCTAGTTTTGTGTCGTCATATTTTAACTCGATTCCCTCATCAACCAGAAAACGAATCTTAAGACCAACATTTTCTAGTTTTGTTTTCCATTCAAGATCCTCAAAATCAGGATAAATTACTCTGTTTAGTCTTATCGATTTTTCCATAGCACTTTAATACGCAGCCAGTACAGTCCTGAATGCAATAGTTCTCACAAAAATTACGTACATCTCTTCGTATTTCTCTTGATCTAACGGGTCCTTTTGTGTTATATTTCTTAAGAAGGCTATTATAATCCTCTCTACTAACTCTGATTTCTCCTAATTTTCCTCTAGGGTCAATATATACAATTTGATATACCCTAGCACAAAAACCACTTATATTAGCCAGACAGACACAAATAGGTAGGATCGTTTTTCCATTAATAGAAATAACCTTTCCAATTATCCCATTATCAGAAGTTCCAGATATATCAATTCTTTTTTCAATCCTCTGTTCTAGGCCCGATTTATCTTCTCCATCCATGCCCTGAATATCGAAGGTGAAAGAATAACTCCCTTTTTTATTTCTTAGTGCAGTATATATTTTATCACCAAGATACGCGCCACCAAGGAAACAGCAGAAGGCACTAAATACTCCAAAGATAATTGAGAGAATCACGTGTAGTATCATTTTTCGGTAGATTCTTTTTTAGCTTTCCTCTTCTTTCTCTCCCTATGAATATACAGTGCAATATCTAAGACAGAACAAACAATCCCAAGAATCCTAAGACAATTACTCAGTCTTGTATCTTTGCTATCGAGAACTGGGAGAACAGATATATCCTTCTCCTTAATCCCTCTGCTCTTGATATATTCGACTGTCTTTAGCGTCTCTTTCTTTCCGTCTACACCACGATAAGCATAGGAACCAAAACTAGGATCCTTCACTACTGCAATATACTTACTTTCTTTTGCCATAGATCTTAAGAATAATAACTGACAATACTAAACTTACTATCACACCAAGAAGTCCGGGCCTAGTATCTTCATCACTTTCTTCCACAACCTCCTCGATCTTAAGAAAGTCTGGATTATGCTCAAAAGATAGTTCAGTCCTCTTCTTTGCCACAAACTCTTCACTTCCCTCAGCCAGGACTTTATCACCACGGCCGGGTTCTCGAAGTATTAACCTGAATTGTTTTTCTTTTATCATATCGTTTTTCATTCATAGATAAGGAAAAAATAGGAAGTAATATCCAAATCACACTACTTCGATATTTTCCGGCCGTAAAACCAAAATACTTTCACAATCCCAGCCATAAAGAGACATGCCATATTCACGCTCACTATATCTCGTCGTTTTCTCCCCTAGTTCCGTCAAAAGAATAGCATCGTAATCTTGTGCCATCCTTTCAAAATCAACTAAGTCTCCAAAACATATAGTATACTCGCCTCCTTCGACTTTATACGGAACAGCAAGAAGATCAAATGGCGAATTAATTACATACAGCCGAGCATTAGAATTAAACCTGAACTTAAACTCTGACAAACCATACTTAGTCTCCATCCACCCAGGCATTTCACTTTCTACCCACTCTTTCCAACCCCACTTAGATCCAACTGGCGAACCCCATAATCCACCACTTGGCTTACAAAAATATGGTCTATTCTGTGGGACATTAAACTTAGAAATATCAAACTTAGGTCCACATCCTAGTGTTATAAATTCCATACATCAATAAGGAAACAATCTCAAACTCTTATAGATGAATAAAGTTGGAGAGATACGTAAGTCGAGATGATTGGATCCTATACACTCGCGGTTCAAATCTCTCCTTCTCTTTTCCCTATTAATGCCTTATATATGAGTAACCAACTCTCGTTCACATAATTTGAATTTACCAGTAACAGGCTTCGTTGAGATAATGCGGCCTGTTTTTTTTTCAAGCCACCAAATCCTTATGTATGTAGTGAATTAAAGTGCCTTGAAACCAACTCTCTAGGACTAGTCTGGTGGCATATAAAATCGCGTTTATTCAGGGCTCGAGTCCAACCAAGCTAGCGGCAATGCTGGGTCTAGCAAAAACTGTCAAGGTTTCACTACGGAGAGGGGAATATGAGTCTGCTCCCCTCTCTTTTTATCGTGCCTTTAATTCCTTATTTGTGACCATAATTGATAATGGTTATAGGTTTTATATTTACACGTTTGGTCTAAGATAGGGTTCCGCTGAGATAGCGCAGACCCTATTTTCCTTATACATGGTGAACATAGCTCAGTCGGTTAGAGTGGTGGATTGTGGTTCCATTGGTCGTGGGTTCGAGTCCCACTGTTCACCCTTTTAAAATAGATTGGGGTGCCAGAGATGGTTGAGCGAGATTTGCTGAGTGTTTGTTCTCACGAAAGCCTAGGCATACCCTTTCTTTTTTTTTGCCCTTCTAAGAAAACTTTAAAGCCTTATTAATGTAGTCGTAAATAATACAGTTTTTAATTTGAACATGAATAGCATCTGTTGTGATAACACATGCTATTTTTTTGCCCTTCTAAGAGAACTTCAAAGCCTTATTAATGTAGAGAATACCTAGAGAAAATTTTGGTTAAGACTCTTACATTTTGTTTAACTATAAATTACAAAGAAGCCATGAAAGTATATATAGGAATTGATGGTGAAGTAGATATTTGTATTGATTCTGAATGGATCTTCAGCATAGATATAAATATGAATGAAGATAGTAGAAAAGAAACTCATTGCATATGGCTTATACACGACTATGCAGACACTGTTGTTAAAGAGTTATTAAAAATCAATGCGTCCTTTAGATTAATTTCTGAAGAAGGGTGCCCAAGGATTGAGTTTGATAGAGGTTCCATAAGAATTACTACAGATCAAAGTCGAATTTAGAGGATATCATATCCTCTTTTTTTTATCCGTTTATAAAATCTTAATACCCTTATAATTGAGCTAAAAACTAAACACAATGAAGATAAGTGAAATCGAATACTATGGTGCAGAAGTAGATTTTCCCCAAGATATGAAAGAATTCTGGAGATTTGGTTTTCCAGAAGATAAAGGGTGGAAAATGCATCTTAGTCATTGTACGCTCGGTCATTGTAGTAATATGACTGTTGAATCTCTTCTCTCTGCTTTTATGAATAGAGATGAAGAGTGTGAGTTAGTAATAGATGCAGTTGGTCGATATACTCTCCCAGACGATGAAGGAGAGGTCGTAGCATTTAGAGTAAAAAGAAATAGAGTACTGGTTGATGATTTTCCGATGAGAGGAGAAAATCGAGTATTCCATATAACAGCTTTTACTAGAGGAACAGCTACAGCCAAAGACTCCAATAAGATCCTTAACTGGGAATTAATCGGGGAGAGGAAACTGACTGGCCGCATTAAGTTTTGGATGAAGAAGGAAGAGATTTAAATTCTTCCTTTTCTTTTTGCCCTCAATGCCTTATCATCCCATTTTAAAGGTTAAACATAACCGTGAAGCAGGCATCGTTGAGATAATGAGGTCTGCTTTATTTACTCCGTATTTGTTGTCTTTAAACCCTTATTAATGTAAGAGAATACCTAATGTGATTTAAGTTAAGACTCTTACATTTTGTTTAATATAAGTAAAATAAAAATATGACTAATTTATTAATAATCCCTTGTGGTGAGGGAATTGAGAAAACTCGTGAGTATAAGAGTGAAGAGCTTGGACACTCTTCTGCTATCTATCTTCACGGTAAGTTAGAGAGAATGGCCGGATATGATATTGTAGATGTACTAGTGCAGAATCTTGAAGAAACTGGCCTTGGGCGTAAGAGCCCTGTGACGGACTTTATTGGAGACGAATATGAAGTCCACAGAGATAAGTGCGGAAATGCTATATACTGGACTACCCCGTATATTGAAAATGCAGTTCTCGACGTAACCGTTGACGGTGTCGATGAGCCGTGTGTTGGAATCTTTTGGGTAAACAAGTTTTGCCCTGGAAGAGAAGTTGAGTGTGATGAAAAAACATACTTAACTGGGTGGTGGCAGTGTGGTCTAGTCTGCTTAAAAAGTGATAAGGAGGCTATTGAATACGCACTTAAAAAACAGAAAGAGGGAGGCTATTGTTAGCCTTCTTTTTTTTACCGTCTGAAAACCCTTCAGAGCCTTATTTATGTAGAGGAATACCTAGAGAAATTTTATGGTTAAGACCTCTATTTTTGTTTAATATAGTGTAAAATAGAATATGAAAATTTTTGCATTTGAACTTACCAGCAAGGATGAAAAGGCTAAACTTTATCAGGCTGGTGAAACTATGAAACAGGCATTTATAAATCTGGCTGTTACAATGAAAAACGCAGCCGTCATGTCAGGAGAAAACATCGCCTTCAAGATCGATACAGACAATTGCTCTCTTGTAGCAACTGATAGCGATAGTGATGTAGTGGAAATTAAGGTTCTGGCTGAAGAGATTCAATTGCCTGAGAATGGGATAATAGAGATCTAATGGTCTCTATTTTTTATCCTTCTATGAAAGCTTTAAACCCTTATTAGTGTAAGAGAATACCTAAAGTTTATAAGATGGTTAAGACTCTTACATTTTGTTTAACTATAAATTACAAATAGATATTATGACTATTTCATTATTTTGGTGGGGAGTGATCTTTGCAGTAATTAGCGTGATCCTTATCCTCATATGCAGCGGAATTGTATCTTCGCGCATTAATAGTAAAGGTGTTTGTGTCGCCTTAATGATAATAAACTTCCTGGCAATCCTCGTCGGATTTGGAAGTGGAGGCGACTTAGATAAATTTGGCCTTGGAGTAGTAATTACCTGGGGCGGACTATATCTCGTTCTATGGCTGGCTGAAAGAATCAACAGCTACATAGAAAAAGTGAAGAAGGAGGAAAAATAACCTCCTTTCTTTTTGTCATCAAAACCTTATATATGTAACGAAATATATGCATCTTTACTAGAACTGGAGTAGCGCCTGTTGTGATAATATGTGCTACTCTTTTTTCTGGCGACATAGGATGAGCCAGCACTAGGAGACGGAGCGAAGCGGAGTGTCCCTATCTAAAACACATAAAAGCCTTATATATGAAGTTTTTTACTGTTGAGTCATATATTTAGATAGGAACCTGTTGTGATAATATGTTCCTATTTTTTTTCTTACACCTGCGGCCCACCTAACCATTCCGCTAACGCTTCATGCCCCGCAGGTGATCATTCAGAGGAATCTCTGAATGATAACACTATCAAGATGACAATGAATTCTTTTCTTTGTATGAGATAACCCAGAATGAAACGTATGTCGAGCCAGGGCGAGACTAGTTGAATGATGGGATATTTTTTATTCAATAAGATCATATAAGAGATTGTAGCTGATTTATGTTGAAATATGCCATTTTGCCATTTTCAAGACATTAATTTCTTATTTGTGAAAGGGAGGACGTTCACTTCGTTCACCTCCTAGGACAAAAATATTTTAAATAATTTACATATGAATAAAACAAACGTTATCGTACCAAAAGGAATAAGGTACATTTCAGAATGGAAAGAATTCAGTTTACCAGATCATCCTTGTATTATTAATAAAAAGATTACAGGTTGTGGGTTTACTGAATTTTGTATTACTAATAACGAAAACGTAATTCTTTGTTCACCAAGAAAGATACTATTGGAGAACAAAGAAGAACAACACCAGGATTCAGTACTGTATGTTAGAAATAGCTTAGAGCTAGATCTAGGAGTTGATAAGGACCTAACGTCTGACTCAAAAGCGGTCTCAGATCCTGAATTAGAGGCTGGTGATGATGATATCAGATCCCAAGTTTCAACTATTCACGACTCAGTAGTTAAGTATTTTACCTACTGTTTTAATAATAGTGTTCCATGTAAGATTCTAGTTACTTATGATTCATTTCATATAGTTAAGGACTGTCTTCAGAGCCTTTCTTGTTTAGAATCCTTTCACGTGGTAGTGGATGAGTTTCAAAGCGTGCTGACTGATGCTAAATTCAAAAGCAGTACGGAGATAGAATTCTTGGATCAACTTCAAGGAATTACTAAACTGTGCTTTGTTTCTGCCACTCCGCTTTTAGATGAGTATTTAGATGAGTTAAATGAATTCAAGGATCTACCATACTATGAATTAGATTGGAAAACAGAAAGCCCCAGCAGAGTTTCAGATCCTGTTGTAAATCTCCACTCTTGTCCGAGGGGAATCCTGGGCCCAATGAGTGAAATAATTAATAAGTATAAGTCTGGGGAGTTTGAATCTACTACAACTAAGGTTGGAGATAGTATAATAAAGACAGTTTCAAAAGAGGCAGTTATATATGTTAACTCAGTGAGAAATATATGTGATATTATCAGGAAGTGTGATTTAAAGCCAGATGAGACAAATGTTCTGTGTGCTAAAACTCCAGAAAACGAGAAGAAGATTAGAAAGGCGTTTAAAGTTGGCAAAGATGTAGCGGTTTTGGGCAAAGTCCCAACTAAGGGTCAAGCTCACAAAATGTTTACTTTATGTACTAGAACAGTATATCTCGGGGCGGATTTTTATTCAACAAACGCGAGGACCTTTATATTCAGTGATGCAAACATAGACTCTTTAACAGTAGATATAAAACTTGACCTTCCTCAAATACTGGGAAGGCAAAGGTTGTCAGAAAACCCATGGAAGAATAGAGCAGAGCTATATTGCAAAACTCTAAAATCTGGTGGAGTTATAACAAAAGAGGAATCTGACAAAATTGTTGAACTAAAGACAAAGAAAACAGAAAATATTCTGGCCAGCTATCAAGACACTAGAGAGGGTGCTAGGCACGATGTTGCTGAAAAATATCTTAATGACGTTAAATTTTCCAACTATAAATCAGATTATGTAGCAGTCAATACTCGTGGAGGAAAGGATCTTGTTCCAGTATTTAATAACCTGGTTAAGATAAATGACATCCGAGCTTTTAGACTTCAACAAATAGATTATAGAGACATATCTCAAGTATTTAGTTCTTTAGGAGACTCTGTTCATGGCGGAGACACGGCCAAAGATATAATAGATAAGATAAACGAGATAAAGTATTTTCATAATAAGATGAGATATATTTACTCGTTAAATATGCCAGATGACCTTGCTAAACTAGTGTTAGATAATCTATCAGACTCTAGTTTTTCTAAGTATTACTGGACTGTTTCTCAATCCAGGGCAAGTACATTAAACTATCAAAAAGGAAATCTTGAAGCTGAGTACAATGCAATAAGTGGATCTTATGCTGTTTCAGATATAGAAGAGGAGATTACAAATAAATTTACGGTCGGATTAAAAATCACTAAATCTCAGGCAAAATCGGAGTTGCAAAAAATATATGACAACCTTGGTATAGGAAAAACAGCAAAGGCATCAGACTTAGAGGAATACTTTGAACTAAGGCCGTGCAAGATATCTAATCCTGAAACTGGTAAAAGAGATGCTGGATTTGAGATAATAAAAAAGAAATGACAAAAGAAGAGAGACGGGATAAGTTAGTCAAGTGGTTGGAGGAATCGGAAAAGAATATGGTTTGTATGAGAGAGGTAGTGTCTGACTGGTCGAAATGGATGAGGCTTGGTGGGAGTGGAAGCATAAGTAAAACCTGGGAATACTTATCTTACTTAATAAATTCCATGGTTCAGTCAGAGAATATTATAGATTACATTAAGAACTATGATACACTAGGTAGGATTCAGAAAAAGGCAATTGATTTTATAACTAACGCTTTTTATCCACGTTTTGCAGAGGGGTGATTAATTTTGCCCCTCTATCTTTTCCTTATTAGTGTAATGATAAGTGGTCTATTTTATATTAATGACAAAAAATTACAAGATGAATTAGATCTAGCCAGGATACATTTTTGGCTGGAGGGGAAAGAAAATATAGAGCTTTTTCGTCTTTCTATCCGGGACTCGCTGGGAGAAAATTCTAATATCTATAAATTCCTAAGCATGCCGGGAATAACATCAGAGAAAATTGTAGGGGCCATTAAATATCTTCTGAGTATGAATCGGAGAGCTACTTTTGATGGACTTTTACAGTTAATGAAGATGCCAGAATCTACAAAAGGTCTAATGCTAAAAGGACTTAAGGAAAAATATAATGACAACTAAAGAAGCAATCGAGCGTGGATATACTAAGTTCCCGGAGAGTCTTATTCTTGATGACTTGGGGACTGGCGAGTATATAGATGAGAATGCCGAAAAGAGAAGTGGATATATTCAAGGGCTTCTGGAGGGGTCTGGGCTATGACAAAAGAAGAAATGATGTCTAAGTTCTATAATAAAGACAATCCAGAAGACAATTATTCCGAGGCCCAGAGACGAATCAGAGAAGCTATGGAACGGGGAGAAAAATATGTACTTCTGCCCGGAAAGAATAGCGAAGATGAGTTTACTTGGACCGCTACATCAGAAACAATTAGTAAGCTTAGGGATGACGGCTTTGATATTGATAAAGTGTGGCAGCCTTGGGATTACTGGTCAATTGAATGGGGATACTAAACTAAAAAGATATGACAAAAGATCAAATGATAGAGAGATTTTTGCTGTCTAGATTTGAACTAGTTGGCGAAGACAAGAATTATGTAGAGGCTCAGAAACGTATAAAAGCTGCTATGGAAATGGGCGGATATCGTGTAAATCTGCCTGGGAAAAGTGCAGAAAGTAAAAAAGAATTCTCATGGACCGCTACATTAGAAACCATAGAACACCTAAAGAAAGATGGGTTCCAGGTAGATGTAGTAAATAACGAGCCAGATTATTGGAGTATTGAATGGTACTAGTATGACTCAGGAAGAATTTTTAGAGAAGTATAAAGGAAAGTTCGTCGAAATCAGTAATCCAGGGTCGACAGATGAGATAGTTTGGATGTTCGACGTTCAGACTGCAGACTTTTCTCAAGGTAATGGGAACTTTATCGGTTGGGTTTCAGCAAAGAAGACTATTTTTGGTTATAAGGATAAGATAGAGATTTATAAGGAAGATGAGATAACTTTGCGACCCGGAGATAAAGTAGAAGAATTTAAGGGAGCAAAAGAACTAGAGGACAGAATAGTATCACATCTCAAAACATACCTGGTACAATGGGAAGTACAGGAATAATTTTTACTGTAGTGATTGTTTCTGTATATTCGATTCTGCTTATTCTCTGGTGCTTTCATTTTAATAAGCATGAAGGAAAAGTTACTAAGGCGGTATCCAAGATTGTAGAAAAAGCAGAGATTGAAGACGAGAAAGAGATTGAGCTATATAGTAATTTAGTAAAGATTATCGAAACAGAAAGGGAGGTATCTGAATAGGGTGCCTTCTCTTTTTCCTTATATATAGTATGAGCATTTTTAGAAGGAAAGAGAAAAATAGAATACCAATATTAGGAGAGCTTAGAATACCAAATAGAATGTTACCTAGGCTCAGTGAACTAGGAGAAGATTGTAATATAGTAGTTGGAGGAATAGGTGGAAGTGGATATTCTCCTTATGCGATTAGGTGGTTTAGGGCAAAGGACTCTTATTCTATGACGGACAATGATAAGTATATGATTTATGGAGCTTCATGGAGAGAGTCTAGTCCAAAATATTCGATCTTACACAGTATAATGTTTTCCGGCACGTTTCATGAGGGTGCTGTAATAGGCTCATTTAGGAAAACTGATAAGTCTGTTCCTTATCCATGTATAATAAATATCGAATTAATATGAAAAAGTTAGAAAGAGGCACTAAAGACAGAAAATTTCTTGGTGTATGTGAAGGCCTTGGTAAGTATTTTGAGGTCGACCCGATTATCTTTAGGATTGGGTTCTTGGCATGTACATTTATTTATGGTGGCGGACTACTGCTTTATCTAATTGCCGCGCTAGTTATGCCAAATGAAAAAGAAGAGGGGACTGAATAAGTCTCCTTTTTCTCAGAAGCCTTTAAATTCTTATATATGTGCATGGAGAACGCCGGCGCATGAAATTGGACAGGTCAGTAAGAAGAGGACCGAGTCTAGTGGGTATTCCGAAAGGTGGTAGCAAGTCGACATTGGCCACTGAGGTAAGAATATTTGCCAACAGCGAATGGGAATCTGGACGCAGAGGAAGTAACTCGAGGGCGTGAAGACTCTTCTTTTTTTTTCAATATTCCTAAGTAAAGCCTCTAAATTCTTATGTATGAGCTTAGGAGAGGGGTCTGCAGAAAACCTACTCTCTGGACCAGGTGCTTAATAGTAGAGTTACCTGATCGATCGAACTGAATGGGATCCTAGACGTAGGAGCAAGTAGGTTTCGATCAAATTTCTTTTTTTTTCTACTAATGCCTTATATATGAGAGATTATTATGACAGATATACAGAAATTAAATGATGCAATAGATAATGAAGCTATAACTATGAGGTTTGGGTCGACTAGGATAGGAAGACATATAAAAGACCCATACACCAATAGACCTTATGATTTGTGGAAGGATAGACAGGCAGCTTTAAATTCTCCTGCTCACTTATCTAACCCAAATGTAATAAACTTCGAGCGGTTGTTATCTGAGGCTATATCAAAATATCCAGAAGAAGATAGATGGAAGTTTGAGTACTTCTTAGAGGTTCCTTTTCAAAATCCAGATGTTGCGCTCTTTAATAACTTATATAAAAAGTTTGGAGCAACAACATTAATAAAAAGGAGTTGGTTTAGGGCAGATGTTTATTTCCCTAATCTTGGTATCATTGTAGAACTAGATTCTGAAAAATACCATACAGACCTTGATATTGCTCTTGATAATGCTAAAGAAAATTTAATATATGAGTACTTTGGTATTCGTACTATTATCAGAGTGAATCTAGCGTGCTCAGATGAAAAAGAGAATAAGAGAAGGTTTGGTGCAGTTTTTAAAGCACTTAGAACCTTGAAACCCATAGAGAAGCCTATTATTTTATATAATACGATACTGGATTCTTGGAACACTGTTAATGAGGAGCTTCTTAAATTCTTCCCATATGTAGAATCAAGCACCAGCAACTATTATACAAAACACGAGACATTATATAAAAATAGGGATGTCTACTTGAATTATAATAGTTTACCAGAGGAGCTTAAAATAACTATATCTAGAAACAGTATTAAAGAGGCCCTTATTAATGTTTATAAAAGAATCAAAAACGTCAATTTGGTAGTTATAAAGCCATGAAATCCTTATATATGAGTGTAAAATCACTCCAGGCAGTACTGTATAATGGTGGCGCTACGGCAATATCTGAGGAGTGCTGTTTGGGGACGATGCGGATTGACGAATGGATTGACAGGGTTTGCTTGAGACGGGGATGCCACTGCAGGAGAATGATCACTTCTCGCTGAGGATAGCAAATTTCCAAGAGTATCTACGCTCGTCCTCCTGTCATTTTTTTTTCGCCCCACTTTTAGCCCTCCTTAAACTGCCGGTTCCTTATGTATGAATGAAATATTATACAGGAAATATAGAGCCAGAGGAAGGAACTATTTTTGTATTCGGCAGTAATCCAGAGGGCAGACATGGGGCGGGAGCTGCTAAGATTGCTGTTACTAAGTTTGGGGCTATCTATGGTCAAGGCGAGGGAAGACAGGGAAATTCTTATGCTATCCCCACTAAAGATCTAAGAGTAAAAGAGAATAATGGATACAGGTCGATTAGTCCGGAGAGTATTGTATCTAGCATTATAAATTTCTATAATTACGCCAGTCAACATCCGGAGCTAAAGTTTAAAATAGCCTACCGAAATACATATAGTAGAAGCTTAAACGGGTATACAGGGATTGAGATGATAGCTATGTTTTTATACGCCTCTCAGACATCCCTTGGTATACCAGAAAATGTGTATGTGTCGAAAGAATGGTATGATACAGGATTATTTACAGAATGACAGATAAGTTTAAAAAGTTTGGAGGGAATACAATACCAGACGTAGTTGATTATGTAAAAGACTATCTACGTAATTA
>Ga0247611_10004506_pt1 | contig 19253 bp, 20 predicted proteins | sample 177DNAGHGhighgp2_FD_192422 | JGI IMG/M metagenome (GOLD analysis project Ga0247611, IMG submission 192422) | Sheep rumen microbial communities from Palmerston North, Manawatu-Wanganui, New Zealand - 1770 DNA GHGhigh gp2 | ecosystem: Host-associated > Mammals > Digestive system > Stomach > Rumen... | reverse complement strand
TTTTTTCTTCTGGGCTGTACCAGCCATGTTGACCTTGTGCCATAATAAAAATCCTCCTATAATTGTTACTTTAATTATAAGAGGATTAATTATTAATTATTAGATGGGAATCTTTTATGCATACGAATTTTTAAAGCAATTTAATATAATAGATGATTAAAAGGAGGTCAAATGACCTCCTTAATTAGTTCTTTAAGCTATTTAAGATTATTTAAAATAATAGATGTATATAATATAACCTCTTCTACCTTTTCTCTTTTAATTATTCTATTTGTCTACTTTAGAGATATCATATCATTTTTCAGATGTCTTTTAAATTTTTTCAAAAAGATCTAAAAACCATAAATCATTGTTATCAATTAGAAATGATTTATAATTGGTATATTGATTTTCCTTTGCAAAACAATCATAACATTCTATTTCATTATTTATCATATTATATTTAAAAGTTACTCCATATAAATCACTGGCAAATTCATTAAAAAAGAAAGACATATAAATATTATTATCTTTGATTATATAATTATCCATTCTATTCGTTATTTTATATTTCATAAAAATATTAAAGGTTGAATTAGATTTAAGAGTATCTTCATTTATAATTGTTAGCTTATTGTTTTCTTTATTTCTAATTTTTAGTGATAATAGGCTCATATTATATGATTCAACTATATATTTATTTCCATATTTTTTCTCAAAATATATATTAGATGATATATCTTCGTATGAATCAGAATTCGTATTATATGATTTATAGCCATCAAATACTTGATAATATATAATACCATCTGAATATATAATTGAGTTTTCTAATATAGTCTTATTTGACTTTAATATTACTTTAGCATCATGATATCTATCTTTTAAATATAAAGAATTATCTTTTTCATAGATTAAATTATCATTATCTATCCACATAATTTGATAATTAAAGCTATATTTATTCTTATCGTAGTAAATCACATTATTATCTATATTAATTATATTACCGCTGGAATATTTTGTATGATATTTGTTAATAATTTCTATAAAGAATACTTCAGCAAATATTATTAAAATTATTGTTGCAACTGCTACAAGTAATACATCTAACAAGAAAATTATTTTTAATATTTTCATCATTATTCTCCTTAGAAATTAACTTTATTAATTATTAATGGATAATCATCTTCAAATATATAAAATTTGAATCCATCAAATGTTGAAGGAGGCATATAAAGCCAATCATAATAATCTAATTTATCTTCCATATAATCATACTTTAAAACTAAACCTAAATAATCATTAATTGTTATACATAGATATATTTCATCACAAAAGACTTCATATTTACAAATAAAATTCCTACTATAAACATTTATATTCATATCTTTAATCATTTTAAATTCTTTTATAGTATCAATGGTTATACGATTGTTTGCATAATCAAAAGGATATAAATTATCAAAAAGATATAAATTACAGCCTATACCAGAATAATAATCTTTCTTTGTAATTGTACTATTCTGCTGGTTAATAATATCATATTTGAAATACTTGTTTAAATTATTATAACGATAATATATGTAATCATTTTTTTTATAATAATCACTACAATATGTTGCAATATTTGATAATATTTTTTTATCATTATAAGTTTCAATAATAATAGATGTGTCATCGTTTTTATATACAATTGATGTTTCATCAAAGCATAATACACGTTTTTCTAAAATATTATATTTAGTATTATATGAAATATCGAGTCCATTATAGTATATAATATTTTTTTTATGTTCATATTTTGATAAATAATTAAGATTATCATTTGAAACTTTATGATTTGTAACCATTAATACTAGAAAGAATATTATTGAATAACTAATCAATGCTCCATTGAAAACTATATCAAAAATAATCAAAAATTTTTTCATATCTACCACCAAGTTCCTAAATAAATATAATAAGACACATATTCTTTTTCATCAATTTCCATAATAATATTGGTAATAAGCCTGTTATATTATCATATATTATTTGATAATTTGTTGTCTGATTATTAATTGTTACATTATATGAATCTAATCTATATTTATAAATAAAGTTGCAAAACTTCAAATCTTGTGTATTTATTTTCATGCCTAATTCTTCTATCTTTTATTGCCACCATAAAAAATATTTTTAAGCTACATATAAATGTTCTCTTTTCTTTTCCATTCTTTATTAAGAACATCTTTTTTTGCTTACCATTAAGAAGATTAAAAGTTATGAACATATTTTCACCCTTAAAATATTTCTTACTAATGCATTTAGTTTGTTTTAATTTTTTGCGATTATAATAATCTAAATGATAGTACATCAATATAATATCTCTAATATATGATTTTTTAAAAAGCCACGAAGACATATCTACTTCAAACGATTTATTGCTAAAAATAACATCAAATTTCGAATGGCTTTTTTGATTACACTTAATATCTCCACAAAAATTAATCATATTTATTTTCAAAGGCAAATTACTTTTTGGAGTACACATAAACATGACCATTATAGGTGAAAAAAATATCCATAGCAAAATAGAACACGCCAAAAAACCAAAAAGAATATATCTAATAACAATAGGATACATCATTTGGAAAGGATAATAAATAATAAAATTGAAAAAAGGCCAGAAGAATGGAATAAGTATAAATATTCTTTTATTCAATTAAATCTCTAATTATATTAGGAATTGATAATCCTAATGTTTCAATAGCAATCCCTAATATGTCCCTTTTTGCTGTAAATAAAGCGTTTGCTATTTTATTTATATCTTTCATACCTATATTTACTCCTGCCTTCATCCAGTTTAAACCGTGATTAACTACAATTTAATTATATTATATGTATAATCTAATTTAAATATGAAATTAGAAAAAAATTAAAGGAGGTCATTCGACCTCCTAAATTAGTTCTTTAAGCTATTTAATGGTGCAGGAATTTGTCCGCCTCTATTTACAAATACATTAGGTTTAACCTTAGATATTTTCATAATAGGACCATATCCTAATAAGCCACCAAAATTAACTGTTTCTCCTGCCTTTTTACCAACCGCAGGAATAACTCTTACAGCTGTTGTCTTTGAATTAATCATACCAATTGCAGCTTCATCTGCAATTAATGCAGATATTACTTCTGCAGATGTATCACCAGGTATAATAATCATATCTAGACCTACTGAGCAAACTGCAGTCATAGCTTCTAATTTTTCAATTGTTAAAGCTCCTGATTCAGCTGCAGCAATCATACCAGCATCCTCAGATACAGGAATAAATGCTCCTGATAAGCCACCTACTCTAGATGAAGCCATTACTCCACCTTTTTTAACAGCATCATTTAGCATTGCAAGACAAGCTGTAGTACCACAAGCACCACATTGTTCAAGACCGATTTCTTCTAAAATATGAGCTACTGAATCACCAACTGCTGGAGTTGGAGCTAAAGATAGGTCTACAATACCAAATGGAACATTTAGCATTCTAGACGCTTCAACACCTACAAGCTGACCCATACGAGTTACCTTAAATGCTGTCTTTTTAATAATTTCAGCGATATCTGATATAGGTGCATCCTTAGGTGCTTTAGCTATTGCAGCACGAACAACGCCAGGTCCTGATACACCAACATTAATAACACAATCAGCTTCACCTACACCATGGAAGGCACCAGCCATAAATGGATTATCTTCAACAGCATTGCAAAATACTACTAGCTTAGATGCACCAATGCATTCTCTATCTTTTGTAATCTCTGCTGCTTCTTTAACCTTTTGTCCCATTATTTTAACTGCATCAAGATTGATACCAGCTCTTGTTGATCCTACATTAACACTTGAACATACTAAATCTGTTTCTGCTAAAGCTCTTGGAATAGATTCAATTAATTCTCTATCTCCAGGAGCAAATCCTTTTTGTACAAGTGCACTATATCCACCGATAAAATTAATTCCTATAGCTTTAGCAACCTTATCTAATGTTTTAGCATATAATACAGGGTCTCCTCCTGATACACCAACAAGCATAGATATAGGAGTTACAGAAACTCTTTTATTTACAATAGGAATACCATATTTTTTTGATATAGCATCTCCTGTTTTAACTAAATCTTTAGCATAATTATATATTTTATTATAAACCTTTTCACAAGATTTATTTATATCTGTATCCATACAATCAATTAGAGAAATACCCATTGTTATTGTTCTAACATCAAGGTTTTCTTCTTGAATCATCTTGATTGTTTCCATTATTTCATTACTTGTATACATGATTCACCTCAATAATTAGATTTTATGCATTAAATTGAAAATATCTTCATGCATAACATGAATTTCTAGATTCTTTTCTTTTCCTAAGCCAACTAATTCGTCAACAAAATCATTAAAATCTATATCTAGTTTATCAATATTAATAACCATAAACATTGCGAAATAATTATCAATTATTGTTTGAGTAACATCATTTACATTTGCCTTATGATTAGCACACTTTTGTGCAACACTTGCAAGAATACCAACTGTATCCTTACCTACTACAGAAATAACAGCGTTCATAATAATACCTACCTTTTAAAATTTACTTATTTATTTTACTATAAATATTATTTATAATAAATAATCCCTATAAGATTATTAATGCTTGAAAACGTTTTATCATCTTATAGGGATAAATATACAAAATAACTACAATTTGAATAAATTAGAAATGTTGCGGCTGAAATAACTAAAACTGCAAATACAGGTAATAAAAATCTTGCAACAATAAAAAATTTATTAGTATTTTCTGGTATATGTCTTTTAGTAAATTGATCTACTACGATTATCAATGCCAATATAGGAATAAAGACAAATAATAACCATGAATAATCATTATTAACATATAATTCTAATATTACTCCATATCCTCCAGACATTATTATTAATGCCCAGGATAGTGCCATTACTACTACTAGCCCATGCAAGAATAAAATCATTAATAAGGAATTAGCTTGTTTATAATTTTTAAATACAAAATTATATACATATAATCCTAATATTATAATTAATGAAATATAGAAGAATATTGAGATAATTAAACCTAATATATGCACTTCAATCACCCAATTTCATAGAATTATTATAATATAAAACGAAAAAAATATCAATATTGCATATTTTGTAGTATAATATTCATACCTTAAGAGGGTGATATTACATGAAGACCGAATTTTATTATTTGATAAAAGATATAATATCAACTGATGAATATCAATCAATGAAAAATATAAAGCACCATAAATATACTAATGCATATATGCACTCAATTAGAGTAGCATATTTATGCTACCTACATTATTTAAAGCATCCAGATAAATATGATTTAAATACATTATTAAGAGGTGCCTTATTACATGATTATTATTTGTATGATTGGCATGATAAAGGAAATCCAAAGCTAAGACACTGCTTCGTTCATCCAAGACGTAGCTATAAAAATGCTATTAGAGATTATAAAAATATTAATAAAAAAGAAAAAGATATGATATTACATCATATGTGGCCAGTTACTATAATACCACCACATACAAGATATGGATGGTTAATTGTAAGAATGGATAAAAAGGCTGCAGCTCATGATTACGCAATAAAAAGACGTAATAAAAAAAGAAAGAAAATGATGTTAAAGCTACAAAAGAGAAATAAAGCCATTGCATGACGCAATGGCTTTTAATTATGGTCTAAATAATTCATTATTTACTGGAGCTGGATCTTGATGCTTGGCATCAGTTAAAATAACAAATCCAGGGAATGATGTTTTAAATACATCTCCTCTTAATACTAATGAAGCATTAGCTCTTTCATCATCAATTGATTTATATCCAACAGGTGCAAATAAAGCAACTACCTTAGCATCTGGTGTATCTTCTTTTGGCTTATTTGAATTAACATCTTTTTCTATTTGCTTACATAAATCAACAATTTTCAATCTAAATTCATCATTTATAGCAACGAAATTAGGATAAACAGATGGAAATACTACAATTGCATAAATTGTACCATCACGTTTACAAATGATATTTGGGAAATCCTTTCTTGGGAATCCTGGCTCAAGCTTAAAGCCCTTAGGTATGATTATATTTTTAGTAATATAATCAACTGCCATAGCATGTAATTGCTCCTGAGTAATTTTATCAGTTTCCTCTATTTTTTCAGGAATGCCATCAGCCCATATTGATTCTGGCATTTGTTCTTCGTTTAAATTATTATTCTCCACTTTCTATTACCTCATTTCCATTATCTTTCTTTGTAAAGAATTTTAAAAGTTTCTTTGGGAAAAAGCTTACTGCTTCTGCTAATACCATTGGTAAAATAATTACTGCTTCTTTATAAGCATTTTTTCTAATATCTTCTCTTGTAACTACATTACCATCAGAATATAGATATCTTCTTGTTACACATCCAATTCTTATTGTTAATAAAGCATTTGCTACACCATCCATTATACCATCAATTACCTTGCCGAGCATAGGAATTTCTGCAATTGCATTAACTGCAGTTTTAGGCATAACATCATTAATTGTTAAATTATCTAAGCCTTCAGCAATTAATGCTGTAGCAAATACATTAACTGTAAGCTTTGATAAATTTTTCATTGATGGACGGAATCCACATCTTTCAACGATATCTTTAATCATATTTAGATTTACAGCGAAGGTTGTTGCCATATCAAATCTAGCAGATTGACAAATTGCAGTTGATATCATTACAACCTTTGCTTTTTTTATTATAATACCATTTATTTGCTTACGAATTGATTTTTCAAAGACATAATTTAAATTAACTAATAATTCTTCATTTTTCTTATAATTTGTAAGCATTAGGACCTCATCATTTGGAAGCTCATTATTTTTAATAATATTTTTAGCTACCTTTCTATAAGTTGCAAAAGCTGAGTTAGAATGCTTATCAGTTGTTGTTATTATAGATAATGAAGGGCTTTTTACAATAATCACTATTGGTCTTACTATAGCTAATAATATTACTAATACGACTAATACATAAAAGCCTATTTCTAAATATATTGATATATTTCTTAATTTTTCACCTATATTTAATATTGAGCTTAGCATAATTAATGCAAATATTATCAATACACCTATAGCTATTGTATACCATAGATATTTAGCTCTATCTTTTTTCTTTTTCATAATTATAAACTAAAAGTAGCATAGAATTTTTCTTGTCTATTAGGACAATAAGATTCTTTATTTTTTCTTATTTTCTTGCTACCGCCATCACTTTCTAAATTTATATATTTAACAGTTGCTTGAACCATTCTAGCATAAGATGCTAACAATTCTTCTTCAGCACCTTTGACATCAGGCATAGTTATTAATAAATGAACACAGCCTTCATTGTTCATTAAGCTACCAATTAATATTCCTACTATTTTTTCACCATTTGATATTTCTAAAGCAATTAAATCTAATTCATATAAATGCTCCATTGCTTGCTTAACCATATTAAGTGTTGAAAAATATGTACTATTAGAATCATCTGTTTGAATTTTAGCATTCCAATCATTCATAAATTCTAATATTTGTGGGAATTCATCTTTATTAATCATTTTAACAAATGAATTTTTATTAAGTCTTCTAAATTCATCTACTGCTTGTTTTTTCTTCTTATATTTAGAATTAGAATATATAGCTAAGTCTACTGCTTGATATATATATGAATTAAATTGTTCATTTTCATGAATTTTAATACCTAATTTCATAAATTCAAATTTATATTCTTCAGAAATTGGAGCTATATATAAGTCATATCCATTTTCTTTTGCATCTTCAGTTATAATAGCTATTCCTTTTTCAAGATTACCTTTTCCAAATGGAGGATAATAACATATTCCTATATCTGGCATAAGAAATCTAATAAATATAAAATCATTTGTAAATGATATTTCTGGCTTATATAAATCAGACCATAAAAAAAGCCAATTTGGATTATAAGTATGTAACCAGAAATTATTTGAGTCGGTAAATGCTTTTAATTTTCTTAAATCTAGATATCCTAATTTATGAAAGTTTATCATATTTTCAACTCCTCGTGTCCTACTAATTTTTATTATATCAAAAATTTTTTTTAAATGAAATAGAAAGAACAATAAAGGGGCTATAAATAGCCCCTAAATGAGTTAAACTCTTGCGTTATTAAATGTATTATTAATTAAATTAACATATTTTCTATCAAAGCTACCTAAAATAGATCCTTTTTTACCATTTTCAGGATAATATTTTTCGAAAGCTACAGATAAAGCATAATTATAAAATGCAGTATATAAATCTGTATCGCCAATTTCTTCAGTTGACTTAAGTGTATTTATTGCTTCTTCATCTGAAAATACTGATAATGTATCTTCAATATTTCTTAAATCAATAATTTCAGAATAAATTGTATTAAATGGTGAATCATAACATACAAATTGTGTATTAGAATTTGCAGGATATACATGATTATCTTCAGTATCATCCTCTCCTTCTAATGATTCATCAATCTTTGAATCCTCAGAGCACATGAAATCGATAAATTTATATACTAAATCTTCTTTTTCTGGTGAAGAATTCTTAGTAACAACAAGATTATCACAGAAAGCAATTGTATCATCAGGAATGAAAATATCAAAACCAATTTCATAATTTTTATATTTTCTAACATTTGTATCTGTAATAGCATCTAGCATAGGAATAAAATCATCAGATGTAATATCTCCATTTTTAAGTGCTGAAGACATAACAGTTGCAGCTTGTTCAGCATAGAAATATAAGAAATCTCCAGTCCACATGAAACCTAAATCTAGGTTTCTACCTTTTTCGTTACCTACTATTTCCTTTTTAATATTATCTGTACCCCAAGCTTCATAATTCATCTTATTTACTACTTTTCTAATTTCATCTAATTTAGATTGAGGTAGCTCAATTGATGGATCCAATCCTAAATATCTACATGCTGCATAATATGCATGTTGATGTGAATCATACATTGCAACTCTTGTAGATGAAGGTAATGAATCTCTATCAAATAATGAAGCCCATTGATTTTGTGATTTAGTTACTGCTTGTTCTAATCCTTCAACCTCTGTTGAATACATAATACCCCAAGTACCCCATAGGTATGGTACATAATAATCAACGATATTTGAATCAGTACCTTCAATCATATCTTCTCTAATTGAATAAATACCTTCTCTTAGATTAGTTTCAGGATCATAATTTTCTAATTTTGAAAAATCAATTTTCTTGATTAGATCTCTTTTATACATCTTCATAACCATATAATCACTTGGGCATACTACATCATATACTGTAGTACCTGCGAATACTTTAGAATAGAATATTTCATTAGATTCACCTAAATCCATTAATACATTACAATTGTATTTTTGTTCAAATGCTTCTAATAAAGTTTCATCTATATATTCACCCCAGTTAAGGAATAATAATGTCACTCTTTGAGAACAAGATGTTAAACCTAGAAATGCAAATATAGATAAAACTAATAATAAAAATTTCTTTTTCATTATTTATTTCCTCCTATTGCTTTTCTAATATCTTTTTTAGCTTTAAGATCAACAATTTTATTTTTCAAAATATTGTATAAAACTATAGCTACTATCATTAATATAGTCAATGCAGTTGAGAAAGCATAAACACCAGGGAATAATGATTTTCTACCAATTGATGTATAAATCCATATAGATAATGTATTATAACCATTACCTGTTGTAAAATAGCCTACCACGAAATCTTCAAATGATATTGTAAATGCTAATACCATTCCTGAGAAGATTCCACCTTTAATTGCAGGAATAATAACCTTCCAAACAGATTTAATAGGTTTAACACCTAAATCTAGTGATGCATCTAATAGGTTAGGGTCTATTTCTTTCATCTTTGGAACAACTGATAAAATAATATAAGGTAATATGAAATAAATATGTGCAATTAAGATAGTCCAGAATCCAAATAAATGCTTATTAATAGGTAAGAATAATGAGAATATTAGCATTAAAGATATACCTGTTACTATATCAGCATTTAATAGAGGTATATTATTTAATAATATAATTCTAGCTTTTACCTTTGGAGGTAAATAATAAATACCAATACCGATTAATGTACCAAATACTGTAGCAACTGCTGTAGCTATAATACTTGTTTTAAAAGTATTTAATATAGATTCATTAACAATATTTTTAGAGAACATATTAGCATAATTTGCAAAAGTAAATCCTGCAAATTGTGTTGTAGATTCACTAGCATTAAATGATTGAATTGCAATTATTATAATTGAATAATAAAGCATAAATACAGCAAATATTACAAGTAAAATACTTAATATTTTCCAAATCTTTTTTAATACTTTATGTTCTTTATAGCCATATTCTTCTAATGTAGCACGATGATAATTAGCTGGATCATATGGCTTTTCTTCAATAATTAAATTTTCTTTTTCCATTAGATTAGTGTCTCTCCTTCCTTATCAACTTTGTTAATAATTAGGATAGAACCTAATATGATTATTAATATTACTACTGCAAGGATTGCACCTTGGTTATAGCTCATATTAATAAAGCTTTGTTCAATAATATTACCGATTAATAGGATATTACCATCACCTAATACCTTAGGTATAGCAAATCCTGATAAACATGGTAATAAAACCATGATTGAGCCGGAAATAATACCTTTAGAAGCTAAAGGTAATACTACCTTCCAGAACTTCTTTGTATCAGTTAAGCCTAAATCTCTAGCTGCTTCATGTAATAATGGATCTATCTTTTCTAAAGATGTATAAATAGGTAATACCATGAATGGTAAATATGTAAATACCATTCCTAATATAATCGCAAAATCTGTACCTATAATCTTTGGGAATTCGAATCCGAAAATTGAAGATAAGATATTATTAGGTCTAAATACTGATGCTAAAGCATTGATTCTTAATAAGAAATTAGTCCACATTGGTAATATTAATAATAATAAAACTAAATATTTGTTTTTAATTTTAGATTTATATAAAGAATATGAAATTAATACACCAAAGAATATACAAATAGCTGTAGTAATTACTGAATATTTAATTGAATTTAAAAATGCTATTAATGTTGATTTTTCTGTTAGGATTGTAAAATTTGTTATAGTTGGCTCCATACCACCAATAGAAATACCTTCTGAATCAACAAACATTAAGAATACCATAACTAATACTGGCACTAATGCTAATAAATATAGCCAGAATAGATATGGTCTTGCCATTCTATCTAGGTGATGTGAGACTTGATGAGGTGGAATTATTTTATTGGAACTAGCTTTTTGCATGATCCGTCTACCTTCATCAAACAAATTTCATAAGGGTCTACTGATAATCCGACATTTTCATCAGTTTTAATATCTTCATATGTATGAACCTTATATTCTTTTCCTTCAATATTAACTAAAAGTTCAAAATGAACTCCTTTAAATACAGATGAATTAACATGGCCAATTACTTTAGCCTTTTCAAGAGGTACAACGTCCCAATCCTCTGGACGAATAACTACATCTACTGGTTCTTCATCATCGAATTCATATCCTACAACATCAAAATCTGTTCCTAAAAAATGAACTACATTTTTCTTTACATAAACACCATCAAAGATATTAGATTCACCAATGAAGTTAGCAACATATCTATTAATAGGTTCATTATAGATATCCTTAGGTGTACCTAATTGTTGGATTTTACCATCCTTCATTACTATGATTCTATCTGACATAGTCATAGCTTCTTCTTGGTCATGTGTTACGAATATGAAAGTTATACCTAAATTTCTTTGCATTTCCTTTAATTCATATTGCATGTTTACTCTTAATTTATGATCAAGAGCAGATAGTGGTTCATCTAGTAATAAAATCTTTGGTTTTAATACAATAGCACGTGCTATAGCAACACGTTGCATCTGACCACCAGAAATCTTATCGATGCCTCTTGTTTCGAAGCCTGATAGATTTACCATTTGAAGTGCGGCCTTTACATCATTGTCGATGTGTCTTTTAATTGTTTTATTGATGTCAAAATAATTGCATCTTTCTGGATTTTTCGCTCCTATTCTTGTTTTCTCAGCGATAGTTTCCTCTGTTAGTTTTTCGATACCACCGTAGAATTTAATTAACCCCTTTCTACCGATGTTCTTTAAACCGAAAGCAACGTTCTCATAAACGTTAAGATGGGGAAATAATGCATATCTTTGAAATACTGTATTAACTGGTCTAGCATATGCTGGAAGATCGTTAATGATTTTTCCATTTACGATTATTTCACCTGAATTAGGATACTCAAATCCTCCGATCATTCTTAATGTAGTAGTTTTACCACATCCAGAAGGACCTAAAAGTGTTACAAACTCGTTTTCGTAGATAGTAAGATTAATACCATCAACGACGCAGTTTTCACCATAGTATTTTACTATGTTGTGAAGTTCGATAATTGGTTGTTTCAACTCAATTTACCAAATGAAAAGCCTCTTGCTTTTCAAATCCTTTCCTTAAAAATAAATATTTTTTTATTTTCTCTTGGCTTGTAACTGGAATTTACCTTAACTCCCCAAAATGCAATATATTTTTTATAATATATTATGGCAATATTATATACTTATTTTCGAAATATTCAATAGTTTTTTTATACATTTTTTAAAAAAATATCATTAAAAAAATATCGATTTTACTCGATATTTTTTAATGACTTTTTTATGCTATTTTTTCAGTATTTTCATTAGAATTTTTTTTAGTTTTTTTATGAGAATATATATCATTTTCGAATATATATTTATTAACTACTCTCATACTAACAAAGAATACAGGAAGCATTACAAAGAAGAAAATACCCATTACGATAAAATTAGCATGTCTGGATGCAAAGCTCTTTACTCCTTCTGAATTCCATGGTCTAAATAATTCTCTCATGAATTGACAATCCATAAATGTTTGTCCTAAAGATGAATCATATGCAAACATATCAGCACTTGTAGGTCTACCACAAATATAAGATGTTGGTAATAATAATGATAATGCAACTACTGTTAATATTATAAATATCATTACAAAGACTCTCCATTTAGTAAATGGTATACACATTGTTATAGCTACTATTAATCCTGCTAATGTTAATAATATAGATATCATTGTTCTTACATTTTCTTCTGATATAACAGGAGCTATATTGAAAAACGAAGGTATCGTATATAAAAGCACTGGGGTTATTACCGCAATAGCTACTAATATAGCTGAAGCTATTGCCCTAGATATAACTGTCTTAACAAATGAGCCTCTAATTGGTACCCTACTTCCCTCAAGTGATAATAGGAAGCCTCCTGTACCAATAACTGCTGCCTCAAGCATATAAGCATTTTCAATTGTGTACCACATTTGACCTTTTCTTAATGGGATTAATGCAAATGCTAATAATGCAATAGCAAATGATTTCATTAAGAATAATGTAGCTGTTCTTTGAATATTATTAATTACTCTTCTACCTTCACCTACTACAGCCTCTAGATGAGTAAAATCATTATCCATTAATACTACATCAGAAACTGATTTTGCAGCATCTGTAGCCTTCGCAAATGTAATAGATGAATCTGCTTTTCTTAAAGCTAGAATATCATTAACACCATCACCTGTCATTGCAACCTTATGCTTTTTCTTTTGTAAGGCTGAAACAATTGCTTCCTTTTGTTCAGGTGATACTCTGGCAAAGATTGTATATTCTTCTACTAATTCAGGAATTTTTTCAAGTGGCATTCCATCTAATGAAATAGCCTTATCTGCATTTTCAACTCCACAGCTTTCAGCAATTTTACTTACTGTAAATTGGTTATCTCCAGATATTATTTTAACTGTAACTCCATTCTCCTTAAAGAATTTTAATGTACCCTTAGCTGATTCTCTTATTTGATCTTCTATTATTATAAATGCTAATAATTTGTCATTAATTTTTAATGCTAATACTCTTTTACCTTTTTTAGCATTTTCATTAACAATTTCTAATCTTTCATCATCCTTATCTAAAAGATATTCAGGAGCGCCTAATAATAATTTATCTCCATTTTTATATATCAAGCCTGAGCTCTTAGTTTCACTTGAAAAAGGTATAACTTCTTCAAATTCGGGATTTTCAGCAGCTCCAAATTCATTATATAAAGCTTCTGCAGTTTGATTTCTATTTTTAGTAGATCCTAAAATATTTCTAATATTATCATATATATCTTCTAAATGTGAAAATCTTACTACATCAACAACCTTCATTGTGCCATCAGTTAATGTACCAGTCTTATCAAGACATATTACATCTACTCTTGATAGATTTTCTAAAGAATATAATTCTTGAATTAATGTATTTTTTCTAGATAATGAAGCTATTGATAATGCTAATGTAACAGATGTAGTTAATACTAATCCAGATGGAATAATACCAACTGAGAATGAACCAACAGTTATCATTATTCTTGCCCAGGTTACAGGATTTCCAAGGCTTAGTGTCATTCCATCCCAAGTATTAGGATCTTCACCATGAGCTTGAATCTTATAAACCATTGTTCCAACAACTACTACCATGACAACCAATAATACAATTGATAAAAATTTAATTATATTAATAATAGTTGTCATTAATTCTGATTTAGATTTTTGCATTCCTTTAACTTTTGAAGATAAATTAGATGCGTATGTTTCATCTCCAACCTCAGTTGTTATAACCTTTGCATCACCAACGATTATAGATGATCCAGAATAAATGATATCGCCAGGATTTTTCTTTATATAATCTGATTCACCAGTTAGCATTGATTCATCAACCTGTAAGAATCCTTCTACTACCTTAAAATCTGCAGTAGCTTGTTCACCTGATTTTAATAAAACTATATCATCAATGACTACATCTGATGCGTTGATTGTTTTTTCTTCACCATTACGTAATACTCTTGTTTTAGCAACAGTAACAATTTTTAATTTATCTAATACACGTTTACCGTGGATTTCTTGAATTGTACCAATTGTTATATTCATAATAACAGGAATTAAGAATCCAAATTTAGAGAAACCAAAATGCTTATTAACTACTTCACTATTACCAGTTGCGTATAGATAAAGTATAAAAATTAAAAAAGTTATAGCTATTAATAATAATATAGTATTAAAGAATGTAAAAACATTATGGAAAATAATTTGTTTTATAGTCTTTTCATTTGAATTACTTGTTTTATTATGATAGCCTGCATTAACTCTTAATGTGACATCACTATCACTTAATCCCTTTGAATAATCAGGAATCTTTCTTTCAATCTCTTGTCTTTCTATCTTTTTTACTTTTTTCACTAACAAGTACCTCCTAAGGTTTATAAATTAAATATTCCAACGTTAAGTTGGATTATTTATGCTTTTTAACTTGTCCTTCTATAGTTACTATAGTATCATCTTCAACTGATGCAGTAATATAAGCACTTGAGCCTATTGTACAATTATTACCTATTACAGTCTTACCGCCAAATATTGATGCACCTGAATAGATAGTAACATTATCACAAATTGTAGGATGACGTTTCTTATCATGCAATTCATGACCTTTAGATAATGATAATGCACCTAAAGTAACACCCTGATAAATTTTCGCATGTGAGCCAATTTCAGTTGTTTCACCGATTACTATTCCAGTACCATGGTCAATAAAGAAATATGGGCCAATTTTAGCACCTGGGTGAATATCTATACCAGTCTTAGAATGAGCATATTCTGATAATGCTCTTGGCAAAATAGGAATATTCATTTCATATAATATATGAGCTATTCTATATGTAACAATAGCTTTTAAGCCTGGATAACAAATAATTATTTCTTTTTTTGATTTAGCAGCTGGGTCACCATCAAATAAAGCTTGAATATCTGTATTTATTAATTCTTCTATTTCAGGTAGCTTATTCATAAATGTTTCTACAGCACAGCTAAAATCATTACAATAATCGCTTAATGCTTGAATATCATTTACACATGTAAACAATATTAATAAATCATTTTTGATATCCTCTACCTTTTTATCTATATATTCACTTAGATTTAAAACATTATCAACATATCCTGGGAATAATAATGCATTACAATCATTTATGAATTTTTTTATATCTGCATGCTTAATTGTATCATTTTCTACATTTTGTTTCTTTTTATATAATATCCAATTATTAAATATATCATTCATAATTTAAACCCCTAATCGATTAGATTATACTATATTATATTTCATTTAACAAATTTTTTAAATAAGTTTTTAATTTATTATTTAAATTAAATAATATAAATAGTATAATTCAATATGAGGTAAAAAATGATGAAAACAATCGACACTAAAACTATAACTGAAAATGTTAAAAGGCTATGTATTGAAGCTGCAACATTTATAGAAAAAGATGTTTTAAATAAAATTAAAGAAAGCATAGATAATGAAGTTGGTTTGCCAAAACAAATATTATCTCAAATTGTTGAAAATGATATTCTCGCTTCAGATGAAAATGTTCCAATGTGCCAAGATACAGGTATCACAATTGTATTTGTTGAAATCGGTAACGAGGTTTTCATAAACGGAGATTTAAATGAAGCGATTAATTTAGGAGTAAGTCAAGGATATACTGAGGGTTATTTAAGAAAAAGTGTTGTTAAATCACCTTTAAATAGAATTAATACTAAGGATAATACTCCTGCAATTATACATATTAAATATACATTAGGTGATAAATTAAAAATTACTGTATGTCCTAAAGGTGCCGGTTCAGAAAATATGAGTAAGGTTAAAATGCTTGTCCCTGCAGATGGAATAAATGGTATTAAAAAATTTGTTAAGGACACTATTTTAGAAGCTGGAGGTAGAGCTTGTCCTCCTCTTGTTGTAGGTATAGGTATTGGCGGTAATTTAGAAAAATCAGCTATATTAGCTAAAGAATCATTATTAAGACCTATTGATGATGAATCAGATGATATTGATGCAAACAAATTAGAAAAGGAATTATTAAAGGAAATTAATGAATTAAATGTTGGTCCAATGGGACTTGGTGGTAAAACTACTGCGCTTGCGGTAAAAGTTAATTTATACCCATGTCATATTGCATCACTTCCTGTTGCTGTAAATATTCAATGTCATGCATCTAGACATAAGGTGGTAATATTATGATAATTAAATATCCTAAAGATAAAGAAAAATTAAATAGTATTAAAGCTGGAGATGTTGTTGAATTTTCTGGTATTATCTATACTGCAAGAGATGCAGCACATATGAGAATAGAAAAAATGCTTGAAAATAATGAAGAAATACCAGTTGATTTTAAAGATTCATTTATTTATTATGCTGGTCCTACTCCAACTAAGCCTGGACATGTAATTGGATCTATTGGTCCTACTACTTCTTCAAGAATGGATAAATTTGCATATATGATGCCAAAGCTTGGAGTTGTTGGAACAATTGGAAAGGGTCCAAGAGATGAGGCTTGTTCAAAATATTATATAGACAATCATATCTTATATTTTATTACAACAGGTGGATGTGGAGCTTTGCTTGCAAAAGCAGTTAAGGAAGCAAAGGAAATTGCATTCTTAGATTTAGGTCCAGAATCAATAAAAAAATTAAAAGTAGAAAATTTTAAAATGATTTGTGCTATAGATTATAATGGAAATAATTTATTTAATAAGGGGAATGAATAATATGGATTTAAAAACCGAAGCATTAGCATTACATAAAGAACATTGTGGTAAATTAGAAATTAAATCAAAAGTTAAAATAGAAAATCAAAAGGATTTATCATTAGCATATACACCAGGTGTTGCATATGCTTGTAAAGAAATCGAAGCTAATCCAGATGATGCATATGTATATACTTCAAAATCAAATATGGTTGCAGTAATAACAGATGGATCTGCAGTATTAGGTCTTGGAAATATTGGTCCATATGGAGCCATTCCTGTTATGGAAGGTAAATCTATTTTAATGAAGGAATTAGCTGGTGTTGATTCAATTCCTATTTGTCTTGCAACACAGGATGTTGAAGAAATTATTAAAACTTGTAAATATTTAGAGCCGACATTAGGAGCTATTAACCTTGAAGATATATCAGCACCTAGATGCGTAACAATTGAAAGAAGATTAATTGAGGAAATGAATATTCCAGTATTTCATGATGATCAGCATGGTACTTCTATTATTGTAGCTGCTGCATTCTTAAATGTAGCGAGATTAACAAAAAGAAATTTAAAGGACATGACATTAGTTATGTCTGGTACTGGTGCTGCTGGATCTATGATTGCTAAGATGTTAAAAAGAATTGGGGTTGGTAAAATATATGCTTATGATATCACAGGTGTTATTGATAAGAAAAAATATGACCAATACAATTTCTTAATTAAAGAATTAATTGATGAAGGCACATATGATACTCCAGAAAACCATGATGGCACTTTAGCTTCTATTATGAAGGGTGCTGATGCATTTGTTGGTGTATCTGCTCCAAATATTGTAACTAAAGATATGATTAAATCAATGAATAAAGGTGCTATTGTATTTGCTATGGCAAATCCAACACCTGAAATTAGCTATGATGATGCTAAGGAAGCAGGAGCTTATATTTGTGGTTCAGGACGTTCAGATTATCCAAACCAAATTAATAATGTTTTAGCCTTCCCAGGTTTATTTAAAGGTGCATTATCAGTTAGAGCATCTAAGATTAATGAAGAAATGAAATTAGCTGCTGCTAAAGCTATCGCAAATATAATCTCAGATAATGAATTAAATCCAGATTATATTGTACCTGGTCCATTTGATAAGAGAGTTGTTGAAGCAGTTAGTAAGGCTGTAGGTGATGCAGCAATTAAAACTGGTGTTTCTAAATTATATAAGTAATACTAAAATCAAAAAAGATGAATCCTTTAAAATTCATCTTTTTTTATCTCTTTAAACTAATTCTAAAATATATAGGCGGAACAAAAAGTAAAATCTAAATAAATTTATCTTTTACTCTAAGAGGCATCATGCCTCTTTTCTTTTGTATTCTACATGTAATTATAATCTTACATGTATTCTACAAGGTGATGTTAGACCTCTACTCATTTGAATATTTAATTCATTTGAGTTACATTTTCTTATCATATTTAATGCTCCATTAATATCAGCATTAATAATAGAA
>Ga0247611_10004505_pt1 | contig 19253 bp, 19 predicted proteins | sample 177DNAGHGhighgp2_FD_192422 | JGI IMG/M metagenome (GOLD analysis project Ga0247611, IMG submission 192422) | Sheep rumen microbial communities from Palmerston North, Manawatu-Wanganui, New Zealand - 1770 DNA GHGhigh gp2 | ecosystem: Host-associated > Mammals > Digestive system > Stomach > Rumen... | reverse complement strand
ACAAATCAGAATCGCTGGTGCTGAAAGGCTGTCCATGCGGCAAAGAACAAATGGCGATGGACCTGCTGAACCCGTCGAAAGCGAACCACACGAAGAACATCGCTTGCCAAGAGGCACTGAAAACCGCGGCTCAAGCAGCCAAGACCGCACTTGCTGACCCGACACAACGGGCGACGTATGAGGCGGATTTCGCCAAACAAAACAAGATTCGCAGCCTGTTTGCGTATGTGGTGAAACAGCTGTATGTCAAACCGAGTTTTTGATTTGTCATTTGTCATTTTGGATTATGAAAAAGATGATGATTGTAATCGGCATCGGGATAGTGGTCAGTGCGTGCAATGTGACGCGGACCATTACCAACGAAAGCAAGTATGTACAGCGTGGTGACACCAGCGTCGTTATCACCACCAAAACTGTCGAAACCTATGACGCAAGTAAAAAACTTTAACGATTTAACGCTTTAACACTTTAACGCTTTAACACATTAACACTTTAACGCTTATGGCTAAGATTAAGACTATTCGCCCGATTGAGAGTATCTCGGGCAAACTGAAGAAAACGGACGCGGTCGGATTTGCGCTGCGCAACGCAACCAAGAAGAACTTCACCGTAACGAAGGACAATTGGAAGATGCCGATTGAGCGCATCGACCCCGCGAAACGTGCGGATGTACAGGCACAACGTACAAAGTTCCGTACTGTGGCAGGTCTCGCACACGAGCGTATGACCGACCCCGCAAAACGTCAAATGGACTACGCTGCCTTCAAGGCACAGACCAAGTACACCACGTTCTTCGGCTACTTGTTCCACCTTGAGTGGGAAAGCTACGAGGGTTAACCCTCTAAAGGACGAAGGACAGATGTACGATGTACGAGGAAAAAGCGGCGTTTGCCGCTTTTTCAATAATCAATAATCAATAATTCTTATCTCGGCAAAGCCTCGAACGATTTTTTCCATAATCTTTTTTCAAAAAAATTTGCACATATCAAATTTTTTCCGTACCTTTGCACGCTAAATGTGTGATTATGAAAAATATTGCGTTTATTATTAATCCGATATCAGGGCCCCAACAAGGTGCAAAAAAGAAATTGCCGAAGTTAATCGACAAAGAATTAGACCGTAGTCAGTGGCTGCCAAATATCGTGTTTACCGAATATGCCGGACATGCTACCGAAATGGCCCGCCAATTTGCAGTAATGGGATTCGATGCCGTAGTAGCTGTGGGCGGTGACGGTACCGTGAACGAAGTAGCCAGCGGCCTCCGCGGCACACAAACCGCTATGGGAATTGTCCCTGTAGGCAGTGGCAACGGCTTCGCACGGCACTTGCATATTCCGATGAGCCCGGCTCGCGCCATCCAAATGCTTAATCACAGTGAGGCCATCAAATGTGATTACGGCATGGCAAACGATCACTTGTTTGTGACAACCTGCGGCACGGGTTTTGATGCACAAATAGCATATCAGTTCGCGACATCAACTAAACGCGGATTTAAGACGTACTTTGAAAACGTAATCAAAGACTTGGTGAGCTATCACCCTCAGTCCTATCATATCCAAGGTGATGGCATAGATGTGCAACATAAGGCGTTCTTAATAACGTTTGCCAATGCGAACCAGTGGGGAAATGATGCGTATATAGCTCCACAAGCCAGCATCCAAGACGGACTGATGGATATATGTCTGATGAGCTCGTCGGCACTATTAGGCGCACCGGGTTTGGCATTGCGGCTGTTTACAAAAAGTATCAATAGTTCGCTGTTTATGGACACCATCAAAGCAAAAGATGTTGTTTTGACGCGCGAAGACGAATCGCCGTTCCACATTGATGGCGACCCCGTAAAGATGCCTCGGGAGATTAGAATCCGTATTGTACAGGACGGACTGAATGTGCTGGTGGAGAAAAGGTTTTAATAGTTGAGAATTGAGAATTGAGAATTGACAATTGAGAATTGAGAGTTATGGTATTGAAAATTATTAATAAGAGCAATAATCCGTTGCCTCGGTATGAGAGCAAACAGGCAGCAGGAATGGATATCCGTTGTTTTATTGCGGAAGATGTGACATTGCAACCACTTGAGCGTAAATTGATACCGACGGGGTTATATATGCAAATCCCGGAAGGTTACGAGGCACAAATCCGCCCTCGCAGCGGCTTGGCACTCAAGCGCGGGCTGACCGTACTGAACACACCGGGTACCATTGACTCCGATTATCGCGGCGAAGTGGGCGTGATACTAATCAATATGTCCTCTGAACCGCAAACAATCAGTTCGGGCGAACGAATCTGCCAAATGGTAATAGCCAAACACGAATGCCCGGTTGTGGAGGAAGTGGATAGTTTGGATGAGACCGAACGCGGCGCCGGCGGGTTTGGACATAGCGGGGCAAAGTAAGTGTTAAAGTGTTAAAGCGTTAAAGTGTTAAAGTGTTAAAGCGTTAAAGTGTTAAAGTGTTAAAGCGTTAATGAGAATTGACAGTTGTGATTTGTGAATAGAGGATTTGTGATAGGGTTGTGTTTGTTGTTTGCGTTGAGCGCGGCAGCAAAGAACGTGAAACCGGTGACTACGCCGGAGCAGGAGCAACAGTTCCTGTATTACTTCTATGCGGCACGCCAAGCAATCATGGTAAAAGACTATCCTAAAGCACTTGTACTATTGGACTTCTGCGAGCAACTTAATCCATACGACGGTAAAACCAAAGATAACTTGGGCGTCATCTATATTGCTTTGGGCGACAGCGTTAAAGCGGGACAACTATTTGAAGAAGCCTATCGCTATGCGCCCAACGACTGTTGGCGTAACTACGCGGATTATCTGATGACTCGCGGCGAGGTTCAGAAGGGCGAGAAAGTGCTGGAGCAAGTAACCAAACGTAACCCGAAAGACAACTATGCAGCAGAATATCTGCTGGACGTATATATCCACAACGGCAAATGGAAAAAAGCCCTCGCTCAACAGGACAAGATTGATGCGCTGGAAGGGTATAACGGACAAAGCGCGCTGAACCGCTACCGAATCTATATGGAGTGGCGCAAGCCTAAACAAGCAGTAGCGGAAATAGACAAATACCTGGAACAAGACCCTGAGTCGTTGTATTTTCTGGTACTTCGTGCTCGAATCTATCTCAGCGCAGAAGCATATAGCGGGGTGCAAATGACATGTATGCGCATTGCGTTGTTATCTCCGTTCGATGAACAAGATATGTCTATCTTACGCAGTGAGACGGTTGTGCTGTACGGTGTATGTGCTGCTTTGGTGGAGTTTGCAGATACGCTGCTAAAAAATACTCCCTCTCCTGAATCTATAGCAACGGCTTTCGGTTATTATGAGCAGGCACTGGCATTGATGCCACAGAGTACATTTGTACTTAATAATTACGCCTATAGCCTTGCTATTCACGGTAATGACCTTTCCAAGGCGGAACGAATGAGTGCTCTGACCATCCAAGCTCAGCCGAATAACGCGTCCTACTTGGATACATACGGATGGATATTACATCTTCAGGGTCAAGATGCGCTGGCATTGTTCTACTTGCGGAAGGCATTGGAAAATGTGACAGCCGAAGACGCGGAAGCGCGTCGTGTGATAGAGGAGCATATAGAAGTCATAACCCATCCTGTTCGCCCCGCGTGGCAGCGTGCGCATGTAACGATGACACTGAACCTTCAGACGGGCGGACAAGCGATGAAGGTGAACTGTGTGGCGCAGACTGTGCGCGATTCGCTGATAATCGTGTCCGTTATGCCTTTGATGAACATAGAAATGTTCCGTATCGAACTGACTCCGGACGAGGCGGTAGTGATAGACAAAATGAACAAGCGCTATTCGCGTGTGGCATTGGATTTGTTGCCGAATATCCATTGGAGTGAATTGCAACAGTTGATGAGCGCAGAAGGCAAAGAGAGTGGGGACGAGCTGACGTTTGATGAGCAGTTGGCGATGTTGGGTATCCGCGCCAGCGCAAAAGCAACTTTTACCAATATCGTTTATGATGGTGCAATGAACGCACGAAAGCTGCGGCTGGATAAATATGAACAAGTGCCATTGAATACGTTGTTCGGATTATGAAACGCCTGATTACATATGGTTTGCTATGCCTAATGGCGGTGTCTGTTTTTGCAGAATCAGTAACGAGCCTGCAGAAACAACAACGTCAACTCAAACAACAAATTGAGCAAACCAACAAGATGCTCCAACAAACTAAGAAATCCGAAACGGCGACTGTGAATAAATTAGAATTGCTGAATCAGAATATCAAGAACCAAAAGCGTTTGATAGCCAATTTGGATTCCGAGATATCGACGTTGAATGGCGAGATGACTCATTTGTCCCGTCGTCGCGATACGTTAATCCAGACCTTGGCATCTTTGAAGTCGGATTATGCGAAAATGGTTCGTGAGTCTCACTATGCGCAGATGCAGCAGTCTCCATTGCTGTTTGTGTTATCGTCGGATAGTTTTCAACAGTTGGTTCGTCGAATGCGTTACTTGCAGCAGTTTGCGCGCTATCGCCGTCAGCAAGCACAACGCATCGAAGGTGTGAAGGTGGAGATAGAACAACAAAACCAACAGCTACAAGAGCATAAGAACTCCAAACAGAAAGCACTGAAGACACAAAAACGTGAGCAAGAGAATCTGGCGCGTGACGAACGCAAACAACAGCAAATGCTTAAGGACCTGAAAAAGAAAGAGAAAGACCTTGCCGCCCAACTGAAGAAACAAAAGAAGAAAGCCGATGAACTGAACAAGAAGATAGAAGAGGTAATCGCCAAACAGGCACAGCAGCAGTCTAAGACATCGTTGACCAAAGAACAACAATTAGTAGCCGGCGGATTTGAACAAAACAAAGGCAAATTGCCGTGGCCTATTGAAAAAGGTTTTATAAGCGGACAATTCGGCAAACACCAACATCCGGTATATAAGGATGTGACAATAGACAACAAAGGCATCTATCTGCAAACGACCGCCGGTGCGACTGCACGTTCCGTTTTCGAGGGCGAGGTGACAAGTTGTTTTATGCTAAACGGTACGTACGGTGTGATTGTGATGCACGGAAACTATCGTTCTGTCTATGCGGGGCTGAGCAGATTAAACGTTAAACAGGGCGACAAACTGACCGCCAAACAAAAAATCGGAACAATCTATTCCGATCCTGAACAAGACAATAAAACAGAATTGTTCTTCCAAATATGGAAAGACAAAAATATACTGAATCCGAGCCTATGGCTTGCAAATTGAAAACAATTAGCGTTATGCGATACAAGACATTATTTTTGGTAATTATTAGTGCAATGTTCCTTTGCTCTTGCAAAAAGGATAACTGGATGGACTGGAAGGCGCAAAATCAAGTGTGGTTGGCACATAATAAGACGTTAGAAGGTGTTCAGACCACCGAGACAGGTTTGCAATATAAGATTATCGCAGACCCGAATCCGACTGACGCTCGTCCGAGTACGGGAAGCCGCATTGCCTGTGACTATACCGGTTTGCTGATAAATGGTGTACAGTTCGATGGCGGTTCGGCAACGTTTGTGCTCAATAGCGGTATGATTAAGGGGTTTGTAGAAGGTCTGAAGAAGATACATTGTCACGGTGATATTGAGATTTATGTGCCTGCGGAGTTAGGCTACGAAGATCAGGAACAAGGCACAGAAGGCACAGCGTCTTATATCCCCCCTTATTCAACCTTGATATTCAAAGTTCATTTGCGCGCAGTGCAATAAGATGGTTATGAAGAAAACGGGATTGGTTCTTTGTTTGTTGTTCCTTGCTCTTATGGGCTGTGAAAACACGACCTATCGCAGTTCGGTGCCAAATCGGCCTGTTCAATTGAGCATCAACACTGCCGCGGGGATGTATGTACATTTTGTGCGCGAGAATATAGGCGCTTATGTGGTAGTGGACCCAACAGGCTATCATTTCAATGGTCAGACTCTGCCTTTGACGGGCACAGATTATTATGGCTATTCAGGTGTAGTGGTTTGTGTGGATAATAACCAGAACTATTCTGCCTTTGATTTGTGCTGCCCGCATTGCGTCAAGCAATACGCTCCCTGCGAGGTGGATGGAATCTTTGCTGTTTGTCCTATTTGCGGTGAACATTACGACCTTAGTTTTGGTTACGGAACACCGACAAAAGGTGTCAGCCACGAGGCTTTACGAAAATATATAACCTTATATACTTATCCCCGATTGACAATCCATGACTGATTCATTGTTGACAGCAAGTTTTATTCCGTGTGGCAAAGTAAAGCGTGCCCGCGACAAAAATGACGATTCGTTTGTGTTTGTATGTGTTGACGGGGCTTATGTTCCTTTCCGTGCGAATAGTCCGCAATTAGATGCATTTGTAGGGGAATACCTGTATGTGATAGATGACGGCGAGCGTGAACTGACTATGGGTGAGGTTTTGAAAGGAAAACAAGTTGTCGATACCGCGCAGGGAATATTAGGAGTTATCGCTTCGGTGGACGAAAGTACAGCCAATACACTGATTGAATTGGATAACGGAACTTTGCTGCCATTGCATGAAGATTTTATTGTAAGTCTCGATGACGAAAAACTGACCCTGACATTACCTTTTATACTTAATTATGAATCCTGAGCCCCATAAGAAACTGACGATTCCGGAGATGCACCGTTTATCGGTGTCCGATTATAAAGATGCCCCGAAATTACCGCTGATTGTGGTATTGGATAATGTGCGTTCTCAACACAATGTGGGCGCCGTCTTTAGAACTGCTGATGCGTTTCGATTGGAAGGAATCTATCTGTGTGGTATTTGCTGCTGTCCTCCGAACGATGAAATACATAAGACTGCTCTTGGTGCGGAGTTGACGGTTGATTGGCAGTATTTCAAGGAAACGACAGATGCAGTCCAAAGCCTGCGTGAACGCGGTTATACAGTTTATGCAGTCGAACAGGCGCACAATTCGATGACCTTGGCAGCGTTAACACAGAATCATTCGGGCAAATTAACCGATCATGGTTTAGCCGTTGTATTTGGACACGAAGTGTTTGGCGTGCAGCAAGATGTGGTTAATGCTTGCGATGGCTGTATCGAAATACCTCAATATGGAACCAAACACTCGCTAAATGTCTCCGTTACCGCGGGGATAGTGATGTATGAACTCAGTAACGCGTTGCGAAATATTATCTCCCGCTCGTGACTTTGAGGTGGCAAAGGCTGCTATTCAAGCGGGTGCGGACGCTGTGTATATCGGTGCGCCGAAGTTCGGTGCGCGTGAGGCAGCAGGCAATTCTCTGAATGATATTGCGGCAACCGTAGCTTATGCCAAACCGTTTGGGGTGAAAGTGTTGGTGACATTGAATACTTTGCTTTACGAAGATGAAAAACAAGAGGCTTTGGCAATAGCAGAGCAATTATATTCCGTTGGTATATATGCATTGATAGTTCAGGACTTGGGCTTTGCTAAGATGCTGTTCGAACGCTTGCCGAATCTACGGTTGCACGCTTCAACGCAGTGTGATAATCGCACCGCAGAACAAGTTGCCAAATTACGTGATATGGGCTTCAAACGAGTGGTTTTGGCGCGCGAATTGAGTATAGATGAGATACGTGCAATCCGTGCGGCTGTGCCAGATATTGAGTTGGAAGCGTTTGTTCACGGTGCGCTGTGTGTGAGCTATTCGGGACGTTGTTATATGTCTGAAGAGTTATTAGGACGCTCTGCCAATCGCGGTTGCTGCGCCCAGATGTGCCGAATGCGCTATGACCTTTTGGATGCCGATTTGCATGAGGTGTCAGATGACAACGGAGAACCGATACATCAGCGCTATCTGCTTTCGCTGCAGGACCTGGATCGTTCAGCCTCCCTTGCAGAACTGATAGATGCCGGTGTGACTACGTTTAAGATTGAAGGGCGGCTCAAAGATGCTGCGTATGTGATGAATATAACTGCCTATTATCGTCGGTTGATGGATCGTATAACAAATAATCCTTCGCATGCCATTCAAATAGGATTTGAGCCTAATCCTGTAAAGACGTTCCATCGAGGTGGCACGGATTATTTTATTCACGGCCGTACTCGTCCTTTGGCGAATTGGGAAACTCCCAAATCAACCGGTGAGTACATCGGTGAAGTGCTTGAAATACGTGGAAATATGTTGCGCGTACGCCTGAAACAAGGTGTGTGCTTGCATAACGGAGATGGTTTGGCAATTGGCGATGAAGGCTTTGCAGTGAATGGGGTAGAAGAAAACAACGTGAAGATAAATAAGAGTCTTTCGCCTTCCTTGTTACGGCGTTCTTCTGCTTTATATCGCAATCTGGATGTGGCGTTTCAACATGCTTTACATGCAGAACGCCGTGTGCCGGTGGATATATTATTCCGTGAGAATGATAACGGATTTCTGTTGCGAATCGGTGAAAAAGAGCAGGCATTTGTTTATCCCAAAGAGCCGGCTCGTAATGCTGAGAAAGCCCTGGCAACCATTAATGACCAACTGCGCAAATTAGGCGATACAATATATGTGGCTCGCGATGTGGTGATTGAAAGCAAACCATATTTTATACCTATTAGTATCTTGAACGAATGGAGAAGACAAGTAACGCGTTAATGACCTGTCGCTACTGCCTTCTCTATGAGATGGGGCATTGTAGAAAGACTAATCCGCTTCGCAAAGAACCAAAGTACTTGCGACTGCAAAACGGTACCTTGTTGCGCTTGGATTTTGACTGTGTAAAATGTGAAATGAAAATATATAAAAACTAATACTATGAATCGTAAATCTATTCTTCTCGGTTTAATGACCTTTTTCAGTATGTCGCTATTTGCGACGAGTACCACGTACACGTTTACCAATCAGACCTGGTCCAGTAAAGTCGGAACGATTAGTTGTGACGGCACTACCGACGGTTGGACGAATATCATGCCGGCAAAAGAGTTTTGGGCAGGACAAGGCGCAAAAGTAAATGTGAAAAGTAGCGATTACGACGGTGAAGCCAAAACAGAATCGGTAATTTCGTTCGAAAATGTGCGTAAAGTGATAGTTCACTACTGCACAAACTCTAAAAAAGGAGCCGGCTCGATATCCGTACTAATAGATGATACAACGATGACAGCCAATCCAACCACCGAAGGCGGAACAACAGTTCGCGATATGGTTTTCGAATTGCAAAAAGAACGTACCGGCAAGATAACTTTAGATGTCAAGTGTACCACCAATGCCATCTTTATCAATGGTATCACTATTAAAGCTGATAATGGTAGTGGTGAGGAATTTTCGGCAAAGGTATATCATTTGGTGACAGATGTGGCGCAACTCAAGGATTCAGATATAATTATGATTGGAATAGCAGATGGCAAAACAAATAAGGTGTTAGGATATTTTGACGAGAGTATCAGTAAAAATAATATTCACGCTGTAAGTGCCAAATATAGCGACAACCGCGAATATGTAAACGGGATAGAAGATGTAAGTTATGTGCTTCGTACTGCAACATCCGAAAAGGGGCAGAAGGCATGTTATACGATTTATGACCCCTTTGCTGAGGCATTTGTGGTAGCATCAGGCGGCAAAACGAAGAACGCGTTGCGTATATGGGATAAGGCTTATGATCCGAATACCTATGGGGATTACGGATATTGGGATATTCAAGTGGCTGCAAATGGTGAAGCAACAATTATGTGTTTGGGGAATTCTTTGGGTAAATATATCCAGTACAACCCGACCTTTAACCTGTTTGGAGCATATCAGGAAATGAAAATGACTCCTGTAAGTATATACCGTCAAGAAGAAGCCAAAGACCTTACCAAACCGCTAATTGTTGTTCCGTTAGCGAACTTCGGGACAGAAGTGATGCGTACTGAAACAGAGTTAAATGGGAGCAAAACGATTGAGGTGAAAGCCAATAAACTAACTGAAAATATGACGGCAACGCTCAAAGAGGGAACGACGTTCTCGCTCAGTACGACTACCTTGGACAGAGATGGTGATAAACTGACCATCTTATATCATGTGACGGCGCCGGGTAAGTATATAGATACGCTAACCATAGCCAACAAAGATACCAGCGCACAAGTGCTTGTGCACTTGAATGTAGCAAAAGAATTGACAATAGCCGAGGCTGTTACAAGCGGAGATTTTGAGTATATCTATCTTAATCCTGTGACTGTGACCAAAAAGTATGATCGAATGGTGTATGTGCGTGACGCTACAGGCGCGATGATGTTGTACGATGAAGGACCAGATAATGCACGCTTTGCTAAAGATATGGTTCTGGGAAATGTACTGAACAAAGTGGAGGGTAAGTTTCAAAACTATTGGGGTGTACCCGAATTGCACCTGATGGCAAAACCTGATTTCAATAAAAATAAGACCATAGAATGTTTGCCCGATACGATGACTGTTGTAGCGGACTCTGCTGATGTATGCCGATATATCTATTATGATTCGGTGGCAATAGTATATGGTAAGTTGGAAGACCTCGAGGGCACAACCATTGATTGGCCAGCGGTAGAGGTGCAAGGAAATACGCTGCTGCTATCGGAGTTCTTTACTTTGCCAGATAAAAGTGAAAGTATGGCGATTATCGAGAACCGCATTAAAGAAGGAAACAAATATTATTACGATGTCGAGGGAATAGTTTCGTATGATTACAATGATGTTGTGCTTTATCCGACAATGATTACCTTGCGTGAGACTCCAGACCCGGAAGATCCAGACCCTGATGATCCAGATCCGGAAGATCCAGACCCCGATGATCCCGACCCGGAAGATCCCGATGAGGCAATTGATAATCTGACGACAGATAGTGAACGAGTTTCTGATTGTTACAACATCCTTGGTCAGCGTGTTGATGGCAATTATCGGGGAGTGATTATTCTTAAAGGGCAAAAACGACTAATCACCACGGATTAATTAATGATTCTATTAGGAAAAACATTATCTGAACTACAGACCGTGGCGCAAAGTGTCGGTCTGCCAAAGTTCGCGGGCAAGCAATTGGCTGAATGGCTGTATATCCGCAGGGTGCGTACGTTTGATGAAATGACAAACATTTCACTTAAAGGTCGCGAGGCGCTTAAAGCCAATTATACTATCGGGCGGCATGCTCCCGTTGCCAACATAGAATCGAAGGATGGTACTGTTAAGTATCTCTTTCAAGTGGATTCGAATTATGTAGAAGCGGTTTATATTCCCGAAGAAGATCGCAGTACATTATGTGTCTCAACGCAAATCGGCTGTAAAATGGGGTGCCGCTTCTGCATGACTGGAACTTTGGGCTTTCATGGACAATTGTCCGCAGCGGATATTCTGAACCAAGTATTTGAAATAGATGATATTCTGACGAAACAGAACCAATGTGCAATTACGAATTTGGTTCTTATGGGAGAAGGAGAACCTATGGATAATCTGGAGTATGTCTTGCAGGCATTGGAAGTCCTTACGTCCGATTATGCCTGTGCTTGGAGTCCCAAGCGAATAACTGTTTCGTCCGTGGGGCTGATTTCTGGATTAAAGCGGTTTATAGAAGAGTCGGAGTGCCATCTTGCCATATCGTTGCACAATCCGTTCGCTGCCGAGCGTGAGTTGATTATGCCGGCACAGAAAGCTTGGCCGATAGGTGAGGTGATAGCTTTGCTTGAGCAATACGATTGGTCACATCAACGTAGATTGTCGTTTGAGTATATTTGTTGGCAAGACAATACAACCCCTCGTCATGCAAAAGAACTGCTGAGGCTATTGCATAATCTCTCTTGTCGGGTGAACTTAATCCGATTCCATGAAGGAGTAGAGCAAGATAGTAAATCACAGGTCTTTAAACCTGTAACGCTTGAAACAATGACTTGGTTTCGTGATTACTTATCGGCTCGTGGCTTGACGACAACGATTCGCAAATCCCGCGGTGAAGATATTCTCGCTGCCTGTGGAATGCTTGTGAATGCGCTACAAAAGTCTTAAATCCAGATGGTCATTATTCCATAGACAATGGCACCTATGCCCGCCGATATAGGAATCGTGATAATCCACGCTGTAATCAAGTTCTTGCTGACTCCCCACCGCACGGCACTCATTCGCTTTACAGCGCCAACGCCCATAATAGAGCCGCTGATAACGTGTGTCGTTGAAACAGGAACACCCAAGTTTTGGGTAATGAACAATGTGATTGCACCTGCTGCCTGAGAACAGAAACCTTCATAAGGCGTGATTTTGGTAATCTTATTTCCCATCGTCTTGATAATCTTCCATCCGCCGGACATTGTACCTATGGCAATAGCAGTAATACATGCTACAGGAATCCATGATGGAGCACCGGTAAAGTTATGACCGACTTCCCCCGCATGGGTCAATGTGTCCGGTTGTAAGAACGCCGGCAGCGCATCAAAACCGTATTGAGCTCCGAAAGCAGCTAATGCACATGCGATTACACCAATCTCCTTTTGCGAGTCGTTTAAGCCGTGGGCTGTAGATAAACACGCTGATGAAACAAGTTGAAGTCGTTTGGACCACACCTCCATTTTATGGGGCTTGACATTTCGGCAAATCCAATATAACAATAATGTGATAATATTGCCCGCAATAAATCCGATAAGGGGAGCAATGAAGATAAACAGGCAGATTATTCCGACTGTGGACCAATGCACTGCGGCTACTCCTTTACAGCAAATTGCTGCGCCGATTAATCCGCCGATAAGCGTGTGTGAGGAAGAGGAAGGAATACCTTTCCACCATGTTATGAGGCTCCATACTATTGCAGCACTGAGACCCGCAATAATAATGGGTAGAGTCACCATTTCTTCTTCAACCACTTTTTGTACGGTGTTGGCAATATTGAATCCCAACAAATATTCTGCTGCAAAGAAGGCGACAAAGTTAAAAAATGCCGCCCACACAACAGCTATAAATGGTTTAAGAACCTTAGTCGAAACAACGGTAGCAATGGAGTTCGCAGAATCGTGGAAACCGTTGATAAAGTCGAACCCGATAGCTAATATGATGATAGCAATTAATGATGCCATGGCTTTTATGCATATTTAGCGATGATAATCATCAGGGTCTTTCCCACATGATTAGCCATATCGGTAGCAGACTCCATAGATTGCATGATTTCTTTAATCTTGATTAGTTCCAGCGCATCTGTTTCGGTCTCAAACAATTCTTTTACGAAGTTGTCGTAAACGTCATCGCCTTCGTGCTCCAAGTCGTGCAGCTTGCTGCATTGAGAAATGGCAATAGCCGGCTTCTTGGACATTGTTGGCAATTCGCCAAACGCCACATCAATTGCTTTTGCGCACTCCAAAATGATTTCTGCCATATGCATCGTTTTGTTCGTCATATTTTTGGGACGATATAGCAATATGCGTTTTGCAGCATCGTTTATGTTGTCCATTACATCGTCCAAACTGCCGCACAATTGGTGAATGTCCTCACGATCAAACGGGGCAATAAATGACGCGGACAGTTCGTCATAAATTCCTACAATAATATTATCACATTCGGTCTCTATCGCCTTGATTTTCGTGTATAACTCAACTTGTTTGTCGTGGTCAGTGGCAGATACAAATTCTGTGAACAAGTCAGCACCGGCGACAATTCGCGAGGACATAAGTTGGAATTTCGGAAAAAATTTATCCTCTTTGGGTAAGAGTGATGCAAAAAAACTGTTTAGTGACATATTTATTAGTGTTTATATTGAATGCTATAGAATTTTTTAATTTGGCTGCAAAGATAGTGATATTTTTTGGAGTACACAAATTATTTTTTCTTTTTTCTGCATTTTTTCTTCTTCTTTTGTGTAACTGCGTTGGCAAGTGTAAAATCAATTTGATGCTTTTCTATATCCGCACGAGTGACTTTGACGCGTAATTTATCTCCGATGGTGAACGTCGTACCACAATTTTGTGCGATAAGCCGATAATTTTTTTCATCGAATAGCATATAATCATCCGGAACGAGGTCGTTTATGTGAATCAATCCCTCGCAACGGTTTCCTTCCAATTGAACGAAAATCCCGAAATCCGTGACACTGCAAATGGTTCCCTCAAATTCTTCACCAAGATGGTCGTGCATCCAAACTGCTTGCATGAATTTTACGGAGTCCCGTTCTGCTTGTTGAGCGGCTTGTTCTGTGTCCGAACAATGTTCGCAGGCTTCCTCCAAAGATTTTGCCTCTACAACAGTTTTATTTCCCCGTTCGCCGAGAATATGCCGGGATACAAGACGATGTACCATCAAATCCGGATATCGTCTAATGGGAGATGTGAAATGGGTATAATACTCAAAAGCGAGACCGAAGTGACCGATATTCTTAGTCGAATACACAGCCTTTGCCATTGCACGAATGGTGAGAAGCTCGATGATGGAAGCGGGAACTTTTTCTCCCATTGCTTTTTCAAAACGGGATACATTAGCTAATTTCTCACTGTCAGGCTTGTCGTGTACACGGTAAACGAACTCATGGCCTCTACGTCCCATTTCTGTCGCGATGGTGCGGTTTGCCAATAGCATGAATTCCTCAATCAAGTGATTGGCTTCTATCGGCTGCTTGAAATAGATATCCGTCGGATGTCCGTGTTCGTCAAGGGTGAAACATACCTCCTCTTGTTCAATGTCCAGCGCGCCGGATGCCATTCGATTCGAGCGTAATATCTTTGCCAGATTGTTTATCGTTGTGAGTGCGTTTGATAATTCTTTATCCGCATACGATGAGGATTCGATTATCGCCTGTGCTTGTTCATACGTAAGGCGGTAATTACTGCGAATAACCGTCCTGCATACCTTGTATTTTAACACGCGCGCGTGTTCGTCCATCGTGAAAATAACGGACATACACAATTTATCTTCGTTGGGACGCAGGGAACACAAATCGTTACATAGTTCTTCGGGCAACATCGGATCCACATGATCAACATAGTAGGTGCTTGTCCCTTTTTCGTATGCACGTTTATCATTTTCATCACCCGGAAGTACAAAATGAGACACGTCGGCTATATGCACACCAATTACATAAACTGCTTCGTTCTCAACTGTCTGCTGCTCAAATGATAACGCATCATCAAAATCCTTAGCATCTGCAGGGTCTATCGTGAAGGTAAGCGTCTCACGAACATCACGGCGACGGATGATTTCTTGCTCTATAGAGGTTGCATTTTTCATAAATCGACTGCAAAATTACAAAATAATTTGCGAATATCCAAATTTTTGTGTACCTTTGCGCGTTTTTTTGCGAAAATATTATAAAACAATACTATAATGCAAGTAAAAGTAAGTAAAGTAAATCAACCGGTCTGGCATGAGGTTACTGTACATGCAAATTTGCCGGAGAACCTGAAAAAACTGCAAGAAATTGCGTATAACTTATGGTGGGTGTGGAATTCGGATGCGAAGAATATCTTCCGTGACATTGATCTCGATGCTTGGCATCGTGCACAGTCAAACCCGATAGTTTTACTGAATATCATCAGTTATAAGCGCATGGTGGAACTAAGTAAAGATTCCGCCTTTATGCAGAAATTAGATGAAACGTATGCCGCTTATCGTGCTTATATGGATGAACCGCGGGATACATCCAGACCTTCAATTGCCTATTTCTCAATGGAATATGGACTGACACATGTGTTGAAAATTTATAGTGGAGGATTGGGAATCCTTGCCGGTGACTATTTGAAAGAAGCATCGGATTGCAACGTAGATATGACAGCAATCGGTTTCCTTTATCGCTATGGTTATTTCACACAGACTCTCTCTCCCGAAGGACAGCAAATTGCCAACTATGAAGCCCAGAATTTCCAAAACTTGCCAATCGAACAGGTAAAGAATGAGGATGGCTCTCCCATGGTAATAGACGTACCTTATCCTGAACGTCTTGTACATGCTTATCTGTGGCGTGTTGCTGTCGGACGTATTAATCTGTATTTACTGGATACTGATAATGAACTGAACTCTGAATGGGATCGTTCTATTACACACCAACTTTATGGCGGTGATTGGGAAAACCGTATCAAACAGGAGATTATGTTGGGTATCGGTGGTATGCTCGCGCTCAAAAAACTTGGTATTAAAAAAGACGTTTACCATTGTAATGAGGGACATGCTGCTTTGATGGGATTGCAACGGCTGGTTGATCTGGTGCAAGAAAATGGTTTGACTTTTGACCAAGCTAAAGAGATTGTTCGTTCTTCCGGTTTATATACATGTCACACTCCGGTTCCGGCTGGCCATGATTATTTTGAAGAAGGCTTGTTCTACAAGTACATGAGTGAATATCCCCAAAAATTGGGTATTACTTGGGATGACCTGATTGGCTTAGGACGTCAAAATCCTGAAGACAAGAATGAAAAATTCTCCATGTCTGTCTTTGCTCTGAATACCTGCCAGGAAGCAAATGGCGTTTCTTGGTTGCATGGAGAAGTTTCGAAGAAAATGTTTGCACCTGTTTGGCCGGGCTATTTCCCCGAAGAGTTGCATGTGGACTATGTGACCAATGGAGTACACATGCCTACTTGGGCTGCTTCTGAATGGAAAAAAGTATATTTTGAGACTTTCCCGAAAGAGTGGATTAAAGACCAGTCCAACCTCGCTATGTGGGCTGCTTATAACGACATTCCTGACGAGAAAATTTGGGCGACACGTATGTTGCTGAAAAACAAACTGATTGATTACATCAAGGTGCAGTTCCGTGAGGATTGGATGAAATCACAAGGTGACCCCGCACGTATTGTGCGCGCACTCAATGAGATGAATCCGAATACCTTGATTATTGGCTTTGGACGTCGTTTCGCTACCTACAAACGTGCGCACTTGCTCTTTACTGACTTGGAGCGTCTCGACAAATTGGTGAACAACCCCAATTATCCGGTACAGTTCCTTTTCACCGGTAAAGCGCACCCCGCAGATGGTGCAGGACAGGGACTAATCAAACGCATTATTGAGATTAGCCGGATGCCGCAATTCCTTGGAAAAATTATCTTCCTTGAAAATTATGATATGCGGCTTGCTAAACGACTTGTATCCGGTGTTGATATTTGGCTTAATACGCCGACTCGTCCGCTTGAGGCTTCCGGTACATCAGGCGAAAAAGCACAAATGAACGGTGTTCTTAACTTCTCAGTGCTTGACGGATGGTGGTTAGAAGGTTATGTACAAGGTGCTGGTTGGGCGCTTACGGATAAACGTACCTATGAAAATCAGGCGCACCAAGACCAATTGGATGCGGCTACCATCTATCAGTTGTTAGAGAGTGAGATTATCCCGATGTATTATGCTAAAAACTCCAAGGGATATTCGCCTGAGTGGATTCAAACCATTAAGAATAGTGTTACCAAAATTACGCCGAGATTTACCACCAAACGTATGATGGATGACTATTTCGCTAAGTTCTATAACAAACTCGCTAAACGTCATGCATTGTTAGAGGCAGATAACTATAAAAAGGCAAAGGAATTGGCTGCTTGGAAACAGAATATTGCCGAACACTGGGATAATATCGAACTCGTTTCACTGAACGTTCCGGAGCCCGGTACACCCGCACCGAATGTTGGTGACGAATATACAGTCAAAGCCGAGATTGATGTTAAGGACCTGAACGATAAAGGCATCGGCCTGGAGTTGGTCGTTGTGCGTACTTCGTTGCATAACAATGACAAACTCTATGCTACTATGCCATTAGAGCTCGTCAAAGTACAAGGTTCGCATCTTTTCTACCAAGGAACTTACCAGTTGAACTATGCCGGTGGTATGAAGTTCTGCGTACGTATGTTCCCAACCCACGATTTGCTACCGCACAGAATGGACTTCTGCTACGTACGTTGGTTGGGTTAATGGAAGAACAAATACGCGAGTAATATCGCTGAAAGAATACCGAAAAAATCCGCTATGAGGCCACAAACGACCGCGTAGCGGGTATTTTTTATATTCACACTGCCAAAATATACAGCCAAAATATAAAACGTCGTATCGGTCGAGCCTTGCATAATACTTACCAAACGTCCCACAAAGGAATCGGCACCATATTGCATCATAGCATCTATCATCAGACCACGTGCGCCACTACCGCTTAACGGACGCATCAACGCCGTCGGTAAAGCAGGGACAAAATCAGTATTCAAACCGCATAGCGCAAATAACCAGCCCATTCCCCGAACCAGCAAATCCATCGCACCTGCCGCACGAAACATGCCAACGGCTACTAATACTGCTATCAGATAGGGAATAATCCCTACTGCCGTCTTAAAACCGTCTTTCGCGCCATCTATAAATGCATCATATACATTGATCTTCTTAACGGCGCCGGCTATAACAAACCATACTATAACCCCCAATAGCAGAACTGCTGCTATAACGGCTGAGAGCGTTGACACTTTGTCTTGAGGCAATGACATCGCACCCCATATGATCAGGGCAACAAAAACTGTCAAACCGCCTAAAGTCCCTATGATGACTTTATCCCATAATTTGATTTTCTGAATAATTGCTACAGATAAGAAACCTGCCATAGCCGCAAAGTAGGTCGCTAACAAGATTGGCAGGAATACATCCGCAGGATTAGCGGCTCCCATTTGAGCGCGATAAGTCATTATCGATACCGGTACCAACGTTAAACCGCTTGTCACCAACACCAAAAACATAATCATCGAATTCGACGCCTTGCTCTTATCCGGATTGGTCTCTTGCATTTCACGCATCGCTTGCAAACCAAGTGGAGTAGCGGCATTATCTATCCCGAGCATCGTCGCGGATATATTCATTAGCATGGAACCAAATGCAGGATGACCTTTCGGCAATTCCGGAAAGATTCTGGTAAAGAAGGGACTCACTAAGCGGGAGAAACGATTGATTACGCCTGCTTGTTCGCCTATTTTCATTATACCCATCCATAGAGCCAATACGCCCGTTAAGCCTAAACTGATCTCAAAACCGGATTTTGCCGAACTGAAGGTCGAGTTTAGAATCTCGGTAAATATATCGGTCTGACCGAAGAAAAAACACTGAATAATCCCAACAATGACGGCGATTAGGATGAGTGCGATCCAAATGTAATTAAGTACCATAGTATTGTCTCCTTTGATTTTGCTTAGGCAATTTTATTATTTAACGGCTCTAAAAAGCGGCATTGCACTGCTTATTCCGAAGAATAGGAGTATAACTGCAAGTAATTTTTTCTGCATATTTTATATATACAAATTAAAATCACGTGCAAAAGTACAACAAAAAATGCATATACGCAAATTTTTTTATGGATTAAAGTGATTTACGATTTACGAATGAACAGATTTACGATGTACGAA
>Ga0247611_10004504_pt1 | contig 19259 bp, 14 predicted proteins | sample 177DNAGHGhighgp2_FD_192422 | JGI IMG/M metagenome (GOLD analysis project Ga0247611, IMG submission 192422) | Sheep rumen microbial communities from Palmerston North, Manawatu-Wanganui, New Zealand - 1770 DNA GHGhigh gp2 | ecosystem: Host-associated > Mammals > Digestive system > Stomach > Rumen... | reverse complement strand
TTCCCTTCCCGACCTTACGAAGCGTTTTGCTCAAGCGATTGAAGTAAGTCTTATAATTCGGGACCCTCTCCAGAATGTCAATGAGATGTGCCTCACCTTTGTATTTCTCGATGATCCGTTTCGCTTCCGGTTCAATCTTTACCGAATATAGCTTATGCGTCTTCCTCCGCTCGTATTCAATTCGACCATTCCTAGGTTTTCCAAGATAGACAAGATCCACAGTATTAATTCCGATGAGACAAAACATCAGTTTAAACATATCTACGGCCTCCTTTTCACCACCAGGATAGCATGAGCAATTAAACAGCTGGCGGAGCTCCGAGGCGGTGAACGACTTGTCCCTGGACTCGACGACCTTGATCTTCATCTTCCGGAAAGGGTATCGCGTCGTCTTCTCAGCATCGATGGCCGCATTGAAAACCGCACGAATGTCTCGGAGATGCCGGCTTGCCGTATTCTGTCTCTGCGTTTTCAGGCAGAATCTCTCGAATGATTCCAACCAGGGCTTCGTCACATCGTCAAATGAAAGCGACATGAAGTCATATCCCTCAGCTTCACAGAAGGACTCAATCTTTCGAAAGGTGTCGAGATACAAACCTTTTGTTCCGGCGTTGTCCTTCTCCCCCAGGAAGGAAAGGAAAAACCTGGCGAAACTGTTCTCCTGGATCTTCTTCCTTTCTCTCTCCTCTTGGCACTTCGCAGCGTATTCCGGGTCGACTCGCTCCCTGAGAATCTGCAGACACTCTTTTGCTGACTTCATTGCAAAAGCGCCGTTGTAGGTAAGCTCGACGATCGCCCTGTCATAGTCCCCTTTCTTGGCTGAAAGGAGCCCGTTCCAGAACTTCTTCTTCGGATGCTCGACCACTTCACCGTTTTTCCACTGGTCCTTTGACAGCTTCAGGCCTAGGGAGGTCATGGCAGTCGTCCTATTTTTCGAGAGGACCAGGTACAGAGTAAATAATCCGTCCTTGTCCGGTCTCCTCGTGTCCAAAAAGAATCTTGTCGTCAACATATGGCCATTTCCTTTCTTTTACTCACTGCTCGCATAGTTCTGCTCACGTTCTGCTCACGCAATCGTGAACAATCTTTGCGCAAAATTACTAAATTTTACTTGATTTGCAACTTGTGTTTAGTAAAAGTTAAATACAATTGTAGGCTGGAATAGCCAAAAGAAAACTCGCTAATACGCTTATAATCAGCGAATTAGCGAGTGGTGATTCCGTTGGGATTCGAACCCAAGACCCACAGCTTAGAAGGCTGTTGCTCTATCCAACTGAGCTACGGAACCATCGCTTCAAGGGCGCAAAGTTACAACAAATCGCGGAATATTCAAATTACACGCGCGGGGCAAATGTAAAGGTGTCCTGCACTTCGCCGGTGCGGACGTTGTGGACGGTCACATGCAGCTTACCGTGACGGACTTTCCCTTCGATGACGGTGGGGAAGGCCTCCGGGCGGTCGGCGGGGTCGGCGGGGAGGTCCGGGCCGCCGCCGACCAGCTGGGCCCACGGCCGCTCGGCCGAGGGAGCGTCGTAACGGTAACGATGCTGGTGCGCCGTCACAATGAGCTGGCAACCAGCCTTTTCCAGCAGAGGTGTCCACAGTCTTGCACAGGTGCGCTGCCACGCCGCGAAATCCGTCCGGTAGTGGAAATCCGGGGCATCCGGGGCCACATCGCCCGGATTCTCGTCCGGCCGGGGATCGAAGAGCGGGATGTGGCAGAAGGCCACCAGATAGGGTGCCGATGCGATCTCTTCCCGCTGCAGCGCATCCCGTAGCCACGCCACCTGCGCCTCCCGGTAGGGAGCGCTGGTAAACAGGCCGGCGAACCGGGGGTCATCGTCCAGTTTGTCCTCGGCCGTGTCCAGGCCGATGAGCGCGACCTGCCCCGTGCGGACGGCAAAGTTGCGTCCGAGGTCCCAGTCGCGGGCCGCCCGTTCCTCCGGCTGGCGGAACATCCACACGCGTTCGAAATGCCGGTTCGCCATGCCGCGGCTGTCGTGGTTGCCTGCACAGAACAGGTAAGGGAGATCCGCCGCATAGTCGTGCCGCCCGATTTCGGGCCTGAGGAATATCCGCGTCTGCGCCTCCACGGTCTCCTCCACGTTGCAGGCGTCACCGTTCCAGATGACGCAGGCAGGGGCGCATTCCGCCACCTTTTCAATCACCCGCTCGAAAGGCGCCCAGCGGGCATGCGTGTCATTGATCACGCAGAAGTGTCCTTCCGCCTTCTTTCCGGCCGTCGTAAAGGAATGGGTCTCAGGGGCTTCCTCGTTGCCGACGATTTTCATGTTGTAGCCGCCCTTATAGCTGATCCGGTCGGCCCCGATGCGGTAGTAGTACTTGGTGGCGGGCTTCAGCCCCGTGATCCGGACGCGGACGATGCGGTCGTCCAGGTCGGTCACCCGGAAGCCGCCGCAGAGCACCTTCCGGCCGTCGGAGAGGTCCGGTTTCCGGCCCACGATGACATAGCCGTTGGCGAGATCGCTCACGGCGAAAGCTACGCCCATCGACTCCTCCGCATAGTTCTGCAGCATGGGTGCGGAAACGATCAGGGGTCCGGCGGCCTCCGCCTCCTGCAAAGCCTGCAAAGGGCTGCCGTCCAGCATCGACGCAGCCTTCAAACCCTGACCGGTGCCGGCCGCCAATGCGATGACGGCCGATCCTTTGATAAACTCCCTTCTTTTCATCGGAGCCTTACTGGATAAAACTCGCGAAATACCCCGGGAACAGGACGTTGGTCATCAGGTAACCGACGATAGTGGAGACGATGACGCTGATCAGGCCCGGCATCATGAAACTGTGGTTCAGCAGGTATTTGCCGATGACGGTGGTCCCGGACCGGTCGAAATTCACCGTGGCGATATCGGACGGATAATTCGGGATGAAGAAGTAGCCATAGACGCTCGGGAAAACGCCCAGCAAGACGGGTCCGGCGATCCCCAGCTGGTAGGCCAGCGGGAGGAAGGCGACGACCACGGCACCCTGGGAGTTGATGAGCACCGACACCAGGAAGAACACGAAGGCGATGGACCAGGGGTACTGGGACACCATGCCGGCGAGCATTTCCTTCATCTGGTCCAGGTAGTTGCCGAAGTAGGTATCGGCCAGCCAGGCGATGCCGTAGATGGCGACGACCGCGACCATGCCGGACTGCCACACCGCGCCCGCAACGGCCTTTTTCGGGGAGGCCTTGCAGAACATGATGTTGCAGGCGGCGGCCACCAGCATGATGATCTGGATGCAGATGTTCATCTTCGGGAGGTTGATGGCGGTGGCGACCGTCTCACCGCCGGCCGTATGGATCATCTGGCAGAAGGCGAAGCCCACGATCACCAGCAGCGCGCCCAGGAAAATGTACACGGAGGCCTTGGCGGTGGGGGTGATGACCTTGTCCAGGGTGGTGGCGGAGGAGCCGTACATGTAGGCGTACTGCTCCGGATCGGCCTTCCGCTTCTGGAATTCAGGGTCGTCGTCCAAGTCCTTGCCCCGCTTGTAGGAGGCGGCAGCGGCGCACATGAGGCCGATGACGCAGGCCGGAATCGTGACCATCAGGACCTGCGGGATACTCACCATGTAGCCGTTGGCATTGGAAATGGTGACGAAGGCGACGACGGCCGCGGCGATCGGCGAGCAGGTAATGCCCACCTGGGACGCGACGGAAGCCACGCCGCAGGGGCGTTCCGGACGGATATTCTTCTTGAGGGCGATGTCGCAGATGATGGGCATGATGGTATAGACCACATGGCCCGTGCCCACGAGGACGGTCAGGAAGAAGGTCACCAGCGGGCCCAGGAACGTGATGTGCTGGGGGTGCTTCCGGAGCATCTTCTCCGCGATCTGGATCATCCAGTCCATACCGCCCGAGGCCTGGAGGGTACCGGCGCAGGTGACGGCCGCGATGATGATGTAGATGACGTCGGTGGGAGGCGTGCCGGGCTTGAGGCCGAAGCCGAACACCAGGATGGCCAGGCCGATGCCGGAAATGGCACCGAGGGCCAGGGACCCGTACCGGGAACCCACATACAAGGCTGCCAGGACAATGAGCAGCTCAACGATCATGACGAAGGACATAGTCAGTTCTAAGTTCTAGTGTTTTTAGTCCTTAAAGGTAGAAAAAAAATTCCTCTCTTCCACAAGGAAGCGTCAGAAACTGACGCCCACCCCTATTTTTACCCCCAGCGTGCGGAAAGCGACCGTGGACAATCCGATGCTGCCACAAAGGGCTCCCCGCCACCCGATGAGTCCGCTTTCCAGGACCGGTCCCTGGACCGACAGATCCTCCACGTACGCCCAGGCCCCGGCGGAATCCTCCCACAGGACGGCGCGGCGCCCCCATCCGGCGCCGGCCGTGACAGCCAGCCCCGGCATCACCTTGCGGCAGACACCGGCAGACACTTGCAGGGAAAAGACACGGGAGGCTCCGGTGGGCCAGATATACCGGTCTCCGGCCGAACCGTCCCGGCGGCAAGCATAAGAGGCAGCGGAAGCCACGAAATTCCCATAAACCGAAGCATACATGCCCCAGCGGTCCCGGCAGAAAGCACCGGCGAGACCGGCGGACATCTCGGGAAGGAGCCCAGCCCCGACCAGAAGGAAGACCCGGTCATGCCGCCCGCCGGCGTCCGGCCTTTCTGCAGGAGAGGGGGCCGCACGGAACGCGGGATGAAACGGTATTTCGGGAAAAGCGACGCCACACTGCGGAGCCGGCAGAAGCTTCCCAAGGGGTTCCCTGTCCGGTCGCAACAGGGTATCGACCGACGGTATTTCAGGCTCGGGAACCTTTGCCGCGGACGTTTCCAAGGAAGCCGGAACGCTTTGGAAGGCCGACCGGATTCGCCTGACCTCCCGTTCCAGATGTTCCATCCGCAGGGCACGGATATCCACCGGATTCCTGTCCGGAGCCGTTTCCCGCTTCTGGGAGAGGAGACGGAGACGCTCCGCATGACGGCCCGGAAGGCTGGACAGTTCCACCTCCGCCCATTCATAATATACGGCCTTGCCGGTACGGTCTCCCGTCTCTTCCAATTCATCCACTTTCCGGCGGCGGGCCTCGAAGATGAGCGGGACTTCCGACTCCGACAGATAGCGGAGGACGGCCGCACCGTCCGACATCCTATGGCTGCATCGACGGACATCTTCCCGGAACGTCGCCATCAAGGAGTATTCACGCCCCGGATGGTCCGGGAAATCCACATAGCGGGACAACCGGGCCAGAAGCGCCTCCAGCGCCGCCTTGTCAGCTTCCGACGAAGTAGCGCCCCTGCCGGAAGCCCAGATCGTTTCCGGATCGCTTTTGATCCGGTCCGCACGCTGGGCGAAGGCACAGAGGGTCCCGGCGAAGAGAAGGGCCGACAGCAAGAACAATTTCAGTCTCATTTCCGCAGCCCGGCATAAGTCCCGACCAATCGCTCGAAACGGAGCTGCTGCTGCTCGTCAGGCCGCCCCGGCGTATCGTCCAGATACGACATCAGCTCCTTCTGAAGAAGGTCGAATGCCGTCATTTCCGCAGTCGAAGGATGTCCGGAACGAAGCATGGCCCCCCGGCGGCACAATTCTTCAAACCGGTCCAGCACGGCGTCCCACCGTTCCCGGTCCGCTTCCAAAGCCTGTTCATATAGTACCTGCCAATTCTCCCGGAGGACGGCCGCATCCGGCCCTTCCTCGAACACCCGGCCGAACCTGTCGGCCAGAAGCCAGGAGCCGAGACGGTTCACCAGCAGGACGTCGTCACTGAGGAACTCCGCCGCATCATACACCACAGGCAAGACGATACGGCGCTCTTCGTCAAGGACGCCGTACAGACTGTCTTTCCGGACAATGGTCCTGCCATTGAAGCCATACCATTCCTCGTCATAGGAGACGACATCGGCGTCCGCCTTGGTTTCGGACACCGGCTCCGGGGCCCGGGTTCCGCAACCCCAGGTCAGCAAAAGGACCGAAAGCAGGTAACAATATGGCTTCATCATTGCAAAATTAGCAAAAAAAAGAGTATTTTTGAAGTCAGCTATGACTGAACAATCCGGATTCTTCGACCCGCCCGTACAAGAAGAAAACTTCCCGCCATCTACCCTGGAACCGCTGTCCGTCTCCGGTTCCGGCCTTACCCGGCTGTACCTGTGCCGGGAAGGCGGCCGTTCCCGTGTGTACAAGGCCCTTGCTCCGCAATACTGCGGAGACCCCCTGTACGAAAATCTGCTGAGGAAGGAATTCGAAATCGGGTTTTCCGCCATGCACCTGCACATTTGCGAGTACTACGCTTACAAGCAGATTCCCCGGATCGGGAACGCCATCGAGATGGAATGGATCGACGGGAAGACGCTGGAGCAGCTGATGGACGAAGGCGCCCTGACGCCCGACATGTCCCGGAAGATTCTCGATGAGCTCTGCGACGCCCTGGCCTATCTTCACCGGAAACAGATCTTCCACCGGGACATCAAGCCCGGGAACATCATGGTCACCAACCATGGAGGGAACGTCAAACTGATCGACTTCAGCTGCGCCGACTCCGACCTGCATTATGCCAACAAAGGAGCCTCGGGCACACGCCGGTATGCCTCTCCGGAACTGGTCGCCGGCAAGCCCGTAGATGCACGGACCGACATCTACTCGCTGGGCATCCTCATCGGCGAAATGGCACCCCGCCTCAAGCGGATCGCCCAGCGCTGCACGGAGGCAGACCCCGAACGACGGTTTCCCTCCGTCGAAGTCCTCAGAACGGCATTGCGCCGTCAGAACGTCTTCCGGCAGCTGACCCGGTCCGTAGCCCTGTCTCTCGTCATCATCGCCATGGCCGTCCTTTCGGTCCGGTCCGTGACCCGGCAGAACCAGGCCCGTCACATCGACCAGGCCGTGCAAGAGACGGCAGACAGGATCCGGGAAACGCTACAGGATCCGCACTGAGGTGATCCCGTCCTCCGACCCGGCCACATAGAAAGGCATTTCTTTCCCGTCACGGACCAGCCCCGAGACATACATCGGATACCCCTTGACGATTGCCGACACCTCGAAGGTATCTCCCTCGCGGAGCTTGCTGTTTTTCACGCTTCCCACTTCCAGGCGGCCGTCGCCCAGACACCGGAGCAACACCTGCCGGTTCGGATTCCAGCTGACCAGGATCCGGTCATCCTCGGAAAGGTCCCGGATGCGGACAAGCTCGGATGTAAGGAAATCCGATGACAGGAACTGTTCGTTCTTCAAGCGTTCACTGAATGCAAGGAAACTCGTTTCACCGATATACCGCGAAAGGACATCCAGCGTTGAATACCGGAAAGCGCCCTCATACTGATCGTAGCCGAACAGACGGCGCAGCGAAGATGCCGAGACCCGTTCGCCGACCTCGACTGCGATTCCTTCCGACAAGGCCTCGAATTCCTTGGGGGTCGCGACCGTCTTTCCATACTTCTCCTCGATCTGCCGGACGAGGAACTCCCTTTCGGGAAAATGCTTCATGTCCATCTTCAATCAATTCTGCGTCGTAAAAGTTCCATACTCACTCTGCGCCCGGCTGCCGTCGCACACGAAGAAGGCATAATACAGATACTCCGTCCCGGGAGAAAGTCCGTTCAGGACGACCGTCATCCGGTCGCCATCCTGCGAAGCCCCGTATTCGATGAAGTCCATCCCGTTGACCGAAAGCCCGAAACCGACTTCCGAAAGCGTAGCATCAAGAGTCGAAAGGGTGGCCGACAGGCGGACGGAATCACGGGCAGGGTCGGCGGAAAGGGCGATGAAGGAAATCTCGTCGAAAGGAACAGGAAGCGTGTAGAACACTTTTTCCTCAGACTGGAACCGGCGCCCGTACGCCTCGGCAAATGCATAGAAACGGTAGGCCGTGTCAGGTTCCAGGCCTTCGGCATGGAGCGAGAACGACAGGTCGTCCGACGGAACGGTAAACTCCCGGAATGCCTCTCCGTCCTTGCCGATGCCGAATCCGCAGGTGCCGAGACCCCGGTCCATGGACAGGGAGGCCGTCAGGAGCGCAGAGCGGACGTCGGCTTTCACGCCGGTGGAGAGGATCCGGTTTCCGGACTCCGGAAGCGTCCGGAAGAGGATATCGTCCCCGGTCGTCCTTCTGCCCTGGACCATGAAAAAAGCCCTGCAACGGTAATCCGTTTCCGGAGAAAGGTCCTCCAATAACAGGGAAAAGCCGTTTTCCGTGCGCTCTACCCCGGATGATACCGGCGTCCAGCCACCGTCCCGTTCCACTTCGAATCCAGCCTCTTCAACTACATCCATCCGGGAAAGGACCGCCGTCAGGCGGGCCTGGAATACGCCGGGCTCCGCCACGGAGGAAAGAAGCTCCACATGGATACCGGTCCGGAACCGGCTCTCCGCCGACAGGATCCGCTCAGGCCCGTTGTCCACATAGGCCCGGAAGCGATACTCGGTATCCGGAGTCAATGAAGAGAGAAGGACTTCGAACGTCTCTCCGGGACGGTCGGAGGGACATTCCTGTCGGAAACCCTCCGCCTCGACCGTGAAACCGCATCCGGTCATCCCGGTCGTCCGGCTCATCCTCGCTTCCAGACGGGCCGTCCAGATGTCGGTTTCCGCCGATGTGGACAGGAACTGCGGTGCCCGCATCCACCCGGCAGGATCCGGGTCGGCTGCGCAGGAGACAAGGCAGGTCACTGCTCCGACAAGGGCGGATAACCGTTTCATGGCAATCAATCCCAGCCGACGATTTCGCCACCGATATCGATACGGACCCGTTCCGGATTATCCGACAGCGTGATATTCACCGTGTGACACACGCCGCTCTTGAACTGGAACTTGCTCTCCAGCAAATAGGAGACATCTCCGCAGACGACCTCGAAAAGCGGCACGCGGTTGGTCAGCATCTGCGGGACCAGGAGGGCTGAATAAAAGCCGGTCCCCCGCCGGAGGGCCGTCACGGTATGGGCCGTTCCCCGCGGTGCTTTCAGGATATCGCCGGTGGACAGGTCCACCAGGGCGTCCGTCACGGTATTATGTACATAGACCGTCGCATCGGACGGGATGTCCCCTTCATAGCCTTCCCCTTTCACCAGACGGATATCCACCCGGCTCATCTTGTGGGAGAACACCAGCGGAACACTCGCGCTCCGGGTGACCCCGACGTTGCACGCCCAGAGGAAGTCGCTTTGCTCCCATGCGCTCTTTTGCATCCCTGATGCGGCTACTCGCTGATCCAGTGCCACGCTGAAAGGGTGTTCGTCCACGGAGGTCACCGCCGTCCTCGGATAATAGGCATATACGTCGAACTGACCGTCTTCCCAGAAGACCTTGGGCTGACAGGACCAGTTGTGACCGTCATAGGTTACGGCGACGTTGCTGGCGTAATTGCCGCCCAGCTGGAGTGGCTGCCGCTGCTGTCCATCGTAGCGAGTGACATAGACACCGACGGCGTCCCCGATCTCGAAACCGGCATCGGTCGCCCGGGTAACGCCGGCACGTTCGGGCATGAAGTGCATCTCGTCCGGAAGGCTGTCCCCAGTCTGCTTTGTGCAACCGGAAAGAAGAAGAAGGAGGGCCAGAGCCCCTGTCATGGTCTTTTTCATCGTTTCCATCAGTTGTGATTATGAATATGTGTTTCCGTCCCCGTCCCCATCATCACAGGCATCGCATGCTTGAGGCCCATCGGAGCATAGGGGGTCAGCCGTTCCCAGGAAGCCCGGGTATCCGCAGTACCGGCATCGGTCACGTCCCTTTCCACGAACTTCTCGAAAGAGAACTCCTCCCCGGCGATTTTCATGATCCGACGGACCATATATTCGCGGGAAATGGTACTGTAGTAGGGGATATCGTTGTTCATGCAGCTGTTCTGTTCGCTGCGGAATACGCCGCGGTTGTGCATGAAGCCTCCTTCGAAGATATCTACAAAACCACGGTATTTCTCGTGGAAGATCAAGTGGCTCCAGGGGACTTCGCTCATTTTGCCGGTCATGGAAATATTCATGTTGTAATCTCCGTCATGACTGAAGAAATGGGCGCAGCACGTGCAGTCGCAGGCATCAATGAACGTATTGTGGTAGATGTACTCGTCCCCCAGCTTGCCGAATCCGTGTCCGCCCGCCTCATGCTGGATGACGCCCCGCCAGTCCAGCGGATAGCCGTAATCGCTCTTGGGACAGTAAGCGATGGAGAAACCGTCCGGCCACCAATAGCAGATACCGCCGTAGTCGGCCGTATTGGGGACCATAATGACCAGTGTCTCACCCAGGTTGTCCCGGCTGACGGTCGGGGCCTTGCAGGCGTAGTCCATGATGTATTCATAATCGCTGCCGTCACTGTTTCGTCCGCCCAGCGTCACGCCTCCCTTGGCCGTCGTGTTGAACTTGTTGTACACAATGGTGTTTACGCTGCCCACACCGCTCTCCGGCGAAACGGAAACCGCCGTATAGACGTTGAAATAGTCCCGGTAGGTCTTATAAGGCTCCACGCCGAAATAGTATTCCATCGTCTGGGTGGCATCCGCCAGCAGCTTCCCGTCATGGATGTCCTTGGCATTGTAACCGTCACAGAGAATGACGATGTTCACGCCCTTGCCCCGGGTAGCCTTCTGGAGGGTCACCACCTCGTCTTCTTCCTTGTCCGACTCCCACTGCGTCACCTTCACCCGGGTCCGGTAATCCTTGTCCCGCATCTTGAAGACCACTTCACCCTCGCGGTTTTCTGCAGCGCCATGCGGCATCTGCGCAAAGGTGAGTTTCAGGTCGCATTTGCCGTCTCCGGAAGTACGGTCCAGTTCCACCCACTCCGGCTGGCTTTCCACGGTCCAGGGTTCGTCGGCCGTCAGGACCAAATCTCGGGTCACGGACGTATTGATGGCCGTCGCCACCTGCGGACGGATCACGAAGTTCCGGTAGGCGGCAATCCGCTTGAAGTCTTTCCAGCCGTCAGCCGCCTGGTACTGGGCAATGGCGCTCTCGGGCACCTCCAGCGTGAAATTGTCCTTGGCCACCCCGTCGAAGGCACCGCTCTGGATGTGGGCGGGAATGGTTCCCTTGCACACGATCCGGCCGATGCCGTAACAACCCTGGAAAGACCCTCCGTCTTCACCCCATTCCGGCTCGAAACGAAGGCTCTCCAAACCTTCGGGGAAGATGACGCCTTCCAGGCTGCGACAATGGGCAAAGGCACCTGCACCGATGGACATCACATCCTGCGGAATCTCCAGCACGCCCATCAGGCGCCAGTTGTAGGCGAAAGCCCGGTCGCCGATGGTCCGCAGCTTTTTCGGCAGTACCAGTTCTCCGGAAAAGTCGCAGTTATAAAAAGTATGGCTGCCAACCGTTTCCAAATTCTCCGGAAGACGGAGCTCACCCTTGAATCCTGTATTGGCGAAAGCGGAGGCGCCGATGGTCCCGATCCCGTTATGGAGCGTCAGCGTCCCGCCGAGCCAGGTTCCGTCAAAACATCCGGACGGAATGTCCGTCACCCCCTGGGGAATCACCAGGGAGCCCTCGAGGTTCATACAACCGCTGAACGCTGATGCGCCCAGCTTTTTCAGGCTCTGGGGGAGCCGCAACTCACCATATAGTCCACGGCAGTCACTGAAAGTACCCATTCCGATCTCTTCCAGACCTTCAGGCAGTTTCAGTTCGCAGACAAAGCCGCATCCGCGGAATGCACCGTCCCAAACCGGATCATAGCCATTTACACTTCCAATCTGCCTCAAGGTCGAAGGAAGGGAAAGCGTACCGGTTAGAGATTTGCAGTCATGAAAAGCCGCATGGCCGATCACCTCCACTCCTTCCGGGATAATAAGCGATCCCGAAAGGTTGCTGCAATAGGAGAAAGCCCCCCGGCCGACACCACCTCCCGATTCGCCACAGATGGACTTCAAGCGGTCGGGAAGGACCAGGGACACCAGCGATTCCTTTCCACTCATGGCCGAATTGGGGATCTCGTCATCCTTATTGTCAGAATAATCCCGACCTTCACCGAGAGATCCGCCGGCTCCGGCCACAATCCGCACTTCCTTCATGTTCAGGGCACGGAGTTCGTCCATCAGGAACCGCATCACAGCGAAGTCCCGGCTGTTGATCTGACCGGTCAGTTTAAGGTTGCGCACCTTTTTAAGGTTCTTCCCGGCCGCGATGATGCAATCATCCAACGTACCCGCCTTGGGCACGTCAACTACGATATACTCCCGCGCAGCGGCATCGTGCGACACCGAGTCGTTCTCCCAGGCCACGATGCTTTCGGAGGTGACGATAAACTCGTAGGTTCCGGTATCGGCCCGTTTGTTCACCGTGATCGTGAAGTTGTGCTGCTTTCCGGGGACGAAGGTGAAAGCCTCGCCTTTCCGGAGGGAGTATGCGATTCCGCCCACCGTGACCGTAACGAGGGCATCCCCCGCGGCAATGGTCTGGGGCACGACGATACAGCGCCAGTCATTGCCGGAACGGGCGGCGATGGTACCGGTGGCCGGTTTCTCCCCGGTCACCGTCACTTCGCCGGTGCGGAGATCGATCAGGGACGTGCGGATGGCACTCTGGAGTATGACGCTCTTTTCAGCCGAGGCCCATTCCGCAGAGTCGAAGCCGGTTCCTTCGGTCAGCGTCACCCGCGCACCGGCCATCCGGTGACGGAATTTCAGGTTGATCGTCCGCTGCGTCGGAGCATTGTCCAGGGCGGCGCCCCACAGGAAGTCGCTTTGCTCATAACCGCCCAGGATTCCGTCACCACCGCCCCTGGACTGGTCCTTCTGGACCTCGAAGGGCATCTTCGTCACGTCTTCCGGCGATTCGGCATACGGATAATAGCCGTACACGTCGATATGGGTCGTCTTGTCTTTCCAATACAGGTCATGGTCCGGAATCCACTTCCACGAAGACTCGTCGAACGTGAAGCGAAGGTTGTCGGCCCGGTTGCCCTGAGCCGCAAGTTCCGGGGCGGACGTACCGTTCCAATCCACCACATAGACGCCGATCCGGTCTCCGTCGGCAAAACCGGTGTCACTGGCACGGGTCTCATAGACCTGGTCGATATTTCCGGAAAGTTCGATTTTCCCGGCGGATCCCGCCGACTCCGGGGAATCCCATTCATGCACGGAGCAGGAAATCGCCGCGAGGAGCGTTCCTGCGAGGAATAATGCGGTTTTTCTCATCATCCAATCAATTTACGGTTCCACCATAGTCGTTCCCGTCCGTTTCCCAGGAATCAATGCCGATATGGATTCCTTCGGAGGTCTTGTTCACCTTCAGGGTGCACTTGTGCTGCCGGTTGGGCTGGAAAACAATGCTTGTACGGAGCGGAAAGGAAAAGCCGCCCACCTCAATCCGGACCAGTTCGGCATCCTGCACGGTCTGCGGAACAATCAGCGCGCGGTAATGGTCCCCTTCATCCAGCGGGATGATATCCGAAGGTTCTCCGGACGCCGTCACGTTCCCATCGGAAAGGTCCAGGGTTCCCTGCGTGAGAACACCCTTCACCACGACAGACTTCAGGTCCGCACGGAGAGAGGCGGCGTCATACCCGTTCCCGGGCTCCAGGAAAACCAGCAGGTTGCTCATCGCATGACGCATCCGGATGGAAACCGGTTCGGACGTAGGCGTCACGTCCATGGTCCTGCCCCAAAGGATGTCGCAGGACCGGTAACCGCTTTCCGTGGATTGATCGGCCGGTAGCGCCACCGGCAGTTTCCGGACCTCGGGGACGGAAGTCCGCCAGGGATAATAGCAGTAAAAGTCGGCGTGGGTCGATGCATCTTTCCAGTACACCTCGCGGCTCCCTTTCCAGAGCGACCCGTCAAAGGTGAAACTGACGTTGTCCGCATGGTTTCCGGAATCGGAAAGAGCGGAACCGTCCCGGTTCACGACATACACGCCTACGGCATCGCCCGATTCGAAGGCCGTATCGGTCGCACGGGTTTCGATGACCGTGGAAATGCGGATGGGGACCTGTTCCGCCGGCGGATCCGGGATGACCGGCGGATCCGGAAGGGGCTTCTCTCTGCATCCGGCTACCGGCAGCAGCAGGAATGCCAAAAGGAGATGTGAGGCTTTCATAGCATGCTTCGTTTTGTTCATTCATGCAAATGTACCAAAACCGAAGCAGATGATAAAGCGCAAATCAGTTCAAATGACCGACGGTCAGAAATCATACAGGTTCAGGCCCGTCTCTTCATCGAAACGGCGGCCGGCCTCGCAGGCGAAGCGCTCCACGACGAGTTCGCAGGCCCCGTTCACGCGGGCGGTCAGAAGATGCCCGCCGATGCAGGTGTAATCCCGCCGGCTGGCCGTAATATGCAGATGCAGATATACTTCCCCACCCTTTCGGGAGATATTGCCGGTGAGGTTCGTAATTTCCATCTGTTCAGCGAAAGTCTTGTCCACGTATTTCTTCGTGGCGGGGTCCAGGAAGCGGAAGGTCGCCTCGCAGATGGCGCCGAGCCCATAGACGGCCCCGCAGCGGATATCCAGGTCTTTGCAGAAGGCGGCAAGGGCCTCGGAAATCTCCACATGGTTGTCGAGGCTCAGGACATACTTGTCCCCGGAAGTACGGTAAGTGTACATGGTCGATTCTTGTTTCAGTGCCGATAAAGTTACGAAAAATTTCCCGTCAACGGCACCGATTGTGTATATTTGCAGGCGAATATGAAAAGGACACTCCTGCTTCTTGCCGCTCTGGCCCTGGCCTTTCCCCTCTCCGCCCAACAGATCCGGACCAATTACCGGTCCGGCGGCATCACCCATATCAGCACCGTCGCCGAGTCCTGCCAGGACTTCGAAACCCGCGTGGAAAAAGTCACCTTCGAGGACGGGTCCTCGTTGTACCAGCTCTTCATCGACCTCCGGCAGAAAACGGCCTTCACGGCCCCCAAGGGCGTGAAAATGAGCGCCAACCTCGCCGGCGGCGCCTTCGTCCGGGCCGACCAGATCGGCTCCGACAATCCCACCAAGTCCCGCCTGGAGGACGGCCGGTACCTCAACCGGCTCCGCTACGCCCTGGAGCCCGCGGACATGGAAAGACTCCTGAAGGGGGTCAAGTCCCTGGAACTCGCAACCGGCTGGGATCCGGACGATTACCTTCAGTACAGCTTCCAGGACGATGCCTTCTCCGCCCTCCTGAAACGGCACTGCGAAGCCCTCGAAAAGGCGGCCGGCGCGACCATTGACCTCACCGCCGAGCCGGCCGGGCGCATCGACCAGAAAGGCAGCATCATGACGGCGGCGAATCCCCTCGTCGCCGACGGGAAGGACTTCAAGTACAACATCATCCTGAGCCACCTCTACTACAAGGCCACGGCGGCCGAGGACATCGACCTGGCGTTCCAGCTGGGTACGGAAAAGCCGTACCGGATTACCCCGGACTCCCCCGTCACCTTCGTCCTGGAAGGCGGAAAGGAAATCACCCTTCCCCAGACGCGCGACGAGACCAATTTCCTGTACCTGTACCCCTCCATGGACCAGCTTCGGGAACTCGCCTACGGACACATCGAAAGCCTCCGCATACAAACGGAGGATGGCACCCTCTCGGATGCCATCCTCGACGATTCGTTCTCGAAAGCGGTGAACCAGCAGTATCAGCTGCTGATGTCGCTCTCCGCTAGATAATCCGGTCCCTGTACTTCGCATACAGCTGCGCGGCTATGGCCTTGGCGTCCCCCACGGGCTGCGCCGGGAAAGTGTGCAGGCACTCGTCCCACCACTGCTTCTCGAAGGTCGTCACGTCGTCGGAGAAGGCCTTGTAGTCCTCCTCGTCGAAAGAACCGTCGGCCTCCACCGCCGCATCCACCGCAGCGAAGAACTTCTCCCACCGGACCTTGTAGAAGGTCCCGGTAAGGCCGTTCCAGGTACGGGAAGCGTAGTCGTTCAGGAGCATGTCCTTGTCGCTCCAGGTAGTGATGAGGTTGCGGGCATTGCGCTCGAAATAAGCCTTTTCGCCGTCATCCACACCCCAGCTGCGGGCATCGGCAATCCATTTGCCCACCAGGAAATAGCTGTGCGTGCCGATGACCTGGTCGATGTCGGTGATGATCTCCAGCATCTCGGCGGAAACCGTCTTCATCGTCTCCCGGTCCTTTTCCGCCACGGCCGCCTCGTACTGCTTCTTGAGGGCGTCGAAGCGGTTCGCCAGCATCTGCCGGGTCAGGTTCGCAAGGTCGAACGCATAGGCGCTGTTCTTCCCGTCCACCTCCAGGAGCAGGCCCAGGGCCTCGCAGAGGTACTTGTTGTCATACCGCAGCCGGGCGTTGCCGTACCAGGTTCTGGTCCGGCCGATGGCAGGACGCTGGTTCACGAACGATGCCTGTCCGGGCGTGGAACTGTCGACATACACGCTGTCGATGAGGATCTTCCAGGCCTCGCGGGCCTTCGGGTCCTCGAAACCGACCCGCTGGTCGGCCAGTCCCTCGGTCCACTGCGCAACATCCTTGTGCTGCGGCAGCGTCCAGGCCTTCTCGAAGATATACTCATACACGTACGGGTTGCAGTCGAACCCTTCCAAGGTGGCACCGACGCCGCTCATGTTGGGTCCTCCGTTCACGAGGGCGTTCTCGATCTTCTCGTTCAGGTCGTTGAACTTGCCCACGAGGGCGGTGTTGCCGCCGAAGTTCCCCAGGTAGCACCAGATGTAGGGCACACCGTAGAAGCTTTCCGTCCGTTTCCAGACCTCCTGCCGGTCGCAGAAGTAGTCCAGGATCAGCTGCCTGTCCTTCGGGAAGGAGGTCAGATAGGCCTCCACGCGGTCCTCGGTCCAGTATTTCCGCTCATTGTAGAAGAGCCAGCCCATCTGGAGCCAGGTAGCCTCCGGATCGGCCTTCTCCAGGGACTCGTACACCTGCCGGCTCACGCGCCCCAGGTATTCGGGCTCCCAGCTGGGCGGGGTGAGCTCGTTGAAGATGTCGATGCCATAGACATGGTCCGTCCCGTAGATTTCCGTCTCCTTCCGGACGAACTTCTTCTGGATCTCGGTGAACAGGTCGCTCATCGGATCCAGGAAGGTGCAGGCATATTCCGGCTGGTAACCGGACCAGTCCTCGTTCTTGGTGACGGGCGCATCCGGATACAGGCGGGTGATTTCCCGCGGAACGTGGCCGGAGAAGGCCGGCAGGACGGGTTTCATGTTCAGCTCGCGCTCCCGGGCCGTGATCTTCTTCTGGAGCTCCAGCTGACCGTCCAGCCAGCTGTGCGGAAGCGGACCGAACCAGCGGTCGATATTCTGCATCCGGTGCCACGGCAGGTGCGCCGGGCCGGTGAAGTAATTCCGCACCTCCTCGTCGGTCAGGCCCATCTCGGTCCAGATCTGGTACCAGATGGACTCCTGGCCCGTGATGGCGAGCGGGAGATTGATGCCCTGGAGGGCCATCCAGTCGATGAAATGCTCCCAGTCGGCCCACTGCCACCAGGGCATCGTGTACCCGTAGGTGCAGTAGTTCAGGAAGAAACGGTCCTTCACCCGGGCCGATGCTTCCACGGGCTCCGGCACGGCCGGCAGCTTCTTCGGAAGCGTGAACGTATCGCCGAGCAGCCAGCCGTACTCCACGTGGCAGTAGTACTTGAGATAGTGGTTCAGGCCCACGGCCATGGAGTTCGCGTCATTGCCGATGACGGCCAGCTTCCGCCCGCGCTGCTCCAGCCGGAAGAAGTCGCCCTCCCCTTCCGCCTTCTCAAAGACGAAATGGCGGGCGTGCTCCGGCCCCGCGACACGCACGGCCAGCGCCTTCGCGGCTTCCACCTCCGGGTCCGCCGGACCCTTCGGTGTGCAAGCAGCCGCCGCCAGGGCGGCGACGGCTGCAATCAGAAAGATTCTCTTCATCAGTCAAGGAAGAATACGTCCGGAGTACCGGCCGTTCCGTACACCACTTCGCCCGTATCCGCGCTGATCGCGGCGGAATCGGACAGGTAGAAAGCCCGCTTGGCCGGATCGTAGTGCGGCTGAGACCAGCCAATCTGGGCGTAGTGCTTGTCGATGTAAGACATCCAGTCGGCACTGCCCACCTTGTAGTCCGGACCGCCGAACTTGCAGGCGATGGATCCCTGGTCGCCGATGGACTGGTAGCCCATGTACTGGACGGGGATATAGACCTTGTTCGTCGCCGTGTTCCAGAAGAAAACGTAGTCCTGCACGTCATAGCCCGGACCGGTATCATGGCCCCAGCACTCCGGCAGGTAGCACTGATACACGTTCTCGGCGTAATCGCGGACAAACATCGTCTTCTGCTCGACTTCACCCCACCAGCCTTCGTTGATGGTGCCGGCACCATACTCGAAGTAGGATGTCGGATACTCGATGATCACATGGACCTTCTCGTATCCATAAATGGACTTGAAATCGGCAATGGTGATGTCCAATTCATACGTTTCGTTGAATGTCAGGGACTTGGGATCGTAGGTAAGTTCCAGTTCACCGATGCGGTTCCCGTTCGCGACCGTCACGGAAGACGGGACGGTGAACAGGCTGGAACCCGTGGAATTCACGTTCACGACGGTTTCCGCGCCCTTGGACAGGCGGGCCACCGGGACGATGATGGTCGGATTGGACGTCAGGTTGTAAGCAAGCTGCTGCTCGATGAAGAAACAGTCGGAACTCTCCACGGTACCGGCGGAGGAACCGCCGCCGGCCACCTCGTTATCCCGGCAGGAACCGAGTCCGAGGAGCATGGCCGCTGTCAGCACGAATGCGAATATTCTGTTTATTTTCATGACTTTTCAGACATTAAAGGTTAGAACTTCAGCGTGGAAAGATCCAGCGGATCGCCGTAGTGGGACTGCGCGATGGTCAGGTCCGTCCAGGTCTGGTACTTGGAATACGCATTGATGGGCGTATTGAAGTCGAGGAGAGCCTGGTTGGCGTTCATCTCGGCCTGCGGGAAACCGGGCGTCCATCCCGGGAATACGCCGTCGCAGTTGATGAGCTGCTGGACCCGGGTCACGGACGTACCGTAATAGGCACGGTACAGGCCACGCTCCAGCCGCTTGTCGTCGAAGTAATTGACGCCTTCACCCCAGAACTCGATATCCTTTTGGAAAATCAGTTCCTCGAGCACATCTGCCTCGGAGGACTTGTTGCAGGTGTAAGTACTGTTACGGGTACGCACGATGGCTTCAAGTTCGTTCTTCGCGGCTCCGACACCCTGGGTATGGAGGGCCGCTTCGGCCTTGATGAAGTACATCTCCTCCACACGCATCATCGGGAAGTCGATGGCACCGCCCACATTGATGTCGAAGCAGGCACCGTTGTGCGGACGGAACTTGAGGTTCAGGTACAGCCACGGCCATCCGAGGAAGCCGTTCGCGACACTGGCCTGCTTGCGGATCCAGGACGCG
>Ga0247611_10004503_pt1 | contig 19260 bp, 13 predicted proteins | sample 177DNAGHGhighgp2_FD_192422 | JGI IMG/M metagenome (GOLD analysis project Ga0247611, IMG submission 192422) | Sheep rumen microbial communities from Palmerston North, Manawatu-Wanganui, New Zealand - 1770 DNA GHGhigh gp2 | ecosystem: Host-associated > Mammals > Digestive system > Stomach > Rumen... | reverse complement strand
GTGGCTGCGAACAGGGCAGCGCCTGCAGATATGCCGACAAGCAAGCCTTCTGACTGGGCAATCTCGCGACCTGTGCGGATGGCATCATCGTTTTCTACGTCAAAGACCTCGTCTATTACGTTGGAATCGTAGGTTTTTGGAATAAAACCTGCTCCGATGCCCTGAATCTTGTGAGGGCCTGAAGGCTGACCGTTCAATACTGCCGACGACTTTGGTTCTACGGCGATAATCTTAACGTTGGGATTGTGCTCCTTAAGTCTGCGACCAACGCCGGAAATGGTGCCGCCTGTACCTACACCGGCTACAAAGATATCGACCAATCCATCGGTCTGTTTCCATATTTCCTCACCTGTAGTCTGATAGTGCTTGGTGGGATTTGCCTGATTCTCGAACTGTTGTAGAATGACAGAGCCTGGAATGGAGTTGCGAAGAGCTTCTGCCTCACGTATCGCGCCGGACATTCCGTCCTTACCAGGAGTCAGACGAACCTCGGCTCCATAGGCCTTCACCAAGTTGCGACGCTCTACACTCATGGTGTCGGGCATTGTCAGGATAAGGTGGTAGCCACGAACGGCGCTTACGAGTGCCAGTCCCACACCAGTATTGCCGCTTGTAGGCTCAATGATGGTGGCTCCGGGCTTCAGGATTCCCTTTGCCTCAGCATCCTCTATCATTGCAAAGGCAATACGGTCCTTTACGCTTCCGCCTGGATTGAAGAACTCTACTTTGGCTATTACGGGTGTATCAACACCTTTAGCCTTTGAAAACTTGTTGAGTTGGAGTAGGGGAGTGTTGCCGATAAGGTCGGTCAACTGTTGTGCTATCTGTGCCATAATTTTACGGTTTTGAGGTTTTACGGTTATACGGTTTTGCGGTTAGCAGTTTGCAAAGTTACAAATAAATCTTAATTCGTAATTCGTAATTCGTAATTAATTAAGTGCCTGACTTAGGTCTTCCAGAATATCGTCGATGTGTTCGGTACCAATCGACAGACGAATGGTGGAGGGAGTAATGTGCTGCTCGGCAAGTTCTTCGGGCGAGAGCTGCGAGTGAGTAGTCGTGTAGGGATGAATCACAAGACTCTTCACATCGGCAACGTTAGCCAGTAACGAGAAAATCTGCAATCTATCGATGAACTTCCAAGCTTCTTCCTGTCCACCCTTGATTTCGAAGGTGAAAATCGAGCCTCCGCCGTTGGGGAAATACTTCTGGTAGAGATGGTGGTCGTGGTGGCTCTCAAGCGAAGGATGATTCACCTTAGACACCTTCGGATGGTTCTTCAGGAACTCAACAACCTTCAGCGTGTTCTCGATGTGACGTTCAACACGCAGACTCAATGTTTCCACTCCCTGCAAGAGAATCCACGCATTGAAGGGCGAAATGGCAGCACCCGTATCGCGCAGGATGACGGCACGGATGCGAGTCACAAAAGCCGCTGCACCAGCCACATCGGCAAACACTGCCCCATGATATGAGGGCTCTGGCTTCGCAAGGGTAGGAAAGCGATCGGGATTCTTCTGCCAGTCGAACTTTCCTCCGTCAACAATCACACCGCCCAGCGATGAACCGTGACCGCCCAAGAACTTCGTAGCCGAATGAACCACGATGTCTGCTCCGTGCTCAAGCGGACGAATCAGATAGGGAGTACCAAACGTGTTGTCAACGATGAGGGGCAGTCCGTGATGATGAGCCACAGCAGCCACACCTTCGATATCCAACACATCGGAATTGGGATTTCCAAACGTCTCGGCATAAATCACCTTCGTGTTGGGACGGATAGCATCTTCAAGCGCCTGCAGGTCGTTGACATTCACAATGGTATTCTCTATACCCTGTGTCTTCAGCGTGTGCGTAATCAAGTTATAGGAACCACCATACAAGTTGTCTGCAGCCACGATGTGGTCACCAGCTTGGGCAATGTTCTGGAGAGCATAGGTGATGGCAGCCGCACCACTGGCAACAGCCAAACCAGCCACACCGCCCTCAAGCGCGGCAACGCGGTCTTCGAACACACCCTGAGTAGAGTTTGTCAGGCGACCGTAGATGTTACCTGCATCGCGAAGACCGAAACGGTCGGCTGCATGCTGCGAGTTACGGAACACGTAACTTGTAGTCTGATAGATGGGAACTGCACGAGAGTCAGTCGTGGGGTCTGCTTGCTCTTGTCCTACATGGAGTTGCAAAGTCTCGAATCTGTAATTTCTTTCCTGTGCCATAATTCTATTTATCTATTATTTATTATTTATTATCTATCATTTCGTTAAGTTTCGCACTGCAAAGTTACGGACTTTTAGAAATATCCTCCAAATCTTTTGCTTATTCCAGAAGATATACCTAATTTTGTGCATTCAACTGACACTTTATTCTGCAAACACCTATAAAACAAACCTTCAAAAGAATAATATTCTATGTACACACCGGATGAGACTGATTATCAGATACTTCGCACCCTTCAGAAGAATGCAAAGCTAACTACAAAAGAGCTGGCAGATGCCGTTCATTTGACTCCCACACCCGTATTCGAACGCCAGAAACGACTCGAACGCAACGGATATATAAAGAAGTATGTAGCCGTACTCGACCCTGAGCGTCTGGGAAAAGGACTGCTCGTATTCGTAAAAGTGAAGTTGAAGCAGATAAACCGCGAGATTGGTGAGGATTTCCAGCGTCGCATCCAGCACATTCCCGAGGTTATAGAGTGCTACAACACCTCAGGAACCTACGACTATCTGTTGAAGATTCGCGTAGCCGATATGCACGAATACCAGCAACTGGTGCTGAACAAACTGGGCACCATAGAGTCGCTGGCCTCGCTGGAAAGCACTTTTGTGATGAGTGAAGTGAAGCAGGCGTACGGAATCAACATATAATAAATTAAGAATTAAGAAATAAGAATTAAGAAATATTTGTAACTTTGTAGTCGTAAATCGTAATTCGTAAAAATAATTATGTCATTGAAAGCTGGTATCGTGGGACTGCCCAACGTGGGCAAATCCACTCTTTTTAACTGTCTGTCGAGCGCAAAAGCTCAGGCAGCAAACTTTCCTTTTTGTACCATCGATGCCCAGATGGGGCAGGTGAGTGTTCCCGATGAACGACTCACGAAACTTGCCGAGTTAGTACACCCTGGTCGCATAGTTCCTGCTGTTTGCGATATTGTGGACATTGCCGGACTGGTGAAGGGTGCATCGAAGGGTGAAGGCTTGGGCAACCAGTTCCTTGCCAACATCCGCGAATGTGATGCCATCATACACGTTCTGCGTTGCTTCGACGATACTAACATCGTGCACGTTGACGGTTCAGTAGATCCTGTTCGCGACAAAGAGATTATCGATATGGAATTGCAACTCAAGGACCTTGAGACTATAGAGAGCCGTATGCAGAAAGTGGAGAAGCAAGCTCGCGTGGGTGGTGACAAGCAGGCAAAGATAGAACTAGGCGTGCTTGAGGCATACAAGGCAGCCCTGCTGCAAGGCAAGAGTGCCCGCACCGTAGAGTTCGAGACGGAAGACGAGCAGGCCGCTGCCAAGAATCTGTTCCTGCTGACCACAAAGCCCGTGCTCTATGTCTGCAACGTTGACGACCAGAGCGCCAAGGATGGCAATGAATACACAAAGCGCGTGGAGGAAGCCATTAAGGACGAAGACGCACAAATGCTCATCATATCGGCACAGACAGAAGCCGACATTGCCGAACTGGAGACCTACGAGGAGAAGCAGATGTTCCTTGAGGATATGGGACTGACGGAAAGCGGATGCAACCGTCTCATCAAAGCCATATACTCGCTGTTGAACCTGCAGACATTCATCACCGCAGGCGAAATGGAGGTGAAGGCTTGGACATTCCGTCGTGGATGGAAGGCCCCTCAATGTGCCGGTGTCATTCACACAGATTTCGAAAAGGGTTTCATCCGTGCCGAAGTCATCAAGTACGACGACTACATCAAATACGGCTCTGAGGCAGCAGTTCGCGAAGCCGGTAAGATGGGTGTCGAAGGTAAAGAATACGAAGTTCAGGACGGCGACATCATGCATTTCAGATTCAACGTCTAACCCCCTCCTAACCTCCCCGAGGGGAGGCTTTACTTAGTATAAAAATTAAAAATGATTACATCACTATTAACATCTATCCCCCTCGGGGGAGTCGGAGGGGGGTTATTATACATAACTTGGAATCCGGACATATTTGCTTTCCACGTGGGAGCATTTGGTGTACGTTGGTACTCGCTGTGCTGGGCAATAGGTTTGTTCAGCGTGTATCTGTTGGAACATAAAATCTTTCGCGAACAGCGCATACCAGAAGAGAAGTTCGAACCGCTGGTGTTCTATTGCTTCATAGGTATTCTCGTGGGTGCACGATTGGGACACTGTCTGTTCTACGAGCCCTCATACTTCCTTGTTCATCCGCTGGAGATGATACTCCCCATGAGACAGGATGCAGCAGGCAGTTGGCACTTTACAGGCTACGAAGGACTGGCAAGTCACGGCGGAACTATAGGACTCATCTTTGCCCTTTGGCTCTACATGCGAAAGACAGGTCTGAAGTTGCTGACGGTGCTCGACAATATTGCCATCGTTACTCCCATCTGCGCCTGTGCCATCCGTATGGGCAACCTCATGAACTCGGAAATAATCGGACGTCCGACTGATGTGCCTTGGGCATTCATCTTCGAACGCATAGACCAACTTCCACGCCATCCGGGACAGCTTTACGAAGCCATTTGCTATGCTCTGTTCTTCTGTGTTCATTGGTACTTTTATCGTAAATATCCCAAGAAGGTGGGTACAGGTTTCTTCTTCGGTATCTGTCTGACACTCATATTCACAGCACGTATCTTCATCGAGTACACCAAGGAAAACCAGGTGGACTTCGAGAACGGTATGCTCTTCAATATGGGTCAGTTGCTCAGTGTCCCGTTCATCATCGTTGGCGTTTACTCCATACTTCGCAGCAGTAAGCAGAAATAAAGAGTCAAAAACATTAAATAGCGTTTGATATGAAAGCCTACAGAACTTCCCTTTGCGTTTGTATAATTGCCTGTATGCTGAATTTCTTTAGTATAAGCCTTTATGCAGAAGAACTGATAGTCTGCGGACAGAATGTGCAAAACTTCTTCTATTCGCTCGACCGTAGCAGGACAATGAACAATGGTATTCCTATCAGTAACTATAACGATGTAGAAGGACGTACGGCTAAACTGAATGCCATCACCAATGCCTTGTCGCCATACAAAGCCGACATCTATGCCTTCAATGAGGTAGAATGTTGTGCAGAAGTATTGGAAATATTGGCACAAAGCATGAGCACGAAAACAGGCAAGAACTATCAACCTGTTACCGATGGACTAAGCTACGACCTCAACGACCCTGACAATGCCACTGGTGCCATCAAGTCGGGATTCATATACAATACGGCAACAATAGAACTTGTAGGTGATAACGTATCTACGGCTGTAGGATATACTTATGTTTACCCCAACCAGATGCGTATGCAGACCTTTAAGAGCAAGGCTTCCGGTGAGAGTTTCACATTGAGCATGAATCATTTCAAGGCCAGTACCAGTAACAACATTGAAGATGATATCAATAAGCGAATAGCCAATGCCACTGCATTGCTAAGCGGACTAACTGGGGCAAAAGACAATGACATCCTGATTATGGGTGACCTTAATGCCGAAATGGATGAAGAGAGTATGCAGATGCTTCTCAGGGCTGGCTATGAAGAACAACTGTTGAAATACGACATCGGAGCCGTATATTCACATTGCTGGGAACCTGAAAACGAACTTATCGACCATGTCTTAGCTAACGAGACAATGGCACAGCAGGTAACCTCCGCCAAATGCTTGCATATTGCTAATCCATGCTCTACTGGCAGCAAGTATTATTCCTATTCTGACCACGACCCATATATAGTAACCCTTGAGCTGAAACACATAGATGTACCAACTTATTCATTTGCAAAAGCAACTTCTGTAAAAGATGGTGGACAATATCTGATAGCAGCTCCTATCAACAACGAATTGCACATAGCCAAGCCAGTACCTTCAAACAAAGACTACTCTTATCTCTACACGCAGCAAGTAACTGAAGATGACGAGGTAATAACGCTGGAGGATATGACGAATGCTTTTACTTTTGAAGAAGCCGGCGACGGAAAATTCTACATCAAAGACAGCAATGGTCGTTATACTTATCAGACATTAAAGTCAGGCAATACCTATTATACTACTGTTGCAGCTACAACGAACAAGAGTACTGCTCATAAGTACACGGCAACATATCAAACTAACGGAACATTCAAGATATTGAGCCAGACGGGATATTACATGTATGGAACGTTGTATAATAATTCCACACCCGAATTTGGAATGACCAACTATTCTACACTTTATAGTGGAAGTTATCTGCCTTGGTTATATGAATACACAACCACACCTGATGGCCTTAACGCAATAGAGTATACACAGCCCATCATACCTCAAAAGGTGTTGGAAAATGGTCGCATCATAATAAGGCTTCCCAACGGCAAACGCTACACCATCCAAGGCCTCGAACTGAAATAAACATACAAATAAGCGTCTGACACATGAAACGCTTGGTCTTGTTGCTGACCGTGCTCATGATGGTGATGAGCGAAGCCAGAGGACAAGCAGCATTGACGTGGCAGGAGTTTGTGGATGAAGTAGCTGACGATGAGTATGCCGAACAACAGGGATGGACGGAGCACATGGAGGAGCTGGCACAACTGGCGGCTCATCCGCTGGACATAAATACTGCGACACGCGAACAACTCTCAATGATTCCTTTCCTGTCAGAGGAACAAATTGAGGAAATTCACACATACATATTCCTACATCGAGGAATGCGCACAATAAGTGAATTGATGGCTATTGCCTCTATAGACTACACTACACGTCGCTACCTCTCTCTCTTTCTATATGCCGACCAAGCAATATTCGCGAGGAAAGACACTACCACCTTGCGTTCGCTACTGAAAAGAGCACGCCATGAAGTGCAAAGCCGAATTGACGTTCCCCTATATTATCGTGCCGGATACTCCTACGCCCCAGAGAGCGGAGGCTATAAGGGTGAACCATTTTATCACAATCTGCGCTATCGTCTGGATAGCAAAAACCGACTTTCTGCAAGTCTGTCGGCAGAGAAGGACCAAGGTGAGCCTTTCAAAGGAAACGGAGGCTGGGACCACTATGGTGGACACCTGATGGTAAGGGATATGGGCGTAGTATCCACAGCAGTAGTGGGTGACTACAAACTGGGCTTTGGCGAAGGACTAGTGATAAACAACGGAGGTTTTGCAACAGGAAAATCCGCCCTGATGAACAAACCAAGTCAAGGAATTCGGGCAAAGCGCAGTATGGACGAGGTAAACTATCTGCGAGGAGCTGCCGCTACATTGCAGTTTGGAGAGGTAAAGCTTACAACATGGCTGTCGTATAGACGACTGGATGCCTCGCTCAATAATGATGGAACGGTGAAAACCATCCAAACTTCAGGACTTCACAGGACCTTAAAGGAACTCGAACAGAAAAGGAATCTTGCGACAACTGTAGCAGGAGGAAACGTAACATGGAAACGAAAGGGGCTTTACGCAGGAGCAACAGGCTACTATCAGCATTTCGAGCGCAATCTTTCGCCAGGCACAGCAGTATATCGACAAATTTTTCCCATGGGAAGGGACTTCGGAGTCGTAGGTGTGAATTATGGCTTCAAGCACTTATGGTTCACATTGGCAGGAGAGACGGCCTACAGTACCGAGAAAGGTGGTTGGGCAACCTTGGAACGTGCTTCATGGAAAATTAATACCAGATACACGCTTAGCGGTTCGTATCGCTTTTATTCCTATAAATATTATTCGTTCCACGCATCGGCTTTGAGCGAGAACAGCGACGTGCAGAACGAAAGTGGAGCAACTTTACGACTGGATGCTAAACCTGTGGAAAACCTGACGCTGACAGCCTATGCCGATTTCTTCTACAATCCTTGGCCAAGATACAGTCTGACACATAGCAGCAGTGGACAGGAAGGCTGCATATATGCCGAATATGCCATCAATAGGCAAAACAAACTATCCGTACGTTATCAACTGAAACGTAAGGAACGAAGCAACCAAATGGAAACGCACAACCGACTGCGACTGCAATATACACGAGAGCAAGGAAAATCGTGGCAACTGCAAACGACTGCATTATTGCATTCGTTAAAGACAAAAGGCACAGGATTAGCAATTTCCCAACGTATGCGCTACAAGAAAGGATTTGGACAGGTGTCGGCTCTGTTAACATATTTCCACACACCAAACTACCAAACACGATTATTCCTTTACGAACCCCTACTAACCAACATGTTCCGCTACCCTTCGCTCTACTATCATGGAATGAGAATGGCATCGGCAGGACACATCTCATTATGGAACAAACGTCTGTTGGCAGAAGCCATGATTGGAGTAACCCGATACTTCGACCGCACTACCCAAGGCTCAGGGATGCAAGAAATCCGCAGCCCATGGAAAGCAGACATAAGTATTCAATTTAGGCTTAGAATCTAATTTAATGCATAATGCATAATGCATAATGTGTAATTATTTCGTAATTTTGCAGCGTATTATGAGTACAGTAATATATCCATCGCCAATATTCGGGCCTGTGCATAGTCGCCGGCTTGGTGTTTCGCTGGGCATTAATTTACTGCCAAAGGATGGCAAGTGGTGCTCGTTTGACTGCATTTACTGTGAGTGTGGCCTCAATGCTGAACGACGTGCAAAAGCACCTCTGCCCACTCGAGAAGAGGTTTATGAAGCTTTGAAAAGCCAACTTCAAAAAATGCAGGCAGAAGGTCCAAAACCCGATGTACTGACTTTCGCCGGCAACGGAGAACCAACGCTTCACCCACACTTTCCTGAGATTGTGGATGACGTTATCAGTCTGCGAAATAAATATTTTCCTGAAGCTAAGATATCAGTTTTATCGAATAGTACACAGATACATCGCCAGACAATTCGTGAAGCCTTGTTGAAGACTGATAACCCTATTATGAAACTCGACACCGTATCAGTCGAGTACATCAAGCGCGTGGACCGTCCACAAGGAAACTACGATGTAAAAGCAATCGTAGAGCAATTGAAGGAAATGGCTCCGAAAGTGATAATACAGACAATGTTTATGAGTGGAGAAGGTGTGGACAATACTGGCAATGAGTTTGTTGATCCTTGGCTGAAGGCTGTGAAAACAATAAGTCCAAGACAAGTGATGATATACACCATCGACCGCGAAACACCTGTACAAGGATTGGAAAAGGCGAGACCTGAAATCCTTGATGGAATCGCGGAAGAAGTCAGACAAATGGGCATCAGTTGCAGTGTGTCGTACTAAATACATTTGACATTTAACATTTTACATTTAAATGAAGAAGAGTATATTCGGAATGCTACTGACAATGGAAAGCCTTTTCATGGGCTTTGTAACGCTGGCAGCACTCTATTATCACTATAAATTGGGTGAGGAAGACTGGAAAGCCTTCGCCATAACAACAGGCATAACCTTTGTTTCCGGCGTACTGCTTACAGCTTATGGTCACACTAAAATGGGACGTCAGCAACAGCAGTTGTCAAGAGGAGGTTCATTCATCATCGTTGGCTTTACGTGGGTAGTATTTTCGCTGTTTGGAATGCTTCCATTCTTGCTATATGACGGATTGGATGTAGATATAGCTAGCGCTTACTTCGAAACCATGAGCGGCTTCAGCACAATGGGTGCTACTATAATTCCTGACATAGAGGCAATGCCGCACGGAATATTATTGTGGCGTAGTATGACGCAATGGATGGGAGGCTTGGGAATAGTTGTATTCTCCTTCGCCCTATTACCTGTCAGGGATATGAAAAACTCCACGATGTTCATAGCGGAGATGTCTGGCTTGAGTATCAATCGTCTGCAACCAAAGATTGGTGCCACCTCGCGCCGTTTACTTCTCATTTATCTTATACTCACCATTGTATGTACTCTGATGTTCTGGGTTGGTCCAATGGGACTATACGATGCAATATGCTTTGCCTTGTCAACCATAGCCACAGGTGGATACGGAACCCATACTGCCAGCATCGGTTATTTCCATTCGGCCTACATTGAATATGTGTGTGCCACATTCATGATTATCTCCAGCCTCAACTTCGGTATATACTACTATATTTCCATTATGCGTGGACGTGTATGCCTTAAGAACGAAGAGGTGAAGGCTTTTCTGCTGACAGTGATGGGACTGGTAGCCATATTCTGCCTGTTGTTCCGATTCAAGACGTTCGATGGTAGTGTCGCTATTCCACAAACAGGTGAGGACATATTCCGCACAAGTTTCTTCCACGTTGCCACAATCATCAGTTCCAGTGGTTTCCAAGCCCAGTCATTCGACTATGTAGGGTGGGGTAGAGCCTTTTGGATACCTACCATAACGATGATGATACTTGGTGGTTGCACAGTCAGCACGGCCGGTGGTATGAAGATGATGCGTGTGCTCATCTACCTGAAGTATGCCTGGCGTGAGTTCCGCACACACCTTCATCCTCATGCTGTCATCAGCATTAAGTTCAACGGAAGAATCATCAGCGAACAGCACATCAGACGAGTGATGTCCTATTTGGTCATCTACGTTTTTGTTCTGCTTATTTGCTGCGGACTGATGACTATGTTCATGGATTTTGAACTGACAACAGCTTTCGGCGCTGTAGTATCAAGCTTTGGCAATACAGGACCTGCTTTAGGTGAACTTGGACCTGCCGGCAACTTCGTTTCGGTACCAGCTGCCGGCAAGTGGTTGTTGAGTTTCCTGATGCTATTGGGTCGTCTTGAAATCTTTACCGTCCTCTTCCTCTTTATGCCCAAAGCCTGGCGTATGTAACTATTTCTGGTCGTAGGCGTGCTTGGGATAATCGACGGTATAGTGAAGGCCGCGACTCTCCTTGCGCTCTAAGGCTTGACGTGTAATTAGATAGCCAACGTTTATCATGTTGCGGAGCTCACAAATGTCCTTAGTGGGCTTCACGCGCTTAAAGAGTTCTTCAGTCTCTTCATAGAGAAGGTCGAGACGTGTCCAAGCACGATGCAGACGAAGGTCGGAACGGACTATACCCACGTAGTTCGACATAATTTGTCCCACCTCGCGCATATCCTGAGCGATAAGAACCTTTTCTTCGTTCGACATTGTACCTTCATCATTCCATTCAGGAACTTTGTCGTTGAACGTATAGTTATCGATAACCTCAAGCGAATGTTTAGCGGCTGCATCGGCATAGACGACAGCCTCTATGAGCGAGTTAGAAGCAAGACGGTTTCCACCATGCAGACCTGTGCAAGAGCATTCACCTACAGCATAGAGGCGATGGATAGTTGACTCACCATTGAGGTCAACCTTTATACCGCCGCACATATAGTGAGCACTCGGACAAACAGGAATCATCTGCTTCGTGATATCTATACCTATCGATAGACACTTAGCATAGATATTTGGGAAGTGGTGTTTCGTTTCTTCAGCATCTTTGTGAGTGACATCGAGACATACGTGGTCTATACCATGAATCTTCATCTCGCGGTCAATGGCTCGTGCCACGATATCGCGTGGAGCCAAAGAAAGACGCTTGTCGTATTTCTGCATGAATTCCTCACCATTGGGCAGTTTCAGTATTCCTCCATAACCGCGCATTGCTTCTGTGATAAGGTAAGCAGGATGTGTTTCGGCTGGATTATAAAGTACTGTCGGGTGGAACTGCACAAACTCCATATCCTTGACTATACCCTTTGCACGATATACCATAGCAATGCCATCACCAGTTGCAATGTTTGGATTAGAAGTTGTGGCATATACGGCACCCGTACCACCCGTTGCCATCAGTGTTACTCGCGAGAGGAAAGTATCCACCTTCTGGGTATCTGGGTCAAGAATGTAGGCTCCGTAGCACTCTATGTCCGTCATGTGACGGTTAACCTCACGACCCAAATGGTGCTGAGTGATTATTTCCACTGCATAGTGATTTTCGAGCACGGTTATCTTCTTGTTGCGACGTACAGCCTCCATAAGTCCGCGCTGTATCTCGAAGCCTGTATCATCGGCGTGATGAAGAATACGAAACTCTGAATGTCCTCCCTCGCGATGGAGATCGAACTCACCGTCCTCCTTCTTGTCGAAGTTTACTCCCCACTTCACCAAATCGGCAATGCCCTGTGGGGCGTTCCTTACCACCTGTTCCACAGCCGCTGGGTCGCTGATAAAATCACCAGCAATCATTGTGTCCTGAATGTGCTTTTCGAAATTGTCGAGCTTCAGGTTCGTAACGCTGGCTATACCGCCTTGCGCCTTCGCAGTATTGGCTTCATCGAGCGTTGTTTTGCATACGAGAGCCACCTTACCCTTCTTTGCATTTGCCACTTTCAAGGCATAGCTCATACCAGCCACACCACCACCGATAATCAGGAAATCGAATTTACGTATCATGGTATTTATGTTTTACCGAATGCAAAATTACATAAAAAAGGTTAATAATAGCCCCACATAGCCAAATAATTTGTACCTTTACGCCAAAACATAAACATTATGCGTAAATACTTACTTTATAGTTTCTTGTTTTTCACGCTGAGCGTGGGAGCCAACGATATAGTACCTGATGACAACTCAACATGGACCGGTCGCATGCAGCATAAGTTGGATTCGCTGACAAGTCTGCCTCTTTTTGAGACAACACAGATAGGTCTTTATGTGCGCGACCTTACGGCACAGCGCGATCTCTATCGCCTTAATCACCGTCAGCGTATGCGTCCGGCAAGCAATCAAAAGGTAGTAACGGCAATATCTGCACTCTATCACCTCAGTGCCGACTGTCCCATCAACACTACCATGCTCATCAGTGGCGAAGTTCGCGATAGTGTGCTCTGGGGCGACCTGTGTGTTGTAGGCGGAATGGATCCTCTGCTCGCACAGGGAGAAGTTTATAAAATGGCAAACGCACTGCATGAGGCAGGAATAGACTCCATTGCAGGCATACTCAGGCTTGATCAAAGCATGAAGTCTCAGGATATTTTAGGATGGGGCTGGTGCTGGGACGATGAAACAACACCCTTGCGTCCGCTGATGGTGGACAAAAAGGACCGTTTTGCTCAGGAACTGCTATCCGACTTTGAGACACTTGGTGTGAAGGGTCTCGATGAAAGTAGGGTTATGGAAGCACAATGTCCCACAGATGCCCGTGTGCTATGCACCATTAGCCACACCGTCGGACAGGTATTACCCAGAATGATGAAGAAATCGGACAACTTCTATGCCGAAAGCCTCTTCTATCAACTTGCAGCACTCAGTGGAAAAAGACCTGCAGGACGCAAAGATGCCAGAGGATATATCGATGCACTCATAAGTAAGGTAGGTTTAACACCTGCCAACTATCAGATAGCCGATGGCAGTGGTGTCTCGCTCTATAATTACTTATCACCAGAACTTCTTGTACGTTTACTTGAACTTGCCTGGAACAACAACTCCATACGCCAGGCACTATATCCATCGCTTCCCATAGCCGGTGTAGATGGAACACTTGAAAACAGAATGCGCAAAACGGCTGCTCAAGGCAATGTTCACGCCAAAACAGGTACAGTCACAGGTGTCAGCAGCCTCAGTGGTTATGCCACATCTCCTGAAGGACACATTCTGGTCTTCAGTATTATTAATCAAGGCATAAGCAAGGCAAGTGACGGTCGTGACTGGCAAGATAAAGTCTGTGAAGCACTCTGCAGTAAATAAAAGAATAAAAGAATAAGGTATTAAAATATCAATATTATGAAGTACAAACTCATTGTTCTCGATGTCGATGGAACATTGCTCAACAGCAACCGCGAAGTGACAAAGCGCACGGTTCAGACTCTGCGCAGGGTACAACAAATGGGCATACGGGTAGCTCTGGCAAGTGGTCGTCCCACCTATGGAATACTGCCCTTGGCCAAAGCCATTGACCTGGGTGTCTATGAGGGATACATTATCTCGTACAACGGAGCACAGGTGATGGAAGCCAAGACTGGTCAAATCATCTTTGAGCGCCGCATAGATCCTCAGATGGTGCCATATCTCGAGAAGAAAGCCAAGAAGATGGGCCTCACTATGGCTTATTACGATGGTAATGAGGTTGTATCTACAGACATCAGTAATCCTCACATCATTGATGAAGCCGAGATGAACGGAATGACTTTGAGACAAGACGATGTACTTTCCATTGCAATAGACGATTGGCCAGCAGAGATAATGCTTGTAAGCGACGATGAAGAAGCACTTTCAAGTCTTGAAGAACATATGCAGCGCCATCTTGCTGGTGTGATGGACACCATTCACTCAAATCCCTATTATCTTGAGATTGTAGGCTATCAGGTGGGCAAAAGCTACGCCATGAGTGCCCTTGTGCAGAAGATGGGAATACAGATGAGTGAAGTGCTGGCAATAGGTGACGGCGAAGCAGATGTAAATATGATACAGATGGCTGGCACAGGAATAGCTATGGCTAACGCAACAGCCGCAGTACGCCGCTGTGCCGATTTCACTACTCTCGACAATGACAACGACGGAGCGGCATTAGCAATAGAAAAGGCCATCATGAAGGAAGTGAGAGTTGCCGACATACCTATAGATGCCATGAATGCACAAAGTGGTTCTACGCTTATGGGTAACTTAGGCATACAATACACATTTGCAAGTGCCGAACGTGTTGAGGCTACAATGCCTGTTGACCATCGTACACGCCAGCCATTCGGAATACTGCACGGAGGAGCAACTCTGGCTCTGGCAGAAACAGTTGCTGGATTAGGCTCTATGATTGCCTGTCAGCCTGACGAGACAGTAGTAGGAATGCAGGTCAGCGGCAACCATGTAAGCAGTGCCCTTGAAGGTGATACCGTTCGTGCTGTCTGCACTCCTGTCCACTTAGGTCGTTCGAGTCATGTGTGGAATGTAGATGTGTTCACCTCAACAGACAAACTCGTATCTAGCATCCGTGTGGTAAATGCTGTTATGAAGAAGAGAGGATAATACTGAATAATTAAGAATGAAGAATTAAGAATGAAGAATTATAGAAAAATAGTTATTGCATTGCTGTGCTTGGCTAATTGCACACTATCCATCAATGCACAACAGTCGTGGACGGCTGATAATGGTAATGGTACATTCACTAACCCTCTGTTCTACGATGAGTTTTCAGACCCAGATATTCTACGTGTAGGCGATGATTACTACCTGGCAGGAACCACTATGCATAGTGTACCCGGACTTGTTATTTTACACTCACGCGACCTTGTCAACTGGGAAAATATCTCATATTGTTTTCCACGTTTCGACTTCGATGACGATGCATTCTCGCTTCGCAATCACAAGGAGATATACGGACAAGGTATATGGGCACCTGCAATACGATATGCCAACGGCAAGTTCTACGTTTTCTCCAACATTAACGGTAAGGGCCTGCAATGCTATACGGCAACAGATATACGCGGTCCTTGGGAACACCACAATATGAAGGGGCGCATCTATGACCTTTCAGTTCTCTTCGACGATGATGGTAAAATATATGCCATTCACGGCTACGGAGAAGTAAAATGTACTGAACTAGAGCCTGATATGAGCGGTCCTAAAGAGGAAACAGAACGCACAATCATTCCTGAAGGAAATGCTGTGGGTGAGGGACACCATATGTACAAGATAAATGGTATGTACTATCTCATCAGCACAGACTATAAACCTAACGGACGTACTTTGTGCTCCCGCTCAAAGAATATCTGGGGACCATACGAAACTATTACCATTACTGCCGATGAAACCTTTGGTTATCATCCTGCTCCTATGACGCAAGTTAGAGGTCGTATAATGCCCGACGGTACCAAATTCGGCATATCTCCAGCTAACCTTGATGCTACAGCTTGTACCAACATTCATCAGGGTGGTATTGTAGAAGACCAGACAGGACAGTGGTGGGCTCTGCTGATGATGGATTTCCACTCTATAGGACGCACAACAACACTAGCTCCAATAACCTGGAAGGATGGATGGCCTATGCTTGGACTTGAAGGAAATCTTGGTCGTTCTCCACGCACCTGGTTCAAGCCCAATATTCCGTCTGTTGCTACTGAGTCGCAACCAACCAGACACGCTCCATACAACCGCTGTGAGAACTTCGATGGAAAACAGTTGGGACGTGTGTGGCAATGGAACCATAATCCAGATGACAAGAAATGGAGTCTGAAGAAAGGTCGTCTGCGCCTGACAGCTCTACCTGCCGAACAGTTGATGTGGGCACGCAACAGTCTTACACAACGTGTCATTGGTCCCACCAGCATTGCCACAGTAGAGCTCTTCACAGCTGGAATGAAAGATGGTGATGTGGCTGGATTGGGCAACATCAATGTGCCTTGTTCGTGGATAGGTGTAGTGAAAGATGGTAAGCAACTTACATTGCGTTGCTTCGAACAATTGACGAACGATACAACAGACGTAGCTATTAATAATCCATTGAAATTGTATCTCCGTTTCGTTGGAGACTATGACAACGACAAGGGACACTACGAATATTCAATAGATGGAAGCACATTCACACAGGTAGGTCCTGAAATGGTGCTCTCATATCAACTTATTTCGTTCCAAGGCTCACGTCATGCTCTATTTGCCTTCAATCATAAAGGAAACGAAGGCGGATATGCTGAGTTCGATAACTTCACAGTAGATGAACCCAAAGCCGACCGCTCAAAGAATATTCCATATGGTAAGACATTCCGCATTCGCAATCTTGCCAATAACCGCTTTGCTGAGGCTACAACTCATGGAGTACTTTACGATACTGACCGCGATTCTAAGCTGACACACTTCCGCCTCATTGACCGTGGACAAGGAAAAGTAGTGGTGCAGTGTGAAGACGGCCGATACCTGATGTGCTCTGGCTTTGGTATTGCAGGCGATGTACGTATGACTAACGATTTAGAAAAAGCTGAGGAATTTCTTTGGCAGGACTATCTCGACGGACAGTTCATGCTCTTGTCGCTTCGCAATCACAGATATGTAGGAAAGAGTCCTACAACAGGCAGTCCCTATTCTATGGACTACACAGGTGCTGACCCAGGTCGTCGTAACGGCGCAGTCCTGAAGTGGGAGGAAGTGAAGTAAAGTTTAGAGTTGAGAGTTTAGAGTTTAGAGTTGAGGGTTATGAAGAGGACAATTATTGTATTATTTGCATTACTGCCATTTATTGCTGAGGCTAAAGTACCTCGTATGCAACAACCAGACAAGAATTTCCATATTTATCTGTGTCTTGGACAGTCGAATATGGAAGGTGCCGCTAAGCCTGAACAACAGGATTTGGAAGGTGTTAGTGAGCGCTTCGTTGTGATGAATGCAGTAGATAGTGAAAAGGACAACTGGATGATTGGTGAATGGCGTAAAGCAGTTCCTCCTCTCGTACGTCCAAATACCGGTCTGACACCAATAGACTATTTCGGACGCACACTGACTGAACAGTTGCCCGATAGCATACGCGTGGGAGTAATTGTAGTTGCTGTAGGCGGAATACATATCGATGCATTCATGCCCGACTCTATTGGTTCTTACATCGAACATCGTGCGCCAGGATGGATGAAAGACTGGCTTAAAGCCTATGATAATGACCCGTATGACCGACTGCTTGTAATGGCTCGACAGGCAAAGAAAGAAGGAATCATAAAGGGTATATTGCTGCATCAGGGAGAATCTAACACGGGTGACCCAAGATGGGCAGAAAAGGTGCAGACAGTCTATAATAAACTGCTCAACGACCTACATTTAGACGCAGAAAAAGTACCTTTACTGGCAGGTGAGGTTGTTCAGGCAAATGGCAAAGGAGTTTGTATTGGTGCAAATAAGATGATAGATGCCCTGCCAAGAACCATAAAGACGGCTCACGTTATTTCATCAGAAGGTTGCACCAATGGTCCTGACAATCTGCATTTCGATGCTGCAGGTTATCGTATGCTTGGTCGTCGTTATGGAGAATGTATGCTGCGATTGCTAGGATATAAGTCAACAACCGCACTCAAGGACACCTATAAAGATAAGTTTATGATAGGTGTAGCAGTCAATCCTCGCAACATTACCGATCCCATGCAATCGGCTCTCGTATGTCGCGAGTTCAACAGTATGACTTCTGAGAACGACATGAAGCCACAACCAACAGAACCTGCTCAAGGAAAATTCAATTGGACAGGAGCCGACCGTGTTGCAAACTTCGCACGTCAGAACGGCATAAAACTGCGTGGACACTGTCTTGTCTGGCACAATCAGATAGGCGATTGGATATACACCGATAAAAAGGGACAGGAAGTTTCGAAGAAAGAACTTCTGAAACGCATTCGTAAGCATATAACCACAGTAGTGAAGCGATATAAGGATGTGGTTTATTGTTGGGATGTGGTTAACGAAGCCATAACTGACGACCCACATGCAGAAAACTACTTCCGTCAGTCGCGCCTCTATAAGATTGCAGGCGACGATTTCATTCGTGAAGCCTTCCGTGCTGCTCGCAAAGCCGACAAAAAGGCTCTTCTCTTCTATAATGATTATAATGAGTGCGACCCAGTTAAGAGCCGTCGTATTGCTGAAATGGTATATAAAATGAAAGCCGACGGAGTACCCATCGACGGTATTGGAATGCAGGCACACTATAATATCTATGAACCCTCAACGGATGATATAGACCGTGCTATCCGTCTGTATAAAGATGTAGTAAAGCACATTCACGTTACGGAACTTGATGTTCGTGTCAACCGAGAAATGGGTGGACAGTTGAAATTCAAGAAAGATGCAGGCGTTATTACAGACAGCATCCGTCATCTGCAGGAACTGCAATATGCCAAACTATTCAAGATATTCCGCAGTCATTCGGATGTAATAGATTGTGTAACGTTTTGGAACCTCAGCGACCGCGATTCGTGGCTCGATGTAAAGAACTATCCGTTGCCTTTCGACGAAAAGTACCGCCCAAAGCCCGTATATTATATGATACGCGACTGGGCGGCACCTGAAACCGTTATAGTAGAATAATCTACTTTATAGCATACTCAACCGTATTTACCACACGGATGCGCTTGATGTAAGGAGTGTTCTGGTCGCGGTCCTCAATACTGAACTGACCCTGCTGAGCACTTATTACACCATTCAATTTAGCATTTGCATCCTTTGCAAACTGCTCGGCAGTGGCTTTGGC
>Ga0247611_10004502_pt1 | contig 19266 bp, 21 predicted proteins | sample 177DNAGHGhighgp2_FD_192422 | JGI IMG/M metagenome (GOLD analysis project Ga0247611, IMG submission 192422) | Sheep rumen microbial communities from Palmerston North, Manawatu-Wanganui, New Zealand - 1770 DNA GHGhigh gp2 | ecosystem: Host-associated > Mammals > Digestive system > Stomach > Rumen... | reverse complement strand
AGGGGGAACAGAACCTACCATCGGTGGTGCCATCGCAGAGGCTGTGCTCAAACAGTTCTGGCAGAAGCAAGCGTTCGGAGTCATCACCACCCACTACCAAAACCTGAAGCATTTCGCTGAAGACCATGAGGGAGTGGTGAATGGTGCCATGCTATACGACCGTCATCAGATGCAGGCACTTTTCCAACTTGCCATCGGACAACCAGGTTCCTCGTTTGCCATTGAGATAGCCCGTAAGACAGGTATTCCTGAAGAAGTCATTAAAGACGCCTCAGAGATTGTCGGCTCTGAGTATATCCAAAGCGACAAATACCTACAGGACATCGTCCGTGACAAACGTTATTGGGAAGGCAAACGCCAGACCATCCACCAGCACGAGAAATCACTGGAAGGACATATCCAGCGTTACGAGAGCAACTTAGAGGAGATAGACCGTGAGCGTAAGGCAATTCTGCGCCGTGCCCAGCAGCAGGCAGAGGAACTATTGGCTGAGGCTAACCGTAAGATAGAGAATACCATCCGTGAGATCAAAGAGGCACAGGCGGAGAAGGAACGTACCCGACTGGTGCGTGAGGAACTGAATGAGTTCCGCAAACAGGTGACGAATGACGAGCAGCAAGGACTGATGAGCGAGGAGGACTTCGCCAAGAAACTGCGACAGATGGAGGAACGTAAGGCTCGCAAGGAGAAGCGAAAGAAAGAAAAGGAAGAGAAGAGATCTTCCTCTCTATCCCCTACCACACCTATAAAACCTACCAACCCTACCATCCCCATTGCCAACGGTGACACTGTCCGCATCAAAGGACTGAATACCATCGGTAAGGTGGAGAGCATACAAGGCAAAAATGCTGTCGTCATCTTCGGGGATGTAAAGACCAAGATGAAGGTGGAGCAGTTGGAGCATGCAGACAAGCCCAAAGAGGAACCTAAGAAAAACGACCATTCAGGGCTCGCTATCCAGACAACCCGGATGACCAGCGCCACCATCGAGGACCGCAAGCATAACTTCCACCAGGACATGGATGTCCGTGGTATGAGAGGGGACGAGGCTGTTGATGCCGTCATGCACTTTATCGATGACGCCATCTTAGTAGGTATGAGCCGTGTTCGCATCCTGCATGGTACGGGTTCTGGTATCCTGCGACAACTCATCCGCCAATACCTGCATACTGTCCCGAACGTCAAGAGTGCCAAAGACGAGCACGTGCAGTTTGGCGGATCGGGTATTACCGTTGTAGACTTAGAGTGAAGAAAGATTGAAGTAATCGTCGTAAGACGCTTTTACAAAGCGAAGCGACTAAAAGAATTGAAAGATTGAAGAATTGAAGAATATGAAGACCAAGACATTTCTACTAATCATGTTATTCACCCTCGCTATGGGTGCTAACGCAAAAGACTATACCGTCGCATCCCCTGACGGTAAGTTAGTGATTACCATCCATGCTAACCTCCAGCAACTGACTTGGGAGGTACAACATGGTAAGACCCATGTGCTGACTCCTTCGGAAATCGGACTCAACGGTGCTTTCCAGAAGATGAGCGGTAAGGTAACGAAGAATACGGCAGTCGTCAGCAACAAGCAATATCGTGTAGAGTTCCGTGCCGACAATGACGCTGCTGCCTATCGCATCCAAGTGTTAGACAAGAAGGGTATCACCGTCAACAGCGAGACAGCGGAGTTCAACTTCACTGCCGACCATGACGCCTTCATTCCATACGTTAACGACAACCGTGGTGGCGAGCGTTATTGTTATAGTTTCGAGTCCTATTACGATGAGCAACCCTTGTCGAAGATGTTTACAGACTCCCTGTCTATCAACCCACTTGCCGTCCGCTTGCCAGAAGGGAAACTCGCTGTCATTGCAGATATGGGAGCCGTCGATTATCCGGGGATGTTTCTTCTGAAGAATGGAACACACGAGCTAAAAGCAGATTTTGCGCCCTACCCCACAGAAGTGGAGGTAGGAGGTTATGCCCGTCTGAACCTCGTCCCTACCAAGCGTGCCAACTATATTGCCAAAGAGGTGAAAGGCTATCTCCCTTGGCGTATTGTTCTCGTTACAGAGAAAGACCAGCAACTGCTGACCGCCCGACTACCTCAACGTTTCGGTCCAAAATGCCAGATTAGTGACACTTCATGGATTCGTCCTGGCAAGGTGGCATGGGACTGGTGGAACGCCACCATGCTGACTGGTGTTCCTTTCCGTGCTGGTATGAATACAGACACCTATCGGTATTACATCGATTTTGCGGCAAAGAACCATCTGGAGTATATCATCATTGATGAGGGATGGAGCACGGACGAGTCGTTGCGCTCTGAGTTAAACCCAGAAATTGACCTGCTTAGTCTGCTGCCCTATGCGGAGAAGAAGGGGGTAGGCATCATCCTATGGAGTTCATGGCGCAATTGCATCAACAATACCGAAGACGACTTCAAATATTATGCCTCACTGGGAGTAAAGGGCTTCAAGGTCGATTTCTTTGACCGTGACGATCAAGAAGTGATGCGCTCTGCCTGGAAGATTGCCGACTGTGCCGCCCGTAACCACTTGTTACTTGACTACCATGGCTACCGTCCGACTGGTATTCAGGTTGCTTACCCCAATATCGTCAACTTCGAGGGAGTGAAAGGACTGGAGAACTCGAAGTGGGAACCCCGTGTAGGTGACGGTCCATTGCATGACCAGCCCCGTTATGATGTCTCCATTCCCTATCTGCGCCAGTTAGTCGGTCCGTTAGACTACACTCCAGGTAGTATGACGAATGCCACCCGTGCCGAGTTCTTTGGCAACAACGACCACCCCATGAGTCAGGGTACCCGTGCCCATCAGGTAGCGATGTACACCCTCTTCGACGCTCCCTTGCAGATGCTTGCCGATGCCCCAACAAAGTATGAGCGAGAGCAACCCACCACCGATTTCATCAGTCAGATACCAACCGTCTTCGATGAGGTAGTAGCCCTTGACGGTAAGTTGGGTGAATATGCCGTGATTGCCAAACGCAAAGGAACCACTTGGTATGTTGCCGCAATGACCAACTGGACGGCACGTGACCTGACGATATCGCTCAATATGCTTAGCGATGGCAACCATCATGCCGAGATATTCGCCGACGGGGTGAATGCCGATCGTGATGCTAACGACTACACCAAGACTACACAAACGGTCAAGAAGGACGAGCAATTGAAAGCGCACCTTGCCCCAGGCGGTGGATGGAGTGCGATCATCAAAAACTAATAACTGCTATGATGGCAGGGTGGCTATGGGGAAAGAAAGTGGTATTCGATGAGATTATAATTTGGTATTTTACTCACTTAGCCGTACCTCTACCAGTGGAGTGAGTAATCGTCCCTACCAAGGACGCTCGCGCGTGCGCGCACGCAACATAACTTTTAAACCCTTGTCACCGTTGCCGCCTTGCAAAACTATTTAGTTATCAGGCAGTTGTCGGTAACAACGAGGCGGCAAGGGTGACAAGGAAAGGTGCTTTCGGTGTAAAATCCCCCTGATTTCTCCATGAACAAAACAAGTTGTTTTGTTCCGATGAGGATGATCTTAATCGATGATAGGGATGCCTCTTTTGAGAACAAAACAACTTGTTTTGTCCCAAAGCCCATACCACCTGCCTGTGAAAGGTGCCGCTTCCTCGATGGAAACATTCGTTGCCAAAAGTGTTTTTGAGACAAAGAAAGGATTGCTTGCGCTATCCTTTCATTGAGCCTCTTGTCGGATGGCATATCCGAAAGGCCTGCCGGCGGCTGGCATACAAGCCTTAAAAAGATAAATGGCACTTGAAAATAAACTTTCAGATGCCATTTATCTTTTTAATTCTTGAGCCTCTTGTCGGATTCGAACCAACGACCCCGAGATTACAAATCACGTGCTCTGGCCAACTGAGCTAAAGAGGCGGGTGGGCAGCGAACTGTATCGCGCCGCTACAACCAAGTACCCTTGCTATGTTCCCATCCTGGGGGATTCCGAGGGAGCTGGTCGTACAGGACTGCCCGTTTTGCGACTGCAATGTCAGTGCAAACCGAATGCAGAGAGTTTACTCTATGCTGAGGTGCAGCATGACATCGTGCCGTTTTGCGGCTGCAAAGGTACAAATAATTTTGTTAATTAGCAAAAGAATACCGTTTTTTTTCTTCATTCACAAGTTTCTTTGTACCTTTAACTACTTCCAAGGCACTCCCGTTCGAAAAAAATCAAGAATCTCTTGGTTTTTTGCTCACTTAATCGTACCTTTGCACCCAATATGACACCACAGGAATATGTTCAACTGAAAGCATTCGCACGACAGGACGGGGCTATGCTCTCCTTGTTGTGGATAGGAGGTTTTGCTTGTTATATCCTCGGACTGTCGAATCCCATGCTGGGACTTGCCGCCTTGGCACTGATTTGTGCCACGCCATTTTTCGCGGCAAGCAGACTTCGTCATTTCCGAGACTATGGAAGAGAGGGAATCATCTCTTTTACCCGGAGTTATGCCTATACCGTACTGATATTCTTTTATGCCGGTATTCTGCTTGCCATTGCCATCTATGTTTATTTTGCCTTCTTGGATGACGGTTTTCTGATGGGCAAAATCATCGAGACGACACAATCAACAGAAGGGAAAAAACTCATTGAGTTATATGGTATGGAAGCGGAAATAGACGAGAACATCAAACAGATAGCAGGGATGCGTCCTATTGACTTTTCACTGAACATGCTGACGATTAACATCATAACAGGATTTATTCTTGGCATCCCTCTTGCGGCAATCGTACAGAGATCCACAGCCAATTCTGACACTCTAAACTCTAAACACTAAACTTTCAACTCAGAATATGGATATATCAGTTGTTATACCTTTATATAATGAAGACGAGTCGCTACCAGAACTCTATGACTGGATAGAGCGTGTGATGGCAGCCAACAATTTTAGTTTTGAAGTCATCTTCGTCAATGACGGCTCAACAGACCACTCGTGGGATGTCATCACTGAACTTGCTGCTCGCTCGGAACATGTGAGAGGTATCAAGTTCCGTCGCAACTACGGCAAGAGCCCTGCCCTCTATTGCGGTTTCAAGGAGGCACAGGGTGACGTGGTTATTACGATGGACGCAGACTTACAGGACTCACCTGATGAAATCCCCGAACTCTATAAAATGGTCAAGGAGGATGGTTACGACCTTGTATCTGGTTACAAGCAGAACCGTAGGCAGGGTGACCCTCTGTCGAAGACACTTCCCACCAAACTCTTCAATGCCACTACCCGCAAAGTCAGCGGTATCAAGAACCTGCATGACTTCAACTGTGGACTGAAAGCCTATCGCAAGGAGGTAGTCAAGAACATTGAGGTATTTGGAGAGATGCACCGCTTCATCCCCTACCTCGCCAAGAACGCAGGCTTTGACAAGATTGGCGAGAAACCCGTACACCATCAGAAACGCCAGTATGGCAAGTCGAAGTTCATGGGCTGGAACCGTTTCGTCAACGGTTATCTTGACCTGATGACTCTCTGGTTCCTTGGCACCTTCGGTAAGAAACCCATGCACGTCTTCGGATTCTTAGGAACCTTGGTATTTATCATTGGTTTCTTCGCAGCCTTTTTCTTAGGAGCAGAGAAGGCATGGGCACTCTATAACCATATCCCCATGCGACTGGTGACAGACTCGCCTTACTTCTACATCGCCCTGACGATGATGATGATCGGTACACAGTTATTCCTCGCAGGCTTCTTAGGTGACCTCATCAGCCGCAACAGTGCAGGGCGCAACGACTATCAGATAGAGGAGGAGATCAGATGCGGAAAATAATCGTCTTCATCGTCACCATCCTCATCATCGGAGCATGCACCAGTATTGACTGCCCCGTGGAGAACAAGGTGATAACTATTTACAACCTGAAAAAAGCCAACGGCTCTACCGATACGCTGAAATTCGACACGCTGACGATAGAGACCAGGATCTCTGACGGCAAAGACCTCACGTTACTGAACCAAGCCACTGGTATCACCACCTACGAAATGGATATCAGTTACACCCAGCCAGAAGACGTATTCTTTTACACCTTACTTGACACCTTGGGTAACACCTATCGTGACACCGTCTATGTGAAGAAAGAGAACTATCCCCATTTCGAGTCTGTCGACTGTCAGGCCGCTTATTTCCATAAGATCACTGAGGTGCGGACGACCCACCATATCATCGACTCCATTGTGATTAAACGCTCAACCGTCAATTATGATTCAAGGAACGAACATTTCCACATTTATTTCAAGGCTCGCTATTAGTCTTGCCCTGCTCATGGCAGCGCCAGCAGCCCATGCGCAACTGAAAATGTTCCGCATGGAGAAGGACTCGATACCTCTGTTCCGGGGGTTCTCTGTCTCTTTCGACTTAGTAGGTCCTGCCATGCTGATGCTTAGCGACCATGGCGAGATCGAGGGAGCGTTACGCATCAACCTTCACGACCAGTGGTTTCCGATAGTAGAGATTGGAGTGGGAAAGGCAAACCACGAGAACGACAAGGTGACGGAGATCACCTATAAGACAACAGCACCTTATTTCCGTTTGGGTATCGACCTGAACCTGCTGAAGAACAAGCACCAGTCAAACCGTCTCTATGGCGGCATCCGCTACGGTTTTACCTCTTATAAGGCGGATATCATCCGCGAGAACCTGCCAGACCCTGTCTGGATGTCAGAGACAGGTTTCGGCGTAAAGGGCATGAAATGTAATATGCACTGGCTGGAGGCTGTCATTGGTATTGATGCGAAAATCTTTGGTCCCTTGCACTTAGGATGGAATATCCGATACAAACGTCGAATAGCCCACAAGGAAGGCGACATCGGACAGACATGGTATGTCCCGGGCTTCGGCATTAACGACCAAGACAATATCGCCGCCAACTTCAATGTGATAATAGATATATAGGTACTATAGTTCCTATAGTTACTATCATTAAAAATATGGATAAGACCCGACAGAAACGCCTTTTGTGGCAAGTGCCATTCCTCCTGTTGCTCATCGTGGGTACCGTACTCATCATCCGACAGCAACGGGCAATGCCCTATCAAGTGAATAAAGGTCCTGTCTTTGGCACTTTCTATACCGTTAACTATCAGTCGGACAAAGACTATCACCAGGAGATCAAGGCAGCACTCCAGGAAGTGGACAACGCACTCTCTATGTTTAACGAGCAATCCGTCATCTCACACATCAACCGTGAGCAAGGCGGCGAGGCTAACGACATGTTTATGGAGGTGTTCCACAAGGCGATGGAGGTGTCCAAGGAGACCAATGGCGCTTTCGATATCACAGTAGCCCCATTGGTAAATGCGTGGGGCTTCGGATTCAAGAGCGGCGAGACACCCACCCGTCAGCAAGTTGACTCTATCCGCCAGTTCGTGGGATGGAAGAAAGTCACCGCAGAGGGTAAGACCATTAAGAAAGCCGACCGCAGGGTAATGCTCGACTGTTCCGCTATTGCCAAAGGCTATGGCGTGGATGTCGTGGCACAACTGCTGAAGGACAAGGGAGTCACTAATTTCATGGTGGAGATAGGTGGTGAGATCATCACCAAGGGTATTAGTCCGAAACGAGTACCGTGGAAGATCGGAGTCATCAAACCCACGGAGGACTCCTTGCAGACCAGTGGTGAGTACCAGACGATTCTCAACGTGACTGACAAGGCGATGGCTACCAGTGGTAACTATCGTAACTTCTACTATAAAGGGGGAAAGCGGTATGCCCATACCATCGACCCCAAGACGGGCTACCCCGTACAGCATAATATCCTGTCGGCTACTGTCTTGGCAAAAGACTGTGCCACTGCCGACGCTTATGCCACCTCCTTCATGGTGATGGGACTGGACGGAGCCAAAGTCATCCTCGAACGTCATCCCGAACTGATGGCATACCTTATCTATAGCGACAAAGACAACAACCTCGCTGTCTGGTTCTCACCTTCGATGAAAGACAAAATCGAACAATAATGTCTGCACTCCATCTCTACGACAAACTATTACAATTCACACTCTTCCAAGGGATGAGCCATGCCGACCTGATGGAGGTGGTGACACATACCAAGATCGGATTCCATAAGTTCCCCAAGGGCAAATGCTTAGCACGAGCAGGAGAGCCCTGCAACCGACTTGTCTTCCTGATCAACGGCACCCTACAGGCAGAGCATCTTGCCGACAACCATACCTATCGGGTTGTAGAGCGCCTGACGGCTCCCTATCTCCCTGAGCCGGAACGACTCTTCGGTATCCACCAGCAATACGCCCACACCTATACCACCCTGACGGATGTCAACCTCATCACCATCGACAAACAAGAGGTGATGTTGTTATTAGAGACCCAACTGGTGTTCCGACTCAACATGCTCAACCTGATGGCGACAGAGACACAACGGTTGCTGCACCACCCTTGGCGCACCTGTCCGAAGTCACTGCGTGAGCGTATCACCCACTTCTTCTTCGCCCATTGCCAATATCCTGCAGGACGAAAGACATTCTATATCTTGATGCGCCAACTCGCCGACCTGCTCAACGACAGCCGCATAGACATCTCTGAGGCACTCAACCAGATGCAGGACGACAGACTACTCACACTCTATCGCGGACGTATTGAGATTCCCATGCTCGAACGCTTACTCATGTAACGATATGAAAAAAACGATCTCCCTTTTCTTTCTGGGCATGACACTCTGTCTCACCGCATGCCGCCAACAAATGCCCAAGGCATACATCACGGAACTCGACAGCAACGACAGCCTGACTATTGCCATTGGCAATTCCGAGATGACCAACTACCATAGCGAGCGGTTGGGCATCGACATCACCTATCCCTCCTATCTCCGCCACCAGTACCTGGAGGAGGACCAGATGGAAGTGTTTATGACAGACGATGTCTCGCTCTCCTTCATGGTGAAGCATATTGACGAGAACCTCCGCCGCTCCCCCGGTCAGGACATGATGGGCATGGGTGCGGAACTCCTGGATGCCGGCGACGACTACTCTATCCATACAGGACAGGACGGTGACCTTGAATACTATGGGAAAGTCATTGACGACAGTCTCCGCTTCATCACCGTCATCCTCCGCTACGATCCTAAACACGCGGAGGCGGTAGAGCCCCTCAAAGAGTTGGTGCGTGACTACAAGCCATGAGGCTCTCACAATTCTTTTTATCACCTTTCTTTCCTTGATAGCCGTGGGTGCGATAAACCTTTGGACTGTCGCCTCTTTTTGATAAACATGCTTTCAGTTATTGCAAATCAAATTGAATTGCAAAGTAAATCAAATTGATTTGCAAAGTAAATCAAATTGATTTGCAATTACCGCCATCGTTCCTATCATCATGATTACCTATTCTTCTCACCTATTTAGGTGCAGGTATGCAAGAAAATTTCCCTCTTTGAAGGGTAGACGAAACGGCAGACAGGATGGATATTTCGGCAACAAAAAGCAAAGGAAAATTAAAATATATCCCTATTCTCTTCGCTTAATCGAAATTTTACACTACCTTTGCACGTTAATAGAAGACGTTAGTATGAACGAGCATAAGAATCCTTTTTTAGAACCCTACGGGACACTGCATGACACAGCGCCCTTCGACCGCATCCGTCTGGAAGACTATGAGGAGGCTTTCATGGAGGGTATCCGACGGGATAACGAGTATCTTGACAGGACCATTAACAACCCTGAGAAGCCGACTTTCGACAATACCATCCTGAACCCCTTTGACGAGGGCGATGGTTATTACGACCTGTTGGACAGGGTATCGACGGTGTTCTTCAATCTGTTGAGTGCGGAGACCAACGACGAGATGGATGCCCTCGCCCAGAAGATGCAGCCCATCCTGACCCAGCATGCCAACGACATGCGACTGAACCCGCAGTTGTTTGAACGCATCCGCAAGGTGCATCTGCACCATCGCCGACTGACTGCCGAGGAGAAGATGCTGCTCGACAACTGCTATGAGGGATTCGTGCGCAGTGGTGCGCTGCTGGACGAGGACGGGAAAGCGAAGTTGCGCCAGTTGACGGAGGAGGCTTCGATGCTCTCGTTGCAGTTCTCGCAGAACCTGTTGAAAGAGAACAAAGCATTCACCCTGCACATCACTGACGAGGCACAACTGGACGGTCTGCCCGATACAGCACGAGAGGCTGCTGCACTAACGGCTAAGGAACAAGGGAAGGAAGGTTGGGTGTTCACCCTTGACATGCCGAGTTATTCGCCTTTCATGACCTACTCTACCCAACGTGAGTTGCGCCAACAGATGTATATGGCTCGCAATACGGAGTGTACCCACGATAATACAGAGAATAATATCGAGATCTGCAAGCGACTCATCAACCTGCGTCGTGAGATTGCACAACTGCTGGGTTACAAGACTTACGCCGACTATGTGCTGAAACGTCGCATGGCATCGAATGTCCGCCATGTCTACCGACTGCTCGACGACCTCATAGATGCTTACAAGCCTACGGCTATCAAGGAGCGGGATGAATTGATAAAATTGTTCAAGAAGAACAACTCTCAACGCTCAACTCTAAACTCTCAACTAAAGATGATGCCTTGGGATGCCGGTTTCTACTCCCACAAGTTGCAGATGAAGAAATACAACCTCGATGCGGAGATGCTACGACCTTACTTCGAGTTATCGAAAGTCATTGAGGGTGTCTTCGGACTTGCCAACCGTCTCTATGGTATCACGTTCAAGGAGAACAAAGACATCCCTGTCTACCATCCGGATGTCAAGGCTTACGAGGTATTCGACAAGGACGGCTCTTACTTGGCTGTGTTCTATGCCGACTTCCATCCCCGTAAGGGTAAGCAGGGAGGCGCGTGGATGACAGAATACCAAGGACAATGGATCACGAAGAAAGGGGAGAACATCCGTCCACACGTCTCTGTGGTGATGAACCTCACCAAGCCGACGGACGAGAAACCTGCCCTGTTGACATTAGGAGAGGTGGAGACCTTCCTGCATGAGTTCGGACACTCTCTGCATGGGATGTTTGCCAATACCCGTTTCGAGAGCCTCAGCGGAACCAATGTATGGTGGGACTTCGTGGAACTGCCCTCGCAGTTTATGGAGAACTTCGCCATTGAGAAAGAGTTCCTGCGCACCTTCGCCTTCCATTACCAGACGGGGGAGCCCTTGCCCGACGAACTGATACAGCGTATCGTCAAGAGCCGTAACTTCATGGTGGCGACGGCATGTCTGCGACAAGTGAGTTTCGGACTGCTCGATATGGCTTACTACACGAAGAAGGACGCATTCACGGACGATATCATCCCCTTCGAGAAGAAAGCATGGAAGAAAGCCATCTTAGGGGAACAACTGCCCGACACCTGTATGACAGTGCAGTTCTCACATATCATGGCTGGCGGCTATGCGGCAGGCTATTACAGTTATAAATGGGCGGAAGTGCTCGACGCTGACGCTTTCAGCGTATTCAAGCGGCATGGTATCTTCGACCAGAAGACCGCCCAGAGTTTCAGAGACAATATCCTCTCCCGTGGAGGCACAGAGCATCCGATGACGCTCTACAAGCGCTTCCGTGGTGGAGAACCGACAATAGACGCATTACTAAAGCGAAATGGAATCAAACGAGAAACAAAAAAGATTTGACCTGCGCTATTTGCGTATGGCACGCATCTGGGCAGAGAACAGTTACTGCGTACGCCGTCAGGTAGGAGCCCTGGTGGTAAAAGATGGTATGATCATCAGCGACGGCTATAATGGGACACCGAGTGGTTTCGAGAACGTCTGCGAGGACGAGAATAACGTGACGAAACCCTATGTGCTGCATGCCGAGGCGAATGCCATCACGAAACTCGCCCGCTCCTCCAACAATTCCGACGGGTCGACCATCTATATCACAGCCTCCCCCTGTATTGAGTGCGCCAAACTGATTATCCAGTCGGGCATCAAGAGGGTGGTCTATGGAGAGAAATACCGTCTGACAGACGGCATCGACCTGCTAAAGCGTGCCGGTATTGAAACAATCTACCTAAATCCTGACGAAGCATGAATGAGAAGAAGAACAACCGTTTCATGCCCCTGCTGATGGCTGTCAGTGTGGTAGTAGGTATCTTGATAGGTACTTTCTACGCCAATCATTTCTCGGGCAACCGCCTCAGCATCATCAACTCGGGCAGCAATAAACTGAATAACCTGCTCAGACTGGTGGACGACCAGTATGTGGATACTGTTAATGTGAATGACCTCGTGGAGAAAGCGATGCCACAGATACTCTCTGAACTCGACCCCCACTCTGTCTATATCTCCGCCAAGGACATGCAGATAGCCAATGACGACCTGAAAGGCTCGTTCTCGGGAGTAGGTATCGAGTTCACCATCCGCCATGACACCCTGCATGTGCAGAACGTCATCAAGAACGGTCCCTCGGAACGTGCCGGACTCATCGCTGGCGATAAGATCGTCATGGTGGACGACAAGCCGTTCACTGGTAAGACACTGACCAACGAGGAGGCGATGCACCGACTGAAAGGTCCGAAGGACACGAAGGTGAAACTGGGTATCCTGCGTAACCACGAGAAGACCATCCGTAACTTCGTCGTGACCCGTGGCGATATTCCCACAAGGAGTGTCACCGCTACCTATATGCTCGACGACAAGACCGGTTATATCCGTTTGAAGAACTTCGGGGAGAACACCTACCCCGAACTACTTATCGCATTGGCTAAACTCTCGCAAGAAGGTTTCGAGAACCTGACGATTGACCTGCGTGGTAATACGGGCGGTTATCTGGAGTCTGCCGTGCAGATCGCCAACGAGTTCCTGCCAAAAGGACAACTGATCGTCTACACCCAAGGACGTAAGTCGTCACGACAGGAATTCCGCAGTGACGGACGCGGCTCCTATCAGCAGATACCCCTGGTAGTCCTCATCGACGAGGGGTCTGCCTCTGCCAGTGAGATTCTCGCTGGTGCCATCCAGGATAACGACCGCGGTACCATCATCGGACGACGCTCGTTCGGTAAGGGATTGGTACAGAAACCCATGGCTTTCAATGACGGCTCGATGATCCGTCTGACGATCGCCCGTTACTATTCGCCTTCGGGACGTTGCATCCAAAAGCCATACGTCTCTGGCGGCAACAAGGACTACGAGGAAGACCTGGTGACACGCTATGAGCATGGTGAGTTCTTCTCGCAAGACAGTATCAAGCATACGGGACCAGCCTATAAGACACGTATCGGTCGTGAGGTATTCGGTGGTGGCGGTATCACCCCAGCATCCTTCGTTGCCGAGGACACCACCGATGTGACCTCCTACTACAAACAGGCATCCCTGAGCGGACTCATCCTGCAGTTCGCCTTCGAATATACGGATAACAACCGTCAGAAATTGGGTGAATACAAGGAGATGAAGGACTTGGAGAAATACCTTAACAAACTGAACACTGTGGAGAAATTCGCCTCCTATGCCGAGAAGAACGGACTGAAACGCCGCAACCTCATGATACAACGCTCACATAAACTCTTGGAGCGGTATATCAACAGCCGCATCATCTATAACATGATGAGTGAGGACGCATGGGTACAGTATGTCAATGAGGACGACCCTGCCATCGCGGAGACTCTGAGGGTATTCCGAGAGAACAAGGCATTCCCCTCTGCTCCACAAAAGCAAGAGAAGAAAAAAGCGGCATGACGAATAAGCAAGACCTACGCAAGATGCTTCGGCAGAGGAAGTCCATAGGATCTTCCGCCGAGGCATCTGTGATTATCAACCGACTGAGACACCATTCAGTCATCTTACGCGCACGTACCTTATTATTATATAATAGCCTACCAGACGAGGTTCCCACACAAGAACTGATTGACGAGTTCGTCAGCGAGGGGAAGACGGTATTGCTGCCCCGTGTCATCAGTGCGACGGAGATGCAATTATGCCGTTACACAGGACCTGACGATCTGAAGCAAGGTGCCTATGGTATCATGGAGCCAGTAGGAGAAGTCTTCACCAACTACCAACAGATTGAAGCCGCTATCATTCCTGGGATGGCTTTCGACAGACAAGGACATCGCTTAGGCAGGGGGAAAGGCTATTATGACCGTTTTCTCCCTTTACTGACTAACACGTATAAAATCGGAGTTTGTTATCCCTCACGGCTATTAGACGAGATTCCCGTTGACGACCATGACATCATGATGGACGAGGTCATCAGTTGAAGCGGATATCCGTAATCACCTGCTCCCCTACTACCGCATTCAGTTTCTTCACCAACTCCCCGCGCATCATTGACAAGTCGGAGCGTAGGGCGGGATTCGACAGACGGACATACAAGGTCTGGTTATATATATAGGTATTCAGCGTATAACGGGCTATCACCGGGCCCGCCACCTCTTGCCATGACTCCACCAGCCGTTTCTGCTTCAACGGTGTCTCCAGTCCCTGCTCCCGTAAGGTACGCAACAGGATATCCTTGAGTGACTCTGTGTTCCGCTTAAACATCTTTCTCTGTGATTTCCCCGTTATCTACATCAAATATCTTATAGTCCAACGCACTGCCTCTGAGGATCTGATCCAAGTGGTCACGGTTAGTGTCTGTGATGAATATCTGTCCGAAGGCATCCCCAGATACCAGTCGTACGATCTGTTCCACACGCTCGGCATCCAGTTTGTCGAAGATATCATCCAACAACAACAAGGGAGTCGTTTGGGAGGAGGTACGTTTCAGGAAGTCAAACTGGGCGAGTTTGAGGGCAATGGCATACGTTTTGTTCTGTCCTTGAGAACCCTCTCGTTTCATCGGGTGTCCACCCAGCGTAAACACCAAGTCATCACGATGAATACCATGTAGAGAATAACCTACCGCCAAGTCTTTATGACGGTCTCGCTGAATGACTTCCAACAAGGGACCACGCTGACAATGAGAGAGATACTCCAGTCCTACCGTCTCACGTCCAGAGGATATCTGGTCATAGAACTGTTGGAACAAAGGTACCAGTTCCTTCACAAAGGCATCACGTTTACGATAGATCTCCTCGCCAGCCTCTGCCATCTGCTCTTCCCATATCTGCAAGAGCATCGGGTCAGGTGACGGGTCTTCCTGCTTTAATAAGGTATTTCGCTGAAGGAGTGCGTTATTGTACCGTGTCAGTGCGTCTATATAGGAACGGTCGTATTGTGAGATAACCATATCCATCAAACGGCGGCGTTCCTCACTACCCCCCTCTATCAATAAGGTATCCGCAGGAGACACGACAACCAATGGTATCAGACCGATATGCTCAGAGAGACGCTTGTATTCCTTCTTATTGCGTTTGAAGTGTTTCTTCACCCCACGCTTGATGCCGCAAGAGATGAGTTCGGAACTCCCGGAATCTTCTAAGTTCTCAGAATACTGTCCCTCTATCATACAGAAAGGCTCGTCATGGCGAATCACCTGAGAGTCAATCGGATTAGAGGCAGAACGACAGAACGACAGGTAATACACGGCATCCAGTACATTCGTCTTACCCACCCCGTTATGTCCGATGAAACAGTTGATTTTAGGAGACAACACCAATGTCGCCTCCCGAATATTCTTATAATTGAGTATAGACAGTTTCCTAAGTATCATGATGGTGCAAAGGTACAAAAAAAACATAATTCATTGGTCATTATTCATAATTATTTCGTAACTCTGAGAGTTTTCGAAGGTACTCACGCTCGAAAAAACTCAAATTAATTTGGTTTTTTACTCACTTATTCGTAACTTTGCAGCCGATTTGTGTACGAACAATAATAAAAACAAAAATAATGGCAAACAAAAATCAACAAGCCGCCCCAGAATTGGAGCAGGTAAACAAAGCAGAGGCTTTCTTCGAGAAATACAAGAAGGCTATTATTATCGGCGTTATTGCAGTGATTGTCATCGTTGTAGGCGCTATTCTTCTCAACAATTACTATCTCACTCCTCGGGAGAACGAGGCAAGCACAGAACTTGCCAAGAGTCAGGAACTGTTTGGTAATGAGCAGTATGACAAGGCACTCGCTGGATTCCAGAAGATTGCCAGTGATTACAGTTCTACCGACGCAGGCAACCTTGCCCAACTCTACATTGGTCTTTGTCAGGCTAATCTGGGTAAATGGCAGGAGGCAGTTAACGCATTGGAGAACTTCAGTGGCAAGGATGATGCCATGATCACTCCTGCTGCGGAGGGAGCACTGGGTAATGCATACGCTAACCTCAACCAACTCGACAAGGCTGTGGAGCATCTGAAGAAGGCTGCCAAGATGGCTGATAACAACTCTCTCTCCCCCACTTTCCTCATTCAGGCTGGTGAGATTCTGGAGAGCCAAGGCAAGAAGGATGAGGCACTGAAACTGTATCAGGAGGTAAAGGAGAAGTACTTTAACTCTATGCAGTATCAGACCATCGACGAGTATATCGAACGAGCATCTGCTAAGTAATGGCAACCAAGAATCTGTCAGAATACAACGTAGAGAAGGTGCCCGATGCCTCTAACATGATCTTCGGCATCGTGGTGTCGGAGTGGAACCCTGAGATTACGGGGGCAATGCTGGAAGGATGTGTGAATACCCTGGAGAAACATGGAGCACTTCCTGAGAATATCCACGTCAAGACAGTACCGGGTTCTTTCGAACTGATCTACGGTGCCCGCCAGATGACCCTTAACGACGGTTACGACGCTGTCATCATCCTTGGATGCGTCATCCGCGGTGAGACTCCTCATTTCGACTATATCTGTCAGGGAGTGACACAAGGTATCGCACGTCTGAATGCCACCAACAATATCCCTGTTGTCTATGGTCTCCTGACAACAGAGAACATGCAACAGGCAATGGACAGGGCAGGTGGACGCTTAGGAAACAAGGGAGATGAGTGCGCCGTGGTAGCCATCAAGATGGCGAAATTCTAAACGACAATATTATTCAAAACAATAAAAGGAGTGCCGCAAGCACTCCTTTATTGTTTGCTCCCCTGTCCTACGAAGCCCGTACCTTCGACCCTCGGAGCCCGGGGCTTCGGCCCTCGGAGGCGGCACCTTCGACCCACGGAGCCCAGGGCTTCGCAAGGAGGAGGCGGCACCTCCACGTGTTATTTACTCATTTTAGCTGCAAAAACGCCATTCGTTGTCACCCTTGTCACCTCGTTGCCACACGTAACACACTGATTCTCAAGTAGTGTTGCAAGGCGGCAACGGTGACAAAGGTAAAAAAACTTTATGTGTGCGTGCGCACGAGGAATTCTGATACCCATATCAAATAATACGAGTATCAGAATTTTTATTCCGCCAGTCGTATCATCAAATAACATTATGGTATATGGTGAGAAGAGAGTCATTCAGAACCGTCTCGACGATTATCGTGCTTCATAACAAGCAATTGTCATTATGATATTTAAGGTAAGGAATATGATTGGGGCTTATCTTTCTTAATTTCAAATCATCAGTCAATGCAATGTTTTCTTGTCTTCTGCATTAAGAAGTTTGGAATAAATAACACGACCATTAGCATCAAAGGACATATATCCTTTATCAAATAGTTTATCTAAATTAGGTAATAATAACAACCCGTTAAATACATCCAGTCTCTCATTATTATCTGAAACTCGCCATGGCTTAATATGAGAAGCTATTAATATCCATGTAGAAGTAAAACCAGTAACAGAGCAACATTGCCAATAGTTAATCAATCCTTTTCTGAAAGTCCCCTGTCCAATTCTTGAAAGAATAATTGCTTTCTTTTGTGTTTCTTTAAGGGCAGGAGATTTTTCTATTTTTGTAATTTCACTAAGAATGCTATCTTCAATACGCTTGTGATAATCAGAGTTAACAAAAGCAAGAAATTTATATAAGCAAGCACTAAAATCACTTAAAGCCTTTCGTGAACTATAAACACTGCGAGATTGTTGTCTTTCTTTTTCTGAACTTAGAATTTCCTTCACAGTTGACACTGTCAAATTATCATCAATCTCATATTGATCTGATAAAAATCTCAGACGTGAAATATAATCATGACTCGTTTTAGCAGCCAAGTTCCCCTCGGTTATCATAAAATGATAAAAATCGGATATGTAATCGTCAAATTTCATCTTGTTTCGTTATTTTAAGGTCACAAATATAAGATGAATTTTTGAATACTCCAAATTTATTGCAAAAGAATGCGCGAAATCTGTAAAACATGTGAATAGTTTCACAGATATTGGCATTTTTACATATCTTCGCGAAAAAAGATGAACGACTCAAAAAGTTACCAAATATTTATGCGGCATCTGTTGAAGGCGCATCAACATATCGAATCAGCCCTATGTGAATTCAAAAACTTATCTACAGCAGACAAAAGCCAATATCGAAACATGAACATTCATGCCAACTTAATCGACATGGAACTCCTTCAACTTCTCAATGGTCATAATGACTTAGATTTAATTTTTGATGAAGAGTAATAACACAGAAACCTCACTAAGTGGACCAACTCCCAAAAGATTTGCTGCATTAATAGTCCTATGAACATTGCACTTATTCAGCACTAAGAAGGGCTCCACTACAGAATTTAATTAAAAATGATGATAGGTTATTTAGCCCTTGTAAGTTACAGATATAGATTTACTCTGGATTGGGTTCAGGCAAAGGCTCTGAAGCCAATGTTGGGGGATAATCTAACCCATTCTCATAAAGGAACTCCGGGGCAATATCAGCACCATTTACCCAGAAAATGGTACCATCAAGTCCAAACTGGGTAAATAAACTCTTGTCTTTTAGTTCCTCAAACATGGGAAATTTCAACAATGGCTCCAGATTTACATATTTCTTCTTACCATCATTGAATTGACACAATAGTGCATAATCTCCCATATATTCAACATCAGTAACCTTTAGCATAACTTTACCTCCTTATCTTATCTATTTTCTCTCCTTTTTGAGCCTTTTCCCATATTTCCAATGACTCTATCTTTAATTGTAATAGTAAATTCCTCGCCTCCACATTTCACATGAATGTGAGGTGGATTATGGTCGAAAGCATATATATAAATTAGTATGCCTTGAATAATGAATATTGATCCCATCTATTTATATTTTTTGCAAAGATAAGAATTATTTCTGAAACTCCAAAGGATTCAAAAGGAAAATGTAGAATTGCACTTATTCAGCACTAAGAAGGGGAGGTCTACCGTACAATTTATTGTGTTTTTCTTTGGTAGTTTCCTCACTATTTTGTACCTTCGCAAACGAGAATGACAAATCACATGATTAATCATTAAAGTGAAGGACTATGAGACTGACCTC
>Ga0247611_10004501_pt1 | contig 19269 bp, 20 predicted proteins | sample 177DNAGHGhighgp2_FD_192422 | JGI IMG/M metagenome (GOLD analysis project Ga0247611, IMG submission 192422) | Sheep rumen microbial communities from Palmerston North, Manawatu-Wanganui, New Zealand - 1770 DNA GHGhigh gp2 | ecosystem: Host-associated > Mammals > Digestive system > Stomach > Rumen... | reverse complement strand
CAACGTTACATTGACACACATGAAGACGATATCAGAGATTTCTTGCTGTTGTTGGGGATAGCTAAACCTAAGGAGGAATGATCTGTGGAAACATCGATCTATGACTTTATCAACGACATTGTTGAAGAAGAAAATAACGTTGCTCAGGAAGAAGATCTTCAAAACAAAGAAATGTTTATCAAGAGTTACGATGAGGCAGAAAGGGCTGTTTGGTATTACAAGAAGTTACAGCTTGAGATAGCTGACGCCAAGCTTGCAGCTGATGCTTACGTTAAGGAAGCACAAGTTATGGCAGATCGTTATCTTAAGGAGATATGCGCACCCCTTGAGAATCGTGCCTTTTTCGTAGAACAACGCCTTCGTAACTTTGCTGCCACGGAAAAAGAACGTACAGGAAGAAAGAATATTAAACTTGTTAATGGCACGTTATCGTTCTCTAAACAACAGGATAAGTATGAACGTAACGAAGCCGAAATCCTTGATTTCTGTATTAGTGCAGGACAAAACAGCAATCTTGCGAAGTTTCTGAAACCCCAGCAACCCAAGCTTGACTGGGCACTGTTAAAGAAAGAAGGTACTGTTAAATCTGACGAAAACGGTAACAAGAGATTATTCTTTGACGGTGCCTTAATACCAAGCGTTACCGTCGTACCGCAAGAAGATTCTTTTAAGGTTCAGTAAGAAGCTATGACTACGGTAAGATGGTCTGACCTGCCGGCTAAGCTTAGAGAAACCGTTAACCTGAAAGAAATAGTCGAACGTTACACTAAGCTTACACCGGCAGGTTGTAACGAGTGGACAGGAAGGTGTCCGCACCCTGACCACGAAGATAAGAATCCGAGCTTCCGTCTTTATAAACATAAGGACGGAAGCTTTTCCTTTTGGTGTTTTGGGTGCCACAACAACGGCTTCTTAAACAAAAAGAATAACAGACATTACGGCACTGACTGTATCGACTTTATCAGATGGATATCTGACTACAAAGGAAGTGATAACGTGCTGTCTTATCCCGCAGCAGCAAGATATCTTGCACAAGAAGTTGATATCGAAATACAAGATAAAAGAGTTATAGATAATCCTGAGGTTAAAAGGTTGTTAGAAAGTAATAAGAAGATAGCGGATGACGCACACGACAGACTTTTGAACTATCAGGCTGTACTGCAATATCTTCAAAACAGAGGTCTTGATAACTCTGATATTGAAAAATGGCACCTTGGTGTCGCCTACTACGAAGAAGAACAAAGTAAGAGCGTGCAGAGAATAACCTTTCCCCTTTATGACAGTAAGTCTGATATCATAGGTTTTATTAGCAGAGCAATGCCTATGATTAACTACAACGGAAAGAAGTATAAGAACAGTTCTGCGTCAGCTGTCTTTCAAAAAAGAACTTACCTTTATGGTGAACATTTGTTGCAACATTCCTGCAATACTGCTATAATAACAGAAGGACCACTAGACGTTATCCTTGCAACAAAGTATGGTCTTTCTAACGTTTTGGCTACCTTGGGCACAAGTTTTACAGAGGAACACGCCGTATTTCTAAAAGAAAAAAGACTTGTGCCCATTATATCTTATGACGGTGACAGTGCAGGACAAAAAGCAGCTAAAAATGCTGTAATGATTTGTAAAGAGATGGGGATTACAGCTAACGTATGTGTTCTTCCTACGGATCAAGATATGGCTGATATGGCTGTTACCTTAAAAGGAGAATTGTCTGCCTTTGTAGAAGACAATACCATTCCGGGGTGGCAGTTTCTTTTAAACAATGCCGTTACTTTGTATGACGCAGGAGTTCATAAGCTTAGACAAAGGATAATGTCTGATATCACGCAAGCAATACCTGTTAACGAAGAAGACAGAACTTTGATGGCTTCTTTTGTTAAAGAAAGGTTTGGTATTCTGTTATGATTAACTGCAACATTTGTTACTATCGAAAGATCTGTACGTTATTTAAAACACGTCAAGATGTACAGGGTGATATCAAGGTTCAGATTTTGGGTTGTAACTTTTATCGACAAGATATGCAAACACAAATGTTATCTGTCCGCAGTTACGATCTTGACTATAGTGCAAGAAGTGATAAAATAAAGGCTGCACAGCCGCAGAAATCTAAGGCTTTGCCTGTATCGGTATCTATGACAAAAGGTACGGGCATGCACTTCTCTGTTGATGACAAAGATATATCTTGACAAACAGTAAAAAGGAAGGTGTTACTCTTGGTAGATATCGTAGAAGCCTATCAGAAGCTGTTTGCAGGACAAATGTATCCGTCACAGCTTCTATCGGCACTTAACGGAGAAGATCCTGACGTCAAAGTAAAAGGAGTTAGTAGCGGCGTAATACTGTTTTCAAACAGTAAAACTCTCAAGTGTGTTAACAGTTACTATGAGAATCTTCAGGGCACACAACCGCAACTGGCAACAAGGAATCTTCTGTTGTCGTGCAGGAATATCAGAGAATGCCTAGGCGTAGATCTTTCTGTCAGTGATGTTCAATGTGTAGAATGTCACAAGAAATGTTTGGCACTTTTGCAATCCCAAGAAATAAAAAGGAAAAAACAAAAAAGGAGACGAAAAACTCTATGAAAAAAGTGGACTTCGTAGCTAAGATCGCAGAGAAAACAGGCGTCAGCAAGAAACAGACGAGTGCTGTTATCGATGCAGCTATCAAACTTGTGACCGAAATCTTGGAAGAAGAAGACAGTATTAACTTTGTAGGCTTTGGTACTTTCGAGGTTAGGGAACGCGCAGCAAGGGAAGGACATAATCCTTCAACAGGCGAGAAGATTAAAATTCCTGCCAGCAAGTATCCTGCGTTTAAACCCAGCAAGGTATTTAAAGAGATCGTTAATAATAGCTGATAAACACAAGAGAAAAGATAATATACAAGGAGGAAAAGCAACTATGTTTTTCTTTACAACAGTTGCTTTTCCTCTTTTGTCTTTTATCAAGGAGGCTCCTTTGTGTGAGAGATCCTTATCTGATATCAAAACTTAAAAAGAAATATAAAGACGAGCAAGTGCTTGTAATCAGAGAAACAGAGACAGTTATGGTTCCTGACGGATTCTCTTCTGTGATATCAAAACAAACTCTTAATATGATTTATGCTGCACAATTGTTCGTCTATCGATATGACGCAGAATACAATAACGCACTTGTGCAACTGATACCTTACGTGGTTATAAAAAATACGCAAGATAATATGTTTTGGATTACAGAGAGAATAGCAGGTGAAGAAAGATTACAAGGTAAGCTTAGTATAGGATGCGGAGGTCATGTTAACGTACAAGATATATCAAGCAATACGATAATGACAGCGGCTAAAAGAGAACTTAACGAAGAACTTGATATCAAGCTTGAAGATTCGCTAAAGGTTTTTGGTACTGTCAGAGATATCAATAGTAATACTAAAGAACACCTTGGCTTTGTTTACCTTGCTACTGCAGCAGAGGTACAAGTTAAAGAGAAAGATACTCTCAGAGGACAATGGATGGATATCAACGCCCTAGTAAACAATTACAGTAAGTTTGAAAGTTGGGGCCGCATGATAATCGACCACCTGTTTGTTAACTATAAGAAAAGACATGAGCTGTTTTAACAGTTATTAACAAGGAGAGGTAATAGTCATGACTGAATGTGTAAAAAAACGTTCAGGAAAAACCGTCAAGTTTAACAAACAAAAGATACAAACAGCTATTACGAAAGCTAATCGTGACGTTAAAAATACCGATCCTACAGCAAAAGTTATGACAAAAGACGACATATCAGTCGTAACAAGTAAGGTAGTAGATTTTTTACCTAACGTACCAAGAGTTGATATTGAAGAAATACAAGATATGGTAGAAAGGGTTCTTATGATAGAAGGATTTTACGAGATAGCAAAAAGTTACATTCTCTATCGTAAGAAACACCAAGAACAACGAGAAGCTACACAAAAGCTAATGGAACAGTATAAACTCCTGTTATCTCTTGACGCGTCAGAAGATGACTCACGCAGAGAGAATGCCAACATTAATACTGACGCACCTATGGGTGCAATGTTAAAAGCGGGTACAACAGCTATGAAAGTGTACGCAGACAATTACGTCATTCCTGACGAATTTGTTACAGCAGAAAAAGAAGGTTATACTCACTGGCACGATAAAGATTTTTCACTAATTACCTTTAACTGTCTAACCACAGATCTTCTTAAGGTATTTCATGGCGGCTTTAATACGGGACATGGTACCATAAGAGAACCAAGCAGTATAAGGTCTTACGCAGCACTTGCAGCGATATCATTGCAATCTTCACAGAACGATATGCTTGGAGGTTAATTTTGGCCTCATAACCTTGTGAACCTGAAATTTCAGGGTGTTTGATATTGATATCAAGCTAACGGTAAAAGTTGAATAAGGACTATTAACTAATAGTCACGAAGACGCTTTCTAAGAGAACCTACGGTCCTTTTAAAGGATAGCAGGTAATACCGTGCGAAGACTTTACTTGACGATCACCCAAAATATCATTATAATAATATTGAGGTGATCATAGATGGAAGACAAAATTGTGTTCTACGCAACTCCATATCAAGGTTATTATGCAACACGTAATGGGCAAATATTAAGTATGTTAACAGGAAAAATCTTAAGACCAAAAATTGATAAGGATGGATATCATGAATATGCATTAACCATTAACGGCGTTGTAACTTATAAACGCGGACATAGAATTATTGCTGAAACTTTTTTGCCTAATCCTCAAAATAAACCTACTATAAATCACAAGGATGGCAATAAGGCTAATAACTGTATTGATAATCTTGAATGGGCCACATATGGTGAAAATAATTTACATCGCTTTCAAGTGCTACATTGCGCTGTACCAAATAAATGGTATATTGATATTTACTACAATGGTACAATATATGAAACAAATTGCAGCTTAAAAGATTGTACTAATGCAGGTATATCAGCGCAATACTTAAGAGATATTCGTTTAGGAAAAGAGAATAACTTCTTCTACTTCTTTGATATGCTGGATGACAATTCTATAATTGTTTATTGGAATGGCAATATTGTTCATCACTATGCATCTACAAAAGAAGCAGCACAAAGTCTTGGCATGAAAAAAGCATGTATTTATAAAAGATGTAAAGAACGAAAAAGCGTGGAATATATTACTAAAGAATATACATTTGTCTTTCGTGATATAGTAAAGTAACGTGTAACGACTAAATTGGTTAACACAGTTAACCTAAGAGAAGTAATATGAAATGATTACTTCGTAGCGCAAGGGCCGATGAACCTAGTGAATCAACTAGGGGAGGTAAGAGATAGTCTAATCTAGACAGGTGGAAACACCGACTTAGAATGCAAGCAGTGGGAGCTTTTGACGTAGCAATGGCTGAAGGTGTAAGAAAGAGCTTTCGTAAGACTTTAAAAGAACAGGTTAGGCAATGGCTTTTCTTTGTAGATAAGCCATATTCTAAAGAAGAAATGTCTGATATCATAGATCAGATAGAAGAACACAGGTGTCATTACTCTGACGACACTAATCGTTCTTGGCAGCAAGACTTTGAAAAAGGCGTTAAAGAGATACGCCACGCGTTACGTCCATGGGACATTGTAATGGAAGACGCAACAAAAATTTACCTTTTGGCTTGTGAAGTTGTTAAGGAAGAAACTCACCAAGCTATGGAAAGTTTCTTGTATAATATGAATACTCTTCATAGCAGATCAGGAGCTCAAACTGTTTTTTCTTCCATTAACTACGGTTTTGACACAACGCCTGAAGGACGTCTTGTTATCAGAGAAATTCTTAACGTAACTCTGCAAGGTATGGGCAACGGCGAGACTATGCTGTTTCCTGTTCAGATTTTTGGTCTTAAGAAAGGAGTTAATTATGATCCTGAAGATATCAACTATGACCTGTTCAAGTATTCTATGAAGGTAAGCGCAAAACGTCTCTACCCTAAAAATTTTGGGGCCGCATATAAGGCGGAAAATCCTGTTAACTTGTAAATGCAAGGTGTCTGATATAAAATCAGGCTAACGGTAGAAGCGGAATAAGGATATTATTAATATCACGAAGCAGCTTCGTAAGAAAGCCTAAGGTCCTGATATCAGGATAGCTGGTGATACCGTGCTAAGTTTCAGCCCTATAATGTTTTGTAAGGAGGTGACAATGATGGAACAATGGGTTAATATCTCGTGGACGTATAATGTATATGCTGCAAGTAGTGAAGGGCGCATTAAATCAAATGAATGTCCTAGAAAAGATGGAAGAATTTGTAAGGAAACAATATTAAAAACATGGATAGGCAATCACGGATATCAAACAGTTGCACTTAGAGTAAATGGAAAGTATAAACGGTGTACTGTTCATAGCTTGGTAGCTGAATGTTTTTTAGGTGTAAAACCTAAAGGAACTGAAATAGATCACATTGATGGTAACAAACAAAATAATGCAGCTAATAATTTACAGTACATTACTCGTAGTGAAAATCTCTTGAAATACTATAATAGTCCATTATGGTCTGAAGAAAGACGTGCTCATAAAAAGGAAATTGCAAGTCAAATCGGAAGAACTGTTGTACGTGAAGCAACAAGAAAGCCTGTAATGCAATTTGATCTAAAAGGTAACTACATACAGACTTTTGAATCAGTAATAGATGCTGCTAACAGTGTAAATCTTAGTAAAGACAGTTCTGTTACTATATCGCGTTGTTGTAATGGTAGGCAAAAAACTTCACGAGGTTATCAGTGGAAATGGGCTGAAAAAAGTGTAACGACTAGTTCTAATGAACGTAAGAAGATAGGTGAAAATCCTTCTTCTGAAAAGCAGGACAGTGATGATATAGTCTAGTCCCACTATTTAAATAGTGTTCAAGTACCGTGAAAACGGGGGTATTTCGAATTATCTTTCGGCTGACTGTTCATTTAATAAACCTTATTACAAGGAAGATGATTACAGGACTTGGCCTGTAGCAATGGGTTTTTAACAGCCCTTCCGTGTGAACCTTGCCTAAGGGTGTCTGCAATAGCGGGCTAACGGTTAGGACTCAAGGACGAGTTGAGACCGTGCTTTTAATATTAGAAGTGTACAGATCATTCCTGATGAGTGTAGGGAAGTAGGAACAGAGACAGGCACTGTTTCCAAGCGCACGGCCTACTTTGATATCAGAGATAGGAAGATATGATCGGCACCTTTCGTGAGAAAGGATAATCGCGTGTAGGACAAGAGTTGTAGGTAATGTTAATGGTGAAGAGATCTTTACAAGCAGAGGTAACTTTGCTTTTGCCACTATTGTCTTACCTAAACTTGCACTTGAAGCCAAGGGTGATATCAAAAAATTCTTTAGATTGTTTGATAAATATATCAAGATTTGTAAAAGGTACTTAGAGTTCAGATTTGAGATTATAGCGCGCAAGAAGGTTAAAAACTTTCCGTTTGTAATGGGACAAGGTTTATATATGGGATCTGAAAATCTTGGTCCTGAGGACGAAATAAGACCGGCACTTCTTAACGCAACTATGTCTATAGGATTCATAGGACTTGCAGAAGCTTTAGTCGCACTAACCGGTAAGCACCATGGTGAGAGTGAAGAATCACAGAAGCTGGGTCTTGAGATAGTATCTTACCTTAGAAAGAAAACTGATCAGTTTACCAAGGAAACTCATATGAATTGGTCTTGTTTTTCTACACCTGCTGAAGGTCTTGCAGGTAAGGCTGCCAAACTGCTTCGTAAGCAGTACGGTGAGATACCGGGTGTAACAGATAAATTGTATCTTACTAACAGTTTTCACGTTAAGGTTGATTATCCTATCTGTGCAAGTAAGAAGATTAGGATAGAAGCACCATATCACGCATACTGTAACGCAGGCAGTATCAGTTATATTATCATGCAAGGCGACCCCGAGAACAATCTTGACGTATTTGAAAAGATCGTAAGATATATGTACGAAAATGATATGGGTTACTTTTCGATATCACACCATGTTGACAGATGTCCTGTTTGTGGTTATACTGGCAGTATTAAAGAAGAATGCCCACAGTGTCACTTCAGAGAATCTAAGTGTCACTTCGATCTTGGCATTATACAACGTCATTGTTGCAGCTAAGCGGGCTTCGCACCTTAAAACAATCTTAGGTGATATTAGATGAGCGGCAGATAACCCCTAGGCTTGCTTGGGTTAAGTCACTAATATCATTAAAAGACAATAGGAGGTATACAATCTTATGATAACACAGTATATCGATGGTACTAAGGTAGAGACTAACGTAGAAGATATTACAACTGAAGAACTTAGAAAGTACTATCAAGTTATCTATGATTACGTTAAAGGCAGGATGTACGACGTTCAGGTTATTAGGGTAGAAGCTACAGACGACGAAGGTAAAATTGACTTGTCCTTTGATCGTAAGAATACCATGAAGTTTGAACGTCTAGATAGGGTTAATAACGTAGCCCCTTCACTATAGTAATATAGTGTAGTATAAAGTCCGTAAATTGCTGGAAAGACGTAAAGCTGATATCACTACAACGTAATCAGTAATGATAAGCGTGATAGTTACGAAAGTAGAAAAAAGATATCAGATGTCCTATGCTGCAATAAAAGCCTTACAGGTGCTAAGGGATCTAACAATTGTCAATCAGCAGGGAAATTATCCAAAGGCTGGATAAACCTTCAACGAATATAATGGACTTGACATTTTAGACAAATGAAGATATCATTACAATTTTTACATCCTTTTATGGATATTATGAGAAAAAAGATCCTTTGTCTAAAATGTTAAATGGTATATTCTAATCCCGTAATGAAATATCGGGAAACCGAGGGTATTAATGTACAGGCTATCTGAGTAACGTAGAGAATTGGAACGAAGGCAAGCGTGCAGAACTTGAAGACAGGATTGCACATGCTTGAGGCCAACAACACAAGGTTAACGCCTTGTTTGAAATAAATGTTTGGAGACAAGAGAGAAAGATTCATATCTCTCTTGTCTTTTTTCTTTAAAGGAGGAAGTAATCAATGGATAACGTCATTGACGTAAAACAAAAGGGACAACAAGTGAAAGTTACACATATCAGACCGCAACCTGAACTTGTACCCGATATCGATCCGTTTCACAGTGATGAGTTCTGCAGTAAAGCAATAGATCTAATTGAGAACAAGCTTGTTGACATTGGTGTTGTGATTCCGAGGGGGCGTCTCAAGCAACTTTCTGACGTATTGCCTGACATTGGCAAGCTTTACTATGCTTACGTAACTATGAAGTTGTTTTGAAGGTGATATTATGTCGGGTAGAGTTTACGGTTCTACAGATAGTATAGAGATTGTAAGACGCTTTTTGGCTCTTGTATCTGACGCTAAAGACAGATACAAAGACCTTTATAACGCTGTAGGAATATGTGACAGAGAAACGTCAGACATAGTACACGATATCGAACTATCTTCTTTTACTGCTAAAGAAGGTAACATTAAGGCGCGTACCTTACAAAAGGTGAGAAGAGAAAGACGTCAGATGAAAGATGAGATGGATTACGTTGTACTGTTCAGAAATCTTGCTGACAACAATCCTGATATCATAAGCAGTTTAGCAACTTTATATCAAGGTTTGTTGAACACCAAGATAAGTCACGAGAAACGTACTTACACGCCCAAGGAAAAACCTGTTGTTATTGATATTAACAGTTAGAAGGCAGGTGTTTTTGGTGTATTATCCGCTTCACGTACATACGGCTCTTGGCAGCATAGGCGACTCTGCCTTGAGAATATCTGACTATGTTGCCAAAGCCAAAAGTATAGGATTAAACAAGCTTTGTATAACCGATCATGGCAGCCTTGCTGCCATGTACTACTTTGCAGAAGAGTGCAGTAAAGCTGATATCAAGCCTGTTATAGGTATGGAAGCTTACGTGACAGACAATATCAACAAAAAAGACAGAAATTGTTATCACCTTGTTCTGATAGCAAGGAACTATAAAGGGCTCGAAAGTCTAATATGGTTACATAACAAGGCACAAATTGATGGCTTTTACTATAAGCCGCGTATGGATTATGCAATGATGGAAGGACATACTCAAGATCTGACAGCCTTGTCTGCGTGTGTAGCAGGTGCGATACCTTCTGCTATTTTAAAAGGTGATATCAACGGTGCAAGATTCTTGATCCAAGAACACAAGAAGTTCTTTGGTGCTAACTTTTATCTTGAAATTCAGCCCGGTGACTTTGAAGAACAAAGGATCGTTAACGAAGCTATTATTAAGCTTGCTGCTGAAACAGGAACCGAAATCGTTATTACTAACGATGTCCATTATCTTTCTGTCTTTGACGCTGTACCGCACAATTATCACGTTAAGCTTGGTCGCAAGAAAGACAAGGAAGATATAACAGATGATATGATATATCCTGACGTCTGTTACTGGTTAATGACAGAAAAGAATATTAGATCTTACTGCAAGAAAGTAGGAATTCCTGATAGCATTATCGATCAAGGTATTAAAGCAACAGAGACTATTATACGTCAGTGTGAAGATCCGTTTACTAACCTGACGGTTACAATGCCACAACTGTCAACTAACGCTGACGATACTCTGTCACAACTTTGTCATAAAAAACTTAATACCTTGCGCAAGAAACTAGGCAGTAAGTTTTTTGTTTATCAAAGTCGTCTCAGAAGAGAACTTAGTGTGATATCACAAAAAGGATTTAGTAATTACTTTCTAATTGTTCACGACTATGTTTCTTGGGCCAAAAGTAACAGTGTTAAAGTAGGACCAGGCAGAGGATCAGCTGCAGGATCTCTTGTGTCTTACCTGCTTGGTATTTCTGCAGCCGATCCGATAAAGTATGGGTTGTTGTTTGAAAGATTCCTTGACCCCGAAAGACAAGCTATTCCCGATATCGACGTTGATATCAGTGCAACACAAAGAGATATCGTTGTATCTTACCTGAGATATAAATATGACTATAATCACTGTGCACAGATATCGGCAATTCATACAAGAAAAAGTAAGAGCGCGATTCGTGACGCCTTTAGGATCCTAGGACCTTCTTGTATGGAAAAAGATATCGTTATTCCTGTGTCTGACGAGATAGCCAAGTTGATACCTACTGTTTTCTATGACGACGACGGAAACAAAGAAACAGATCTTGATCTTCGTACTGCACTGTCTCTTGTTCCTGAACTGCAACGATATCAGAAAGAATACCCTGATATCTTCTCTCTTGCTATGTTTCTTGAAGGACTTCCCAATTCTTCGTCTATCCACGCAGCAGGCATAGTGATATCACCTAAGGATCTTACACACACAGTGCCCTTGATTAGGGGCACAAATCCCGATATTATGGCAACAAGCTTAGATCTTGAAAGCGTAGAAAAGACAATGGTTAAGTTCGATCTTCTTTCTTTAGCTACTCTTGATATCATAAGAAAGACAGAAGAAGAAGCAGGCATAGTCTTTGACTACGAAAATAATGATTTTAACGATCCCAAGGTATGGGAAGTGATCAACTGCAAATATGTAGCAGGTGTGTTTCAGATATCGTCACCGATCTACCGACAGAGAATGTGGCGTCTTAAACCTAAAAATATCAAAGAACTTGCAGCTTGTCTTGCGTTATTGAGAGGACCTTGTATATCGGCAGGTCTTGACGAAGAATATATGCTGATTCAACAGAAGAAGAAAAAGGTTCAGCTGATCCATCCCTTGTATGATAATATCACAAAAGATACCAACGGTATTGTTATCTACCAAGAACAGATTATGAACTTGGCAGTTAGCGTAGGCTTTACTATGTCAGAAGGCTACCGACTTGTTAAAGCGGTTGCCAAAAAGAAACTTGCTGATATCAAAGAGTACAAAGATAAGTTTATCGATCTTGCAACACAGAAAATAGGATCTGTTGATATTGCCATAAAGATTTTTTCTGTTATCGAGAGATCAGCAGCTTACGCTTTTAATCTCGCACATGCCGTATCTTACGCTATGATCGTTTACTGTACAGCGTGGTTAAAGTATTACTGTACTGACGTCTTTATGAAAGTACTTCTGACAGAAAAGTTTACTACAGGCAAGACACAAGAGTATACGTCGATAGTTAATGACTGTAAAGAGATAGGTGTGCCTTTTCTTCCTGTCAGCATTAATGACAGTGACTACAGCTTTAAGATCGAAAATGACGGATTAAGGATAGGTCTGTGTTCCGTTAAAGGTCTTGGTGAAAAAGCCATAACTGCGCTGATATCAGCAAGGCAACAGCTTGGTGGTACTGTCAACAGTCTTGAAGAACTTTACATTACTGTTACAAGGCAGCAGTTTAATAAGAACAAGTTCATAGTTAGTATCTTTGCAGGTATCTTTGACTGCTTTCTGTCAGAAGGAGAGACACGCTATGATCTTTACGTTAAGTTCTGTAACCTTGCTGATATCAAAGTGCAAGACGAAGTAAGCATAGCCAAAGACTTTACGATTAAGACAAAGTCTAAGGCCTTTAAGGGTATGCAAACACAACTGTTTGGCGCCGTCTTCTTTGACAAGGAGGAGTTAAAAAATGCGGCAAATCATTTTTGACGCACTATCAATTCTGACAGGTCTTGCAATAGCTTACGTCTTGTCAGCAATTTCTTAATATCATACGAGAAGATCCGCAATACCGGATCTTCTCGTAAATCTTTTTTAGGAGGTAACTTGTAGTAAATATCAAGACAAATTCTTTAAGTGTTATTGCTCGCTTAAAAGAATGTCTGACAGAAGCGGTTAAGAGTTAAGATTGGAGGTATAACTATGGCTAACTGGTATGGCACAACAAGGACTAACTACTTTAAGGTAAAAGACGAAAACCGGTATCAAGAACTGTATAGCAGGCTTGGCGGCGAAGAAGAAATCAACGACTTTACACACGAAGTTAAGAACGAGATATGGCACGGATTTGGATCTTACTGTGATATCGGATTTTACGAACTTGAAGAAGACGGTACCATTAACTACGATAATCAACTTGATATCACTGACTTCTTCAAGGAGATCAGCAAAATCCTGGAAGACGACTCGTGTTTTGTTATGACTTGTGTAGGCAATGAGAAGCTTCGATATCTTACAGGTATCTGTTTTGTAGTATTTCCTGACGGTACTATAAAAGAAGAGAGTCTCGACGGTTTTGCCTTTCGTGAGGTTAAAGCATACTTTGGCGGTGACTATAGTCTTTACCTTGATTACTGAGAAAGGATGACACGGTACAATGCTTATATGTTTACACAACCTAAAAACTGCTTATGAGAAGTTGCTTAATATCCAAGACAAGCTTGAACACGAAGTTGAGATAACCAAGCGTAAGGCAACAGAAGGCAAGACAAGAGAGTTTGACGGCAAGACAATAACCATAACTGTCAGAAACTTATTTCTTGATATCGCTATGGTTATCGAAGAATCAAGAGATATGGCGCGTTTTCGTTCCGATTACTTTGTTAGGGCGCGTTCTAGTTTGCACGATATTGCTGACAGAATAGAAAATGCTGTTACGGCAGAAGATCTTTATCTTGCAGTATCTGATATCATATCTGCCCTTAAACCTGCTATGGTTGACAAAATCTACGACAGCACTACCTTCTATGACTACAGCTATGACTTCAAACACAAATGGGAGGACTACAGTGCCAAAGAAGATTCTATGGAACAGGCTGTTGTTCGCAAGATAGCTACCGCTCTTCCTTGGACAACAAGAACCGTTAACGTGTTTGAAATGTTTGTTCGTAATGAAAAAATAGTAGCAGCATTTAAGGGAAGCAATAATGACCAAAGAACTAACGTTGACTTTTACGGACTCGACAGTAACGAAAACGTACAAACCAGTTATGTCAGATCCTTTTTTAAACGTTTAATCTACGGCAAACTTAAGGGATGTGTTATAACAAACGGTTGCTTTGATATCGTTTTTTGTGCACCGCCCATAAGTATTAATAAGGAAATCGTAGGTGGTCAGTTTGTTAAAAGAGAAAGAGAATTGCTGGTTAAAACCGTTGATTACCTTCGTCCTCACGGTCTTTTGGTTTTTGCCATTCCTTATTATCGTTTCGCTGCAGAAATTTGTGCCTTTTTGGTAAAGAACTACGAAAACCTTCAAGTCTTTTGTGACGGCTACAGTAAGCTTGCTTACGTTACAGGAACAAAAAGAGAAACAAGCGTGCCTGTAGCCATTGTCAAAACAGAAGAGTACCTGCAGCTGAGAAATTTACCGCTTCATTTTTACTCAAAAATCCCTGTTCTGCCTGATATCAACTCCTTTAATTTGCAACCACAAGGTTTTGAAGTGAAAAGGTTTAGGGGATCACAACTTAATGAAGCAGAACTTGTTGAGATGTATTGTTCAAGTAAGAGTACAGCCGACTTTTGGAAAGAACAAAGAGCAGAGAGACTTAGCGAAAGCCAAGCACATCCACTGTTACCTTTCACCATAGGTCAGCTTGGTCTGATCTTAACAAGCGGTTGTCTTGACGGTATTGTCGACGAAGGTAACGGTTATTGTCACGCAGTCAAAGGAAGAGTAGTTAAGAAGACAGAGACTACCGAGAACGTTGATATCGATAATCACCAGATTTTTACAACCAACACAATTACTAACAGAGTAGAGATATCAACATTTTTACCTGACGGTACTTATAAGTTACTGACTTAAAGAAGGAGGAGGTTGTTTGTGTTATACACCGCAGAAATTAACGGAGGTCAAACCCTTAACGTTGTACAAAGTGCTTATGAATCTTATTACGAAGGCTTCATTATGATGTCTGCCTTTGGTTACAGTACTGCAGTGAAAACAGCTGCTCGTGATATCAAGAAAAAGAGCAGAATAAAAATGAACTACTCTGTTTTTGATTGTGCGCCCAAGTCTCTTGAGGTGTCTGTCAGTCATGTTCCGGAGTCAGAATACTCTCACATAGTTATCTGGAAAAAAGATACGACTTACGTAGAGAACAATGACGAATGTCTTAAGCTTTTCGTTTTTGTAAAGAAAAAGACAGAAGATCAAAAGATATGGGATAACCTGAGATTCATTACCGACTTGTCACAGTATCCGAAAGATCTTGTTGACGCCGTTTATGACAAACTCTATGCTAACTGCCCGTTTCCCGTTCTAAAAGAATGGACGCCTTACATTATCAACTATCTTATCAGTAATCACTACCTGAGACAGGCGACTACAAAGCATAGTGACGGCGTACCTGATATGTTCTGTTGTGTTATCGATATTAGCATAGCTACATTCATAAGTCACCTAGAGTTTGCACTAAGTGTAGCTGATATCACGATAGGTAACAACGGTAAAACAAGCGACTTTATGGCTACAGTAGAAGGTATTGACGCCTACTTACTGGAATACTCTGAAGTTCTGACCAAAAAGATCCAAAACAGCTTCAGACCAATGTACATACCACAACAAGATCCTGTTACCGAAGATCTTGATATTATGTACGACTACATTAAGTGTAATGATAAAATATCACTCTATCCTGCACAGACAGCAGTAGCACAAGCAATAACTAACGCTTTTAACAGCGGCAAGAAAGCTTGTTTCGTTACAGCTGACTGCGGTGCAGGAAAGACCGTTATCGGTATAACGTCGGTCCATGCTCATTACGGTGCCTTCAGAAGGAAGAACTTTAAAAAGATGATGACTAACGTAGTTATTTGTCCGTCACACCTTGTTAATCTTTGGAAGAGAGAGATCGATAATAGATCACCTATGTCTATGTCTGTTATTGTCAAAGACTTCAGCCATTTGATATCACTTATGCCCCTTATTAAGAGTCAAAAAAGATATCAACACTTGTGGTTGATCTTATCAAAGGAAACAGCAAAGCTTGGTTACGAACTCAGACCTGTAGCTGTTTGGAAGGAACATAAAAGAGTACCTACAGAAAGTCTGACAGCTAAACCTACAGGCGTATTTTGTTGTCCGACATGTGGTCAGCGTCTCTTCTATACTACTAAGGAAGGACAAGGCAGGCAACGAAGAATTCGACGTCATTATCTGACAGAGACAAGTTTCAGAAAGATGAGCTTGACCAAAAACAACGTTAGATGTGAGAACACTGTCCGTTACTGGAATAAGGCACAACATTCTTGGTGTTATAAACAATGTGATACCTTTCTTTGGGGGCCTGCTACTAAGGAGACTCTTTATGACGGCAGAGAAGAACATGAGGACAGATGGTTAAAGCTTCCAAGACAAGGAGGGTGGATGCAACGTCGGCATCTCAGAAGAGTGTACAACCGGATATCAGATCAGGAAAAGCAAACGTCTGAAGAGCTGCAATTTTTGACAACGATATCAGACGAACTTAACAATAACGGAATACCACAACGTGCACCAAGGAAATATCCGATAGCTACTTTTATCAAAAAATATCTCAAAGGTAAGATCGACTACGTACTTCTGGACGAAGTACACACCTTGAAAGGCAAAGACTCCCTTCAAGGTGAAGCACTTGGTGATATCGTAAGTGCAAGCAAAAGATGTTTGGCACTGACAGGAACCTTGCTTAACGGTTATTGCAGTGGCATTTTTCACTTGTTGTATCGTCTCTTTCCTCAACAGATGAAAAAACAAGGTTATGACTACTCTGACGTGCAAGAGTTTGCCCGTGACTTTGGTGTTTATCAGAAAATCCAAGTTGTAAATATGGATCAAACAACAGGACGAAGACGTAATGGCAGAAATCCGTCAACGTCAACACAAACCAAAGAACTACCGGGGATATCACCCATAGTCTTTACCAAGTTCTTGTTAGAGAACGTAGCATTTATCGCCCTTGAAGATATAGCAGAGTCACTGCCAAGCTACGAAGAGATACCGTTGCCTCTTGATATGCCTGATGATCTCAAAGACAGTTACGATCAAGTTAAGATGGCGGCGTCACAGATTCTTGGTCATAATTGTAAGAGAAGCGTAGCTACCCAAATTATCCAACTTTTGTCTGTGTATCCTGATCAACCCTACGGACAACCACCTGTTTACGATCCCGATACTAATACGGTTATGATATCACCGCCTGAACTTACAGGAACTGCAAGAGTTAAAGAAGATGCGTTACTGTCTCTCTGTCAAGAAAAGATTGCCGCAGGCCAACACGTTCTTGTTTATTACTCTTGGACTAACAGAACTGACGTTAAAGAGAGAGTACCCCTTTACCTTGAAAGTTTTGGAATAAGAACAGCTGTTTTATCTTCGTCGATTAAACCCCAAGAAAGAGAAGAATGGTTAGCAGAGCAGGTTAATAACGGTGTTAATGTTATCTTCTGTAACCCGTCACTGGTTGAAACGGGATTGTCTCTTTTAGATTTCACGACCATAATCTTCTATCAAATGTCTTATAATCTTTATACGATGCGACAAGCAAGCAGAAGGTCATGGCGTATTAACCAAGATCGTGACGTTCAGGTTTACTTTCTTTATTATCGTGACACTGTACAAGAACAGGCCTTATCTCTTATGGCTACAAAACTTCAGGCTGCAATGGCCATTGAAGGTAAGTTTACAGAAGAAGGTCTTAACGCTATGTCAAGCAATGAAGATATCCTAACCCAGATAGCTACTGCCATAACAGAGGATATCAAAGATACTGTCAATATCCAAACATTTCAAAAGCATAAGGCGTCAGTAACAAGACACCAGACTATCGCTGATATCGCAGACAATACAACAGAAACAAAAGATCCCGTTGTCTTACCCAAGATAGGCAGTGAGGTTAACACTAAACATTCTGTACCGGGTGATATCAATGATGCTACAAAGTTACTGCTTGACAACGTTATCGCAAGGATCGACAGTTGATATCAAAAACAAAAAGAAGAAGAGAGGTGTCGTCTGATATCTCTCTTCTTCTTTTTGTACAATCTGTATAAGGGTAATAAGAAGAATAGAAAAAGGAGATGATATCTAATGTTAAGACTTCACAGAATAGTGCATCCGTTTGACTTTATGTTCGACAGCACAGGCGATATCTTAACGTATGGCGATTTTTACTATAAAGAAGACGAGCCTGACGAAGAAGGCAAATACTTGACTATTCGTGCTACTACTTATCATAATCTTAAGAAGCAACGAAGAGAAGAACAATGGAATTACACAATTCTGAACCGACAAGAATCACTTCGTGACTACGAAAAAAGTGTTAAGGACGCTTATCACGAACTTGTAACCAGCAGTATCCTTGAACACAAGGTCTGGGGCAAAAATTCTCAAAACTATGCCAAAGACGCAGGTGAATATTAACGTGGCAACAACAAACAATGACAGAGTTATTAATGACGCAATAACTGTTTCACTCCTTATGAAGTACGTTGAAAACGAAAAATCAATGACTAACTCAGACAAGAGAAGGCTACATGATCTCTTACAAAGACAAGCTTCTTCTACCAGTGAAACAGATCAAACTTTTGTTTACACTACTATGGGTTCAGGTATAAAAACAGTTGTTATCCCTAACGCTAAACTTAATGCTTGGGGTAAGTTGTCATTAGAAGAAAGTGTAGGCGGAGGTACCCAAGGACCTGCTACACAAAACGGTGGTACTGTTGTAGGTGCAGAGCAGTTAGATATAGAACATGCAAACGGCGTTAACGGTCCCGGATCAACTACGCACACTTCTACAATAGCAGGTAATTCTAATAAGGTTTTTACAGAAAATGAATATGTTGACTGGCTTCTTGCAAGTGCCAATAAAATTTGTAGAGCCGACACCCAACAGCCTCAAATACCTACAAGTATAGTAGCAGCAATAGCTATGGCAAGAAGCGGTAACACAAGTAAGGGATTAGGACAGTATAACTTTTGGAACTTACCTTATGACAAATCTCTGACGAGTGTAGCACAAAGTTCTAACTACTGTGATTTTAATAACGCTGACGAAGCCTTCATTGCTATTATAAAACTGTTGAGAACACTGAAGTACACTAACGCCCTTGCTAAACTAAAACCTAAAATGTCTGAGACAACTAACGAAGACAAGATTGAGACAATGAAACTTATTCTTATGACTCTTGACGCTAACGCTGCGGTAGCACAACTAGAAAAAGCAACAGCTGCGTTTAACAAGTATAAAATGTACGAGTGGGATACCGACAAAACTGAAGCTGAAGGCGGTCATGCCGACACTACTGCAAAATCTAGCGAAGCCTTAAAGAAAACCGGCAGTACTGTAGCACAAGCTGTTACTAAACTTGCTAAAACAGTACAAGAAAAAGGCGGCGGCTTACTCTTAACCCCCTTGGTCCTGACTGGACAAG